>ENA-OQNJ01000033-OQNJ01000033.1-human-gut-metagenome-genome-assembly--contig:-NODE-33-length-30490-cov-4.334058_pt1 | contig 30490 bp, 38 predicted proteins | sample MGYA00242630_ERZ504882 | MGnify/ENA primary metagenome ERZ504882 (study PRJEB26092, sample SAMD00036408) | human gut metagenome | host: Homo sapiens | study: EMG produced TPA metagenomics assembly of... | reverse complement strand
AACGAGACGCCGAGCACCTTGCCGTGCTTCCTTTCGACGTCGGCGGCGAAGTTGTTGATGATGCCGCCGATACGCTGGTAGTAAACGTTGGTGTTGCGGTAAGGCAGGGCATCGTTGCGTTTTTCGATGACGTTGCCGTACAGGTTAATCGCGCACAGGCGCAGTTCGTTGGACCGCATCACTACCCCGATGGCAGTGCGATGATCGGGATTGAACTCATAATTTTGCGCCTTGCGCCCGCCGGTGGAATCCTGCAGTTCGCCTTTGCGGATGAGTCCGCCATCTTCTAGGGCGCGCAGATTTTGGGTGATGGTGGGCAGGCTGAGGCCGAGCTCGCGTTCCAGTTCCTGCTTGGTGACATGGCTATGGCCATACAGATACTGGGTCATGGCACTGCGGTTGTGCGCTTTCACTGCAGTTGATGGCATTGCCCTCATATTTGCCCCTTTGTGCGATGAGATATATGCAAGTATACTTTATGAAAGTGGCTTTCATGTGCCTCGACGCGGAGATTGTGAGACAAAATCGTATATTTGTAGGCGATTTGGGTACGTTTTTTAAACCAATTTTCTAGAAATGTGGAGAAAATGAGTACTTTTGGAAACTTGATTTAAAAAGTTGTCGGATTGCGTTGTTTGCAGGCATGTGATTTTCGGTAAAAAGTGAACAAAAAGTACCAAATCGCCGAATAAAGTGAGAATTTGTTCGATATTTCGCACAACTCTTAACAAAAACTGTTCAATATCGCACGTGAAACGCCGTCGATTTTGTGCGTGTGCATCGTGCCGAACCGTTCGGTATATTGTGGCTCAGGTCACATGTGCAATGTGACAACGCATCACCGGTCATTTTCGGTTACTGAGGCGGTATCCCGCTGGTGCAACTGAGGTGACGAGGCGATGGCCCAGAACTTTGCCATATACCCCAAGAAGATCGAGGAGGACCCCAAGTGGCAGAAGCAAAGAAGAAGGTCGAAGCTACCAAGCCGACCCCAGAAGAGAAGCAGGCCGCAGCTGAGGCCGAGGTTGACGCGCTGGTTGCCCGCGCCAAGAAGGCTCTCGACGAATTCGAGAACCTCGACCAGAAGCAAGTTGATCGTATCGTCGCCAAGGCATCCATCGCCGCTCTGAACAAGCACCTCGTTCTCGCCAAGATGGCCGTCGACGAGACCGGCCGTGGTCTCGTGGAAGACAAGGCCACCAAGAACATCTTCGCCTGCGAGCACGTCACCAACTATCTGGCCGGTCAGAAGACCGTCGGCATCATTCGTGAAGACGATGTCATGGGCATCGACGAGATCGCCGAACCGGTCGGTGTCGTCGCCGGCGTGACCCCGGTCACCAACCCAACCTCCACCGCCATCTTCAAGTCGCTGATCGCGCTGAAGACCCGCTGCCCGATCATCTTCGGCTTCCACCCGGGCGCACAGAAGTGCTCCGTCGAAGCCGCCAAGATCGTGCGCGACGCAGCCATCGCGGCAGGCGCTCCTGAGAACTGTATCCAGTGGATCGAGCACCCGTCCATCGAAGCCACCGGCGCCCTGATGAAGCATGATGGTATCGCCACCATCCTCGCCACCGGTGGCCCGGGCATGGTCAAGGCGGCATATTCCTCCGGCAAGCCGGCCCTCGGCGTCGGCGCTGGCAACGCTCCGGCATATGTCGACAAGAACGTCGACATCGTGCGCGCCGCCAACGATCTGGTGCTCTCCAAGCACTTCGATTACGGCATGATCTGCGCCACCGAGCAGGCCATCATCGCCGACAAGGAAGTCTACGCTCCGCTGATCAAGGAACTCAAGCGTCGCAAGGCCTACTTCGTGAACGACGAAGAGAAGGCCAAGCTCGAGCAGTACATGTTCGGCTGCACCGCATACTCCGGCCAGACCCCGAAGCTCAACTCTGTGGTGCCGGGCAAGTCCCCGCAGTACATCGCCAAGGCCGCAGGCTTTGAGATTCCGGAAGACGCCACCATTCTTGCCGCCGAGTGCAAGGAAATCGGCGAAAACGAGCCGCTGACCATGGAGAAGCTCGCTCCGGTCCAGGCCGTGCTGAAGTCCGACAACAAGGAACAGGCCTTCGAAATGTGCGAAGCCATGCTCAAGCATGGTGCAGGCCACACCGCAGCCATCCATACCAACGATCAGGCTCTGGTCCGCGAATACGGCCAGCGCATGCACGCATGCCGCATCATCTGGAACTCTCCGAGCTCCCTCGGCGGCGTGGGCGATATCTACAACGCCATCGCACCGTCGTTGACCCTCGGCTGCGGCTCCTACGGTGGCAACTCCGTGTCCGGCAACGTCCAGGCAGTCAACCTTCTCAACATCAAGCGCATCGCTCGGAGGAACAACAACATGCAGTGGTTCAAGATTCCGGCCAAGACTTACTTCGAGCCGAACGCCATCAAGTACCTGCGCGACATGTACGGCATCGAAAAGGCCGTCATCGTGTGCGATAAGGTCATGGAGCAGCTCGGCGTGGTCGACAAGATCATCGACCAGCTGCGTGCACGTTCCAACCGCGTGACCTTCCGTATCATCGACTACGTCGAGCCGGAGCCGAGCGTCGAGACCGTCGAGCGCGGCGCCACCATGATGCGCGAGGAGTTCGAGCCGGACACCATCATCGCAGTCGGCGGTGGTTCTCCGATGGACGCATCCAAGATCATGTGGCTGCTGTACGAGCACCCGGAAATCTCCTTCTCCGATGTGCGTGAGAAGTTCTTCGATATCCGCAAGCGCGCCTTCAAGATCCCGCCGCTGGGCAAGAAGGCCAAGCTCGTGTGCATCCCGACCTCTTCCGGCACCGGTTCCGAAGTCACGCCGTTCGCTGTGATCACCGATCACAAGACCGGCTACAAGTACCCGATCACCGATTACGCGCTGACCCCGTCCGTCGCCATCGTCGATCCGGTGCTGGCGCGTACCCAGCCGCGCAAGCTCGCATCCGATGCCGGCTTCGACGCCCTGACCCACTCCTTCGAGGCTTACGTCTCCGTCTATGCCAACGATTTCACCGATGGCATGGCGTTGCACGCGGCCAAGTTGATTTGGGACAACCTCGCCGAGTCCGTCAACGGCGAGCCGGGTGAAGACAAGATCAAGGCCCAGGAGAAGATGCACAACGCCGCCACCATGGCCGGCATGGCATTCGGCTCCGCATTCCTTGGCATGTGCCACGGCATGGCCCACACCATCGGTGCTCTGTGCCACGTTGCCCACGGTCGTACCAACTCCATCCTGCTGCCGTACGTCATCCGCTACAACGGCTCCATTCCGGAGGAACCGACCAGCTGGCCGAAGTACAACAAGTACATCGCTCCGGAACGCTACCAGGAGATCGCCAAGAACCTTGGCGTGAACCCGGGCAAGACTCCGGAAGAGGGCGTCGAGAACCTGGCCAAGGCCGTCGAGGACTACCGTGACAACAAGCTCGGCATGAACAAGAGCTTCCAGGAGTGCGGTGTGGACGAGGACTATTTCTGGTCCGTCCTTGACCAGATCGGCATGCGTGCCTATGAAGATCAGTGCGCTCCGGCAAATCCGCGTATCCCGCAGATCGAGGATATGAAGGATATCGCCATTGCCGCCTACTACGGCGTCAGCCAGGCGGAAGGCCACAAGCTGCGCGTCCAGCGTCAGGGTGAGGCTGCCACGGAAGAGGCTTCCGAGCGCGCATGAGTCACCTCGCATATATAGGTCATCGATATTGATCTATATATAAGGTACTTGCGTTACATTGATAGACGCTATCGATAACGAGGAATTCGGTTGGATTTGTTCAATCGAATTCCTCGTTTCTATATATAGAAAAGCATGTTCGGATGATGCTGCATCATGATCACAACCGACGATCAGCAATGTGCATCGCATTCGTTTTCAAGGACTTGAAAACAGGACTTGAGACTGCGACACGCGAGGATTTCTTAAGACTACCCCTGATGCTTAAATAAAGAAGTTGCCTGATTTTAGGGCTCGCAAATTGGAATTTAAAAAAGCGAGCGTGGCACAGTGATCACGAGAGTGAAAACTGCATAGCTGCGCACTGATGTGGTATGGCCACGGAACTTCCACGGTTCCGGGGGCTTCTACGCCGGTGCCCTTTGAGAAGCAGGCTGGTAAACAGTAACTAACGAATCGCTAGAAAGGGCGGAAGGCAATGGCGGGACAGAAAATCCGCATCAGGCTTAAGTCCTATGACCATGAGGTCATCGACCAATCGGCGAAGAAGATCGTCGAAACGGTGACGAACGCGGGCGCAACTGTGGTTGGCCCGGTTCCGCTCCCGACCGAGAAGAACGTGTTCGTCGTTATCCGTTCTCCTCACAAGTACAAGGATTCTCGCGAGCATTTCGAGATGCGCACTCATAAGCGTCTCATCGACATTGTGGACCCGACCCCGAAGGCCGTGGATTCCCTTATGCACATTGATCTGCCCGCAGACGTGAACATCGAGATCAAGCTGTAAGGGAGGAGGGAACCATTATGTCTAATCGCACCGCACTGCTGGGCAAGAAGCTCGGCATGTCTCAGGTCTGGGACGAGAACGGTTTCTTCGTTCCTGTGACCCTCGTTGACGTCTCCACTAACGTGGTGACCGCTGTCAAGTCCGAAGAGTCCGACGGCTACAAGGCTGTTCAGCTTGGCTACGGCCAGGTTGACCCGACCAAGGTGACTAAGCCGCTCGCCGGTCACTTCGCCAAGGCTGGCGTCACCCCGCGTCGTCACCTCGCTGAGGTCCGTACTGATAACGCCGAAGAGTTCGAGCCGGGTCAGGAGCTGACCGCTGAGCTGTTCCCGGAGGGCACCCTGGTCGACGTGACCGGTACCACCAAGGGCAAGGGCTTCGCAGGCACCATCAAGCGCTGGGGCTTCAAGTCCTATCGTCGTACCCACGGCTCTCACAAGAACGAGCGTCGTCCTGGCTCTGTTGGCGCATGCGCTACCCCGAGCCGTATCCTCAAGGGCAAGCGTATGGCTGGCCGCATGGGTCATGTAACTAACACCACGCTGAACCTCACCATCGTTTCGTCGGATGTTGAGAACGGCGTGCTCGCCATCAAGGGTGCCATCCCGGGCCCGAAGGGCAGCATCGTTCTCGTCCGTTCGGCAGTGAAGGGAGCCTGATAAATCATGGCAAACGTTACTCTGAACGTTACCGATAACCAGGGCAATGCAACCGGAACCGTCGAGGCTCCGGCTGAGATCTTCGGCTTCTCTGCCGAAGAAGTCCAGTCCCGTATTCCGCTGATCCACCAGGTTGTGGTGGCCCAGCGTGCCGCTGCTCGCCAGGGCACCCATGCCACCAAGACTCGTGGCATGGTTTCCGGCGGTGGCCGCAAGCCGTGGAAGCAGAAGGGCACCGGTCGTGCTCGTCAGGGCTCCATCCGCGCACCGCAGTGGTACCACGGTGGCACCGTGTTCGGTCCGCAGCCGCGTGACTACTCCCAGCGCACCCCGAAGAAGATGAAGGCCGCTGCTCTCAAGTACGTGCTTTCCGATCGCGCCAACGCAGGTCACGTGGCAGTCGTGGACTTCGGCGTTTCCGAAGCCCCGTCCACCAAGGCCGCTGTTGCCGCTCTTACCCCGGTGACCGAGAACAAGTTCACCACCGTGGTGCTCTCTCGCGAGAATGTGAACGAATGGCTTTCCGTTCGTAACATCCCGACCGTTCACCCGATCTTCGCCGATCAGCTCAACACGTACGATGTGGTCACCGCTCAGTACGTGGTCTTCTCCAAGGAAGGCTTCGACGCTTTCCTTGCTGCGAAGGCTGAGCCGGCTGCAAAGGAGGCCTGATTTTCATGGTCGCTATTCACAAGCCCGCACACGACATCATCCTCAAGCCTGTCGTTTCTGAGAAGAGCTACGCTCTGTCCGATCGCGGTCAGTACACCTTCGTGGTGGCCCCGAACGCGAACAAGGTCCAGATCAAGCAGGCAATCGAAGAGATCTTCAATGTCAAGGTGACGAACGTCAACACCCTCAACCGCGCCGGCAAGCGTCAGCGCACCCGCAACGGTTTCGGCCAGCGCGTCAATCAGAAGCGCGCCATCGTGACCGTCGCCGAGGGCCAGACGATCGACATCTTCGGTAACTGAAGGCTAGCCGAGAAAAGTTAAAGGAAGAACTAGATTATGGCTATCCGCGTTTATAAGCCGACGACTGCAGGCCGCCGTAACGCGTCCGTCTCGGACTTCTCCGAGCTTACGCGTTCCACGCCTGAGAAGTCGCTGGTTCGCAAACTCAGCAAGACTGGCGGTCGTAACTCCTACGGCCGTATGACCTCCCGTCATCGCGGCGGCGGTCACAAGCGCCAGTACCGTCTCATCGACTTCAAGCGTTGGGACAAGGACGGCGTGCCGGCCAAGGTCGCTCACATCGAGTACGACCCGAACCGTTCCGCCCGCATCGCACTGCTGCACTACGCAGACGGTGAGAAGCGTTACATCATCGCTCCGGAAGGCATCAAGCAGGGTGACGTCATCGAGACCGGCGCCCAGGCTGATATCAAGCCGGGCAACAACCTGCCGCTGCGCAACATCCCGACTGGTACCGTGGTGCACGCGATTGAGCTCCGCCCGCTGGGTGGCGCCAAGATCGCTCGTTCCGCAGGTGCTTCCGTGCAGCTCGTCGCCAAGGATGGCGCTTACGCCCAGCTGCGTATGCCGTCCGGCGAAATCCGCAACGTGGATGCTCGCTGCCGCGCAACCGTTGGTGAGGTTGGCAACTCTGATCACGCCAACATCCAGCTCGGTAAGGCAGGTCGTGCACGTTGGATGGGCAAGCGCCCGATCACCCGTGGTGAATCCATGAACCCTGTCGATCACCCGCACGGCGGTCGTACCCGCGGTGGCAAGCCGCCGGTTTCTCCGTGGGGCAAGGGCGAGGTTCGTACCCGCCGTCCGAAGAAGGCTTCGAACAAGATGATTGTTCGTCGTCGCCCGAATGGTAAGAACCGTAAGTAAGGGAGTGTCGAGTAGATGACTCGTAGCATCAAGAAGGGCCCCTTCGTCGACGCCCACCTGCAGAAGAAAGTCGACGAGCAGAACGAGAAGGGTACGCACAACGTCATCAAGACGTGGTCCCGTCGTTCGATGATCACCCCTGATTTCATCGGACACACCTTCGCCGTTCACGATGGCCGCAAGCACGTTCCGGTGTTCGTCACCGAATCCATGGTTGGCCACAAGCTCGGTGAGTTCGCCCCGACCAAGACCTTCAAGGGTCATGTGAAGGACGACAAGAAGGCACGCCGCTAAAGGAGAGTAAGGACACATGGAAGCTAAAGCAATCGCTCGTCACGTCCGCGTGACGCCGCGCAAGGCTCGCCGTATGGTCGACCTCATCCGAGGCAAGAAGGCGACCGAAGCCATCACCATTCTGAAGTTCGCTCCGCAGGACGCATCCCTTCCGGTGCGTAAGGTCCTAGAGAGCGCCATCGCGAACGCTCGCGTGAAGGCCGACAAGGCCGGCGAACCGTTCCGTGAGAACGACCTGGTCGTGAAGGAGACCTATGTGGACGAAGGCGTGACGCTCAAGCGTTTCCGCGCTCGTGCACAGGGCCGTGCCGCTCGTATCAACAAGCGCACCAGCCACATCACGGTCGTCGTCGCTAACAAGGAAGGAAACCGCTAAAGATGGGTCAGAAGATCAATCCGTTTGGCTACCGCCTGGGAATCACTGAGAGCCATCGTTCCAAGTGGTTCTCCGATTCCAACAAGGTCGGCGAACGCTACCGCGACTTCGTTCTCGAAGATGACGTCATCCGCAAGGCCATGAGCAAGGATCTCGAGCGTGCGGGCGTGTCCCGTATCGTCATCGAGCGTACCCGCGACCGCGTGCGTGTGGACATCCACACCGCTCGCCCGGGCATCGTCATCGGCCGCCGTGGTGCTGAAGCTGAGCGCGTTCGCGCCAAGCTTGAGAAGCTCACCGGCAAGCAGGTCCAGCTCAACATCTTCGAAGTGAAGAACGCAGCACTGGACGCCCAGCTCGTCGCACAGGGCATCGCTGAGCAGCTGACCAACCGCGTGACCTTCCGTCGCGCGATGCGTAAGGCCCAGCAGGATGCCATGCGTGCAGGCGCCAAGGGTATCCGTATCAAGCTCTCCGGCCGCCTTGGTGGCGCCGAAATGAGCCGTTCCGAGTTCTATCGCGAGGGTCGCGTTCCGCTGCAGACCCTGCGCGCCCTCATCGATTACGGCTTCTTCGAAGCCAAGACCACTTACGGCCGTATCGGCGTGAAGGTCTGGATCTACAAGGGCGACATGACCGAGCGTGAGTTCGAAGAGCAGCAGGCACAGCAGGGCAACAACCGCCAGGGTCGCCGCGGCGATCGCCGTCCGCGTCGTGGCCAGCGCAATGCTGCCCCGCAGCAGAACGCAGCAGCAGAGGCTCCGGCCGCAGCTGAGGCACCTGCCGCAACGGAAACGAAGGAGTGAGCTGAGAAATGCTTATCCCAAAGAGAACCAAGTATCGTAAGCAGCACCGTCCGGTTCGCCGTGGCATGTCCAAGGGCGGAAACGAGATCGCATTCGGCGATTTCGGTATCCAGGCTCTGGCTCCAGCTTATGTGACCAACCGCCAGATCGAGGCCGCTCGTATTGCCATGACCCGCTACATCAAGCGTGGTGGCCGCGTGTGGATCACGATCTTCCCGGATCGTCCGCTGACCAAGAAGCCGCTTGGCACCCGAATGGGTTCCGGTAAGGGTACTCCGGAATTTTGGATTGCTAACGTCCACCCGGGTCGCGTTATGTTCGAGATCGGTGGCGTGTCCGAGGATGTCGCTCGCGAGGCTCTGCGCCGCGCAATCGACAAGCTCCCTATGAAGTGCCGTGTTATTGCTCGTGAAGGCGGTGACATCTGATGGCAGTCGGAACTGCAGACTACACCATGAAGAATCTGAACGAGAAGACCAACGAGGAGATCGAGGGCTTCCTCAAGAAGTCCAAGGAAGAGCTGTTCAACCTGCGCTTCCAGTCCGCGACCGGTCAGCTCGAAAATACCGCCCGCCTCAAGGCGGTCAAGCACGACATCGCCAGGATGTACACCGTCCTGCGCGAGCGTGAGCTCGGCATCAGCCAGGCCCCCGAGGCGACCGAAACGAAAGCTGAGGAGAAGTAATGGCTGAAGAGCGTAACTTCCGCAAGGTTCGTCGCGGTTACGTCGTGTCCGATAAGATGGACAAGACGATTTCCGTCGAGCTCGAGCAGCGTTCGACCCACCCGCTGTACGGCAAGGTCGTGCGTTCCACTCGTACGGTCAAGGTCCATGATGAACACAACGAGGCTCACATTGGCGACCTCGTGAGTATTATGGAGACTCGGCCCCTGAGCAAGACCAAGCGTTGGCGTCTCGATAGCATCATCGAGCGCGCTAAGTAAATAAGTTCGGCAAGGCTCCGTGAGTCACCCCGCCTGCTTCAAGCAGGCAGGCGGGGTGCTTGGGGAGAACCAGCTCGGCTAAGGAGAATCAATGATTCAGCAGGAAACGCGGCTTCATGTCGCCGACAACACGGGTGCGAAGGAACTCCTCGCCATCCGAGTGCTCGGCGGATCGAAGCGACGCTATGCCGGCATCGGCGACGTGATCGTCGCCTCCGTCAAGGACGCCATCCCTGGCGGGTCGGTCAAGAAGGGCGACGTCGTCAAGGCTGTCGTCGTCCGCACTGTCAAGGAGCACCGTCGTGTGGACGGCTCCTACATCAAGTTCGACGAGAACGCCGCCGTCATTCTCGGCTCTGGCCGTGAACCGAAGGGCACTCGTATCTTCGGACCGGTCGGTCGTGAACTGCGCGACAAGCGCTTCATGAAGATCGTGTCCCTCGCCCCGGAGGTGATCTGACATGGCAGCCAAGATTAAGAGCGGCGACCTGGTCAAGGTCATCCGCGGCAAGGATCGCGGCAAGGAAGGCACCGTCAAGCAGGTGCTCAAGGACGATCGTCTGATCGTTGAAGGCGTGCAGATCGTCAAGAAGCACGTTCGCGCCACGCAGCAGGGCCAGCAGGCCGGCATCGTGGCTGTCGAGGCTCCGATTCATCGCTCCAACGTGATGGTCATCGATCCGGAGACCAAGCAGCCGACCCGCGTGCGCATCGTCGAAAAGGAAGAGGCTCGCGACGGCAAGGTGAAGACCGTGCGTGTGCGTGTTGCCAAGAAGTCCGGAAAGGAGCTGGCATGACCGATACCACTGTCGAAGCGCCGGCAACTCCGCGCTTGAAGCAAAAGTATAACGAGCAGATCGTGCCGGAGCTGGAGAAGGAATTCCACTACTCCAACCCGATGCAGGTTGCTCGCGTCCAGAAGGTCGTCGTCTCCATGGGCGTTGGCGCCGCTGCTCGCGACTCCAAGCTCATCGAAGGCGCCGTCAAGGACCTCACCCTGATCACCGGCCAGAAGCCGAAGATCACTAAGGCCAAGAAGTCCGTCGCACAGTTCCACCTGCGTGAAGGCCAGGCCATCGGCGCTTACGTCACCCTGCGTGGCGAGCGCATGTGGGAGTTCCTGGATCGCCTTCTGACCATGGCTCTGCCGCGTATCCGCGATTTCCGTGGCATCAACGGCAACCAGTTCGACGGTCAGGGCAACTACAACTTTGGTCTCACCGAGCAGTCCATGTTCCACGAGATCGATCCGGATTCGATCGATCACCAGCGCGGTATGGACATCACCGTGGTGACCAGCACCAAGGACGACAAGGAAGCTCGCGTGCTCCTGAAGCACCTCGGCTTCCCCTTCAAGGAGAACTGATATGGCAAAAACCGCTCTTAAGAACAAGGCGGCCGCTAAGCCGAAGTTCAAGGTGCGCGCTTACACGCGTTGCCAGGTCTGCGGTCGTCCTCACTCCGTCTACCGCAAGTTCGGCCTTTGCCGCATCTGCCTTCGTGAGAAGGCCCACCGCGGCGAGCTGCCCGGCGTTACGAAGTCCAGTTGGTAAATAACGACGCTGAAGGTCCGCGGCCCAATCGCTGAAAAGCGTGCGGGCGGCGGAAACCACGGCGAGAAAGGGCAATAAGCCCAAATGACAATGACAGATCCGATCGCAGACATGCTTACGCGTCTGCGTAATGCGAGCGCGGCAAAGCACGAAACCGTGGATATGCCGTACTCCAAGTTCAAGGCGAACATCGCCGAGATCCTGAAGCGTGAAGGCTACATCAAGGACTTCACCGCTAAGGAAGCCAAGGTCGGCCAGACTCTCGAGGTCACCCTCAAGTACGGTCCGAACGGCGAGCGTTCCATCCAGGGCATCAAGCGCATCTCCAAGCCGGGCCTGCGTCGCTACGCAAAGTCCGATGCTCTGCCGATGCCGCTCGGTGGCCTTGGCATCGCAATCATCTCGACTAGCTCGGGACTGCTGACCCAGAAGGAATGCCTCGACCGAGGCATCGGCGGCGAAATCGTCGCTTTCGTTTGGTGAGAAAGGAGAGCTGAAACATGGCATCGCATATTGGTAAGCTCCCCGTCACCATTCCTGCTGGCGTGGAAGTTAAGATCGACGGTCAGTCCTTCACCGCCAAGGGCGTTAAGGGCACTGACTCCTACGAGATTCCGGAAGGCATCACCGCTCAGGTCGAAGGCAACGAGATCATCCTCGTCCCGGCTGACGATCTGCGCCCGACCCGTGCAAAGCACGGCCTGGCTCGTTCCATTGTGGCGAGCATGGTCAAGGGCGTGCACGAGGGCTATGCCAAGACCCTGGATATCGTCGGCACCGGTTACCGTGCTCAGGCGAAGGGTAAGGGTATCGAGTTCTCCCTCGGTTATTCCCACACCATCACCGTTGAGCCGCCGGAAGGCATCGAGTTCGAACTGCCGAACCCGAATCAGGTGATCGTCAAGGGTATCGACAAGCAGGCTGTCGGCCAGTGCGCCGCTAACATCCGCAAGCTTCGCGCTCCGGAACCCTACAAGGGCAAGGGCATCAAGTACTCGGATGAACGCATCCTGCGCAAGGCTGGAAAGGCTGGTAAGTAATGAGCGTCCAGATTTTCGGTAAGGGCAAGAAGGTCGCGCTTCAGCGCCGTCACGCTCGTCTGCGCAAGCGCATCAGCGGTACCCCGGAGCTCCCGCGTCTGGTGGTTACCCGTTCCAACCGTCACATGGTTGCCCAGATCATCGATGACACCAAGGGCATTACCCTGGTGAGCGAATCCACTCTGATGAGCGATTTCGCAGGTTTCGAAGGCACCAAGACCGAAGCTGCCAAGAAGGTCGGCGAACTGATTGCCAAGAAGGCTCAGGACGCAGGCATCACCGCGGTTGTGTTCGATCGTGGCGGCAACAAGTATCATGGCCGCGTCGCAGCTGTCGCTGAAGGCGCCCGCGAGGGAGGTCTGGCACTGTGAGCGACAACGAAAAGGAAACCCAAGTGGCTGAAGAAACTCAGAACACTCAGGCTGCTGCTGAAGCTACCAACGAGGATCGCAAGTCCCGTCGTGGCCAGCGTGGTGAGGGTCGTCGTGGCGAGCGTCGCAACCGTCGTGAGGAATCTCACGAGAACGAGATGCTCGATCGCGTGGTGACCATCAACCGTGTGTCCAAGACCCACAAGGGTGGTCGTACGTTCAGCTTCGCTGCCCTCGTGGTGGTTGGCGACGGCAACGGCACCGTGGGTGTCGGCTACGGCAAGTCCCGTGAGGTCCCGGCTGCAATCGCTAAGGGCCAGCTGGATGCCAAGAAGCACATGTTCACCGTTCCGCGCATCAAGGGCACCGTCACTCACCCGGTGATCGGCCATGATGCTGCTGGCACCGTGCTCCTGCGTCCGGCTGCTCCGGGTACCGGCGTTATCGCCGGCGGTGCGGTCCGCGCCGTCATGGAATGCGCTGGCATCACCGACGTCCTGACCAAGTCGATGGGCTCCGCCACCGCCGTCAACGTGGTGCGCGCAACCGTCGACGCTCTCAAGAAGCTCGAAGAGCCGGAAGAGATCGCAGCCCGTCGTGGCATGTCCCTCGAAGAGGTGGCTCCTGACTCCCTGCTGCGTGCTCGCGCCGAAGGCATCGCCGAGGCTCGTAAGGCCCGTGAAGAAGCACAGGCCAAGGCCGCTCAGAAGGACGGTGAGTGATGACTAACCTGAACATCAAGCTGCACCACGGTCTGGTGAACTCCACTCCGAAGCAGCGTGCTGCGGCTCAGACTCTGGGCCTGAACAAGATTGGCAAGACCGTGACCCGTGAAGACACGCCGGCCCTCCGTGGCCAGCTGCTGGTCCTCCGTCACCTGGTCACCGTTGAGGAGGCTGACTGATTATGGCAGATATTCTGCAGATGCATGACCTGAAGCCGGCTCCGGGCGCCAAGAAGGATCGCACTCGCGTCGGCCGTGGTGAAGGCTCCAAGGGTAAGACCTCGGGCCGTGGCGACAAGGGTACCAAGAAGCGCTATCAGGTTCGCCCGGGCTTCGAAGGTGGCCAGCTGCCGCTGTACATGCGCCTTCCGAAGCTGCGTGGCTTCAAGAGCCCGTTCAAGAAGGAATATCAGGTCGTCAACGTCGCAGCTCTTGCGGAACTGTTCCCGCAGGGTGGCGAGATTACCGTTGCCGATTTGGTTGCCAAGGGTGCCGTGCGTGACGGCTACCCGGTCAAGGTCCTGGGCGACGGCGAGGTTTCGGCTGCCTACACCATCAAGGGTGTCAAGGCTTCCGCTTCCGCCAAGTCCAAGATTGAGGCTGCCGGCGGCTCCATCTCCGAGGACTGATTCCACGGAATGTAGCTGACTTAAGCTCGTAAGTGAGGCTTCTCCCGCTGGGGCGGGGGAGGCCTCACTTCGTTTTTTCGGTCCAGTACGGGGATCGAAAAACAGTGCCCAGAGATCTAATGAAAACCGACAATGGAACACTCCATGTATAGGTAGACGCCGTACGCTAGACTCGACCGGTAGAGTCTGTTTTTGCACGGGTGCGCCGGCGCGCACGTCGATGGAAGGAATCCCAGGTGAGGACGTTAATCCAGGCCTTGAAAACCAAGGAGTTGAGGAACAAGATCCTCTTCACTCTTGGTATCATCATCATTTATCGTATTGGTTCGTTCATTCCGACCCCAGGTGTCGACTACAAGGTGGTCCAGCAGTGCGTCGGCTCGATGAACAGCACCTCCGAGAACTTCATTGGTCTGGTGAACCTCTTCTCTGGCGGCGCAATGCTGCAACTGTCGATCTTCGCGCTAGGTGTAATGCCGTACATCACGGCATCTATCGTCATCCAGCTGCTCCGCGTGGTCATTCCCCGCTTTGAGGCGCTGCATAAGGAAGGTCAGTCTGGTGAAGCCAAGCTGACCCAGTACACCCGTTACCTAACCATTGGCCTCGCTGTGCTGCAGTCCACCACCATTCTGGTGACCGCCCGCTCCGGTGCCCTGTTCAACTACCAGTGCTCTCAGGTCGTGCCTGACGGTTCCGTCTGGAACCTCGTGGTCATGGTGCTGATCATGACCGGTGGTACGGGCCTGATCATGTGGATGGCCGAATTGATCACCGATAAGGGTCTTGGCCAGGGTATGTCCATCCTTATCTTCATGTCCATCTGTTCCGGCTTCCTGCCGCAGTTGTGGGAGATTGGTTGGGGCACCAAAGGCACCGATGGCAATTGGGCGAAGTTCGCCGCGGTCGTCGGCGTGCTGCTGGTCATCATGATCCTCGTCATCTACGTCGAGCTTTCCCAGCGTCGTATTCCGGTGCAGTACACCCGTCGTATGATTGGCCGTAAGATGTACGGCGGCTCCTCCACCTACCTGCCGCTGAAGATCAATATGAGCGGCGTTATTCCACCGATCTTCGCGTCCTCCATTCTGGCCATCCCGACCCTGATCGCACAGTTCGGCAAATCCGACCAGTCCTGGGTCAAGTGGATCAACTCCAACCTGGCCAACACCACTTCCGTGTGGTACATCGCACTGTACGCGTTGATGATCGTGTTCTTCTGCTTCTTCTACACGGAAATCACCTTCAACCCGGACGAGACCGCGGACAACATGAAGCAGTACGGCGGCTTCATTCCGGGAATCCGTGCAGGCAGCGCCACCAGCCGTTATCTGAGCTACGTGATGAACAGGCTCAACACTGTCGGTGCCGTGTATCTGCTATTCGTGGCGCTTATTCCGACCGTGCTCATCATGGCGCTTGACCTCAACACCAAGTTGCCGTTCGGCGGCACCACCATCCTGATCATCGCAGGCGTCGGCCTCGACACCCTGCGCCAGGCCAAGGCCCAGACCGAACAGTTCCAGTACGCTGGATTCCTGTTCGAGGGCACTGACCACAAGGAAGGCAAGTAAAGCCTCAAAATCGTGATACCGTTTCGACGTGAGGCGGTATCACGATTTTCATGTAACCAATCGAAAATCAGAAAGCCTCGAAAGAGGCCAAATGAAACGGAGAATAACATGCGACTGCTGATCATGGGACCTCAGGGCGTCGGCAAGGGCACCCAGGCTGCGCTGCTGAGCGAGCACTACGGTATTCCGGCAATCTCCACCGGCGATATCTTCCGCTACAACATCAAGAACAAGACCGAGCTCGGTGTTGAGGCACTGAAGTACATCGACAAGGGCGAACTGGTTCCGGACGAGCTGACCAACAAGATCGTCAAGGATCGTCTGGCCATGGATGATGCCAAGAACGGTTGGATCCTCGACGGCTATCCGCGCAACGCATCCCAGGTTGAGGCACTGGACGCCATCCTCGCCGATCTGAACACTCCTCTGGACGCTGTGGTGGCTCTCGACGCTGACCATGACGTGCTTATGGAGCGCATGAAGAAGCGTGCCGAGATCGAAGGCCGTTCCGACGACACTCCGGAAGCCATCGCCAAGCGTCTTGATGTGTATGCCAAGGAAACCGCTCCGTTGCTGGCCACCTATGAAGAGCGCGGGCTGCTGAAGACCTTCAACGGCGTCGGCTCCGTCGAAGAGATCCAGGCCACCATCGTGGCTGAACTCGGCTGAAATAGCTGAAGATTGGGCTGCTTTGAGGCATATGTATAGATAAGAAAGCCCAATAAAACTACCATAAATCAATCGAAAACGGGAATTGCGACACGCCGAACGTGCCGTAGTTCCCGTTTTCGTGTATTACTTAGCAAGTTGGTGTGTCTTCGGGCACGCATACGTAATCGCCAAAGAACGGAACGAGGCTCATGGCTAAAGACGGTGTGATTGAAGTCGAAGGACAGGTAGTGGAAGCACTGCCGAACGCGATGTTCCGCGTTGAACTCGAGAACAAGCATATCGTGCTCGCAACCATCTCGGGCAAGATGAGGAAGAACTACATCCGCATTCTGCCGCAGGATCGTGTTGTGCTTGAAATGAGCCCTTATGATCTGAACCGCGGCCGTATTACGTACCGTTACAAGTAAGGTACATAAGCAAAGGAAAACCATGAAGGTCAGCCCTAGTGTGAAGAGGATCTGCGAGAATTGCCGCGTGATCCGTCGTCACGGCCGCGTCATGGTGATCTGCGTCAACCCGCGCCACAAGCAGCGTCAGGGCTGAGAGTAGATCCAGCGGCACAATAAGTACAGGCGCTGAGTCACAGATCGCGCAAGCGATATGAACCCCGGGTACGCAGGCCCGGGCCGGGAAACCGGACGACTCGGTGCAAGACCTGCGGAAAACAGAAGGAATCGCAATGGCACGTCTTGCCGGAGTCGACATCCCCAATGAGAAGCGCATCGAGATCGCCCTCACCTACATCTTTGGTGTGGGTCGCACTCGTGCCAAGGAAACGCTTGCCGCGACCGGTATCAACCCGGACATTCGCGTCAAGGATCTGACGGATGAGCAGCTGATCACGCTGCGTGACTACCTCGAGGGTAACTACAAGATCGAGGGCGATCTGCGTCGTGAAATCGATGCGGATATCCGTCGTAAGATTCAGATCAACTGCTACCAAGGCCAGCGTCACCGTAAGGGACTTCCTGTGCGCGGTCAGCGCACCAAGACCAATGCTCGTACCCGCAAGGGCCCGAAGCGCACGGTCGCCGGAAAGAAGAAGGCCACCAAGTAATAGGTGGCTGTCAGTTCAGACCACGAGACGTAAGTTTCATCGCCTGAACAACAAAGCAAATTCGTTATTAGGAAACGAGGGTCAATGGCAGCTCAAAAGCAAGCCGCGCGCAAGCCGCGTCGCCGCGACCGCAAGTCGGTCCCGGTTGGGCAGGCGCACATCAAGTCCACTTTCAACAACACCATTATTTCGATCACCGACCCGTCCGGCGCAGTTGTGTCCTGGGCGTCCGGTGGCGATGTCGGCTTCAAGGGCTCCCGTAAGTCCACGCCGTACGCCGCTGGCATGGCCGCTGAATCCGCAGCCCGCAAGGCTATGGAGCACGGTCTGAAGAAGGTCGACGTGTTCGTGAAGGGCCCGGGTTCCGGTCGTGAAACCGCTATCCGTTCCCTGCAGTCCGCCGGACTCGAAGTCGGTTCCATCACCGACGTCACCCCGCAGGCACACAACGGCGTTCGTCCTCCGAAGCGCCGTCGCGTCTGAGCACTAGAAGAAATCATCAATCCAACGCCGCTTATGGCCGGTGAGTGCACCACCGGCCTGAAGCTGAAAGGATAACCACAGTGCTTATCGCACAGCGTCCGACACTTACCGAGGAATCTCTCAACCCTCAGCGTTCCCGCTTCACCATCGAGCCTCTCGAGCCTGGTTTCGGTTACACGCTTGGCAACTCGCTGCGCCGCACCCTCCTGAGCTCCATCCCTGGAGCGGCTGTGACTTCGGTGCGTATCTCCGGCGTCCCGCACGAGTTCACCACTCTGCCGGGTGTTGAAGAGGACGTTACCGAGATCCTGCTGAACATCAAGGGCATCGTGCTCACCAGCGAATACGATGAGCCGGTTGTCATGTATCTGCGCAAGAGCGGCAAGGGCGAGGCCACCGCGGGTGACATCACCCCTCCGGCCGGCGTCACCATCGCCAACCCGGATATGCATATCGCAACTCTCGCTGAAGATGGCGAACTCGAGATCGAATTCACCGTCGAGCGTGGCCGCGGTTATGTGCCAGCCCAGATGAACAAGCAGGATAACGCCGAGATCGGCCGTATCCCGGTCGACTCGATTTACTCCCCGGTGCTCAAGGTGAGCTATCGCGTGGAAGCCACTCGCGTTGAACAGCGCACTGACTTCGACAAGCTCATCCTGGACGTGGAGACCAAGCCGGCAATCTCCCCGCGTGATGCTGTTGCATCCGCAGGCTCCACCTTGGTGGAACTCTTCGGCCTGTGCCGCGAGCTCAACACCCAGGCTGAGGGCGTCGAGGTTGGACCTGCCCCGGTGGCAGAGGAAACCAACCCGGAGATGGCCGTTCCGATCGAGGATCTCAACCTCACCCAGCGCAGCTACAACTGCCTGAAGCGCGAGGGCATCCACACGATCGGCGAGCTGGTCGCCCACACTGAGCAGGATCTGCTCGACATCCGCAATTTCGGTATGAAGTCCATCGACGAAGTCAAGGAAAAGCTCCAGTCCTTGGGTCTGGCTCTCAAGGCTTCCCCGCTGGGCAACTTCGATACCAACAACCTCGAAGGCGGCACCTTCTTCTCGCCGGAAGACGAGTGATTCGCCGCTTTTGACCTAACCGCTTCGTTGGATTCGGATGTTCGGGCGATTGCCCACCTGAATCCAACGGGGCTTTCAAGGAGAAACAATGCCTACACCAAAGAAGGGTCCGCGTCTGGCCTCCAGCCCGGCTCATGAGCGTCTTATGCTCGCGAACATGGCTACCAGCCTGTTCCAGCGCGGCCGCATCACCACCACCCTGCCGAAGGCTAAGCGCCTTCGTCCGCTGGCTGAGCGCCTGATCACGCTCGCCAAGCGTGGTGATCTGCACAGCCGTCGTCGCGTGATGCGTGTCATCCGCAACAAGTCCGTTGTGCACAAGCTGTTCACCGAGATCGCCGAGCAGATGGAGCAGCGTGAGGGTGGCTACACCCGCATCGTCAAGATCGCTCCGCGTCGTGGCGATGCCGCTCCGGCAGCCATCATCGAGCTCGTCACCGAGCCGGTGAGCCCGAAGCAGGCCGTGGTCAAGGAAGCCGAAGCTGCAACCAAGGTTGCCGCTGAAGAAGCTCCGGTTGTCGAAGAGGCACCGGTTGAGGCTCCGGAAGCCGCCGCAGAGAACGCCGAGTGATTGGCATCAAGCAGGCTTGACTAGCTGATGAAAAGGCTGGGAATCGAAAGGTTCCCAGCCTTTTTGTTATGCGTTGTCATGTGTTGTTATGCGCCTTTTGTTATGCTCATTGCCGTGAGATTACGTATCGACTTGGCATATGACGGCACCGATTTTTACGGATGGGCGAAACAGCCTGACATGCGCACCGTGCAGGGGGAAATCGAACGTGTGCTGCATACCATTCTGCGCGTGCCGGAAGGCGACGACAATGAGCCGCTGCGCCTGACCGTCGCAGGTCGTACTGATACCGGCGTGCACGCGTCGCACCAAGTTTGCCATCTCGACATCAATGAGGAGACGCTTGCACGTTGCGTCGGGCATATGCAGGTCGAACCGGTGATGGCGTTGACGCGACGACTGCAACGCATGCTGCCGAACGATATCGCCATTCATTCCATCAAAGAGGCTCCTGAAGGATTCGACGCACGCTTCTCCGCGTTGGAACGCACTTACGTATATCGCATTGCCGACCGATCAAGCGAAATCGATCCACGTACCAGAAATAGCGTGCTGCATATAGACGATAATCTTGACATCGGCGCCATGAACAAGGCTGCTGAAATGACAATCGGTCTGCATGATTTCGGCTCGTTCGCAACTCCCAATCCAGGAGGAACCACCATACGCGAGGTCAAAACCGCGTATTGGAGACGCATACCGCAGCATCCGCTTATCGACGACGGAACCACCATGGGGGAGCAGTACCGAACGCCCGCTTTGGAGTCGGGACTGCTCTGCTTCACCATCGTCGCCGACGCATTCGCACGCAATATGGTGCGTTCGTTGGTTAACGGTTGCGTACAGGTTGGTATCGGCAAACGTTCCTTGGACTGGTTCGCCGGAAAAATGGCGACGCCGCTGCGTGAAGGCAGCACCGGTCCGATCGCTCCGCAAGGATTGACGCTGGAACATATCGAATATCCGGAAGACGACCAGTTGGCGATTCGTGCCGAAGCGATTCGTGCGAAACGTACTTTGTAAGAGCACATACTGTACAGTTGCACGCAAACTGGCGACGGAACTGGTGAACCGCCGGGAGTCGATCAACCGCGAGTTGAGCCGTAATGGTGTGCGTTTCGGTATTTGATTATGCAGGCAAAAGACATCGTGTGGGCGTGGTCTACCGTCGCTTGTCGGACGAATATCTCGATCCGTTCGCATTCAATCCGGATTCCGTGATCGGGTGTGCCGCCATGTTGGTCTCACCGCGCGTTATATCGCCGGATTGTTGGGTGGAGAGGGTGCCACGCACGCTTGGGTGGAGGTGTACCATAACGAGCGTTGGATTGGGCTTGATCCGACACATAACCGTATGGTCGATGACAACTACATCACCATCGCGCACGGCCGTGATTACCGTGACTGCATGCTCGACATTGGTATTTTCTCCGGTTGCAATGTGCAACAGCATCAGTGGGTGAACGCTTCCGTGCACGAACAGGAGCTGTAGGCAATAAAAAAACCGAAGCGCCGTTGCTCCGGTTTTTCTACTTGCGGATAAGGCGAGATTCGAACTCGCGGAGGGGTTTGCCCTCACACGCTTTCGAGGCGTGCTCCTTAGACCGCTCGGACACTTATCCATTGCGCCGCTTGAAAACAAGCAACTTGATTATTTTGCCACAGCTTTGTCGATTGTCAAATCCAGCTATGAGATTTTTGCGATGTCCGCGATTGTTCGGCGTGTCTTATCTGCATGGATGATGCGTCACGTTGTCAGGCTCGCGGTTGCGCAGGTATCGCGTAGGTTGTTGTATGAACTGGCATGTGCTGGCGTGTGTTGGTGTGCGCTATTCGAACAATGCTTCGTCGAATGATGGATAGCCCCAAGTGAGAGCCAGGTCCACACGGTCGGCGATCATGCTGGTAAGTATGCCCAGAGACTGTTGCCTTGAATCATCTGAAGAGTTTTCTGCGGTCGTGCGGGATTGCGCCGAGTCGCTTGTCGAATTCGAACTTGATTCGACGGCTGCGATTTCGCTGCGTGCGCAATTCATTTCAATGACGGCGTCGGTCGGTGCGAACAATCCAGTTGCGGAATCCACAATAGTATCGGGATGGGCGAGCAATTGCGCGACATCATAGGTTTTCGCACGGGTATCTTCAGCTCCAGAGAAGGAAATCAGCCGCTGCGAAGTTGTTTTATGACGATCGCTGATATCGAGCGTCGCATGTCCGATGGAACGTGCCGCGAAAACCTCCATTGCGAATCCGGCCTGATCTTCCGCAACGGACATGGCGGAAAGCGAATCCGCGTCAATATCAAACGAATCGATGCCGTCGCAACGTGACAGCATGGGCTGTGCGATGTTGATCGTAAGTCGCGCCGCCATCAAACGGGCGGTGTGACGGGTCTGCGCGCTACGCAACGTGCCGTCGGCGAACCGTGCAGGGCAGTAGGCCGCGGTGTTTGCCCAATCTGAAACCGCTTCCTGCGCGGCAAGATAGCGCATAATGATATGGCGTGACCTGTCTGCCATGATGTCGGCGTTGGCGGTCGCGTCAGCATACGCCTTCTCGCAAGGACTTGGCTGCAGTTCAGCCTCGGCGCGGCCTGCGATTCGGGGTGCGGAGCAAGCAGTCAGAGACGCTACAAGCACGCCTATGCATGCCAAGACGCAGACGCGTCTTGAGGTCGACGAGACCGAGGGGAAAAGAGGGGAACGTGTCTGCATGAAACATTAGACTAATAGTTGACTGTGACCATTGGGCCGAGCGCTCGGAATAACTTCATATAGGAGGTCTTGGAAGTATGGAACTGGACCTGGCAGGAATGCACCAGCTCGCAGCTGGGCAGGGAATCGATCCCGAGACGCTGGATGCCGCACTCTCGGAAGCATTACGACTGGCATATCTGAAAACGCCGCACGCGGCGAAGCATGCTCGTGTGGAGCTTGATCCGCGTGCCGGTAAGCTTTACCGTTTGGGCTCAGGATGAGATTCCGGTCGAACCGACCGAGGATAATCCGCACCCTGCGCCGACTTTGGGCGAGGAATACGATGACACTCCGCGTGACTTTGGCCGCTTGGCCGCAGCCACCGCACGTCAGGTCATCAGCCAGCTGTTCCGCAAGGCCGAGGACGACAAGGTGTTCGGCGCGTTCTCAGGGCAGAAAGGCAAGCTGATCACCGGTATCGTGCAGCAGGACGTGAAGGACACTTCCAATGTGCACGTAGCCGTTGGCGATGTCGAGGCGTTGCTTCCCCGTCGTGAGCAGGTGCCGGGAGAACGCTACCGCCACGGTGAGCGCATCCGCGTATATGTGGTGAATGTTGCACGCGGTCTCAAGGGCCCGGAAATCGTAGTGTCCCGCTCCCATCCGGAGCTTGTTCGCCGCCTGTTCGAGCGTGAGGTTCCGGAACTGGTTTCCGGCGCCGTGTCGATTATGGCCATTGCGCGTGAGGCCGGTGCCCGCACCAAGATCGCGGTGCGAGCCAACACTGAAGGCGTTAATCCGGAAGGGTGCCCTGATCGGCCCCGGCGGCGCTCGCGTGCGTGCGGTGATGGAGAATCTCGGACCGGAAAAGATCGATATCGTCGACTGGTCTGCCGATCCGGCGAAGTTCGTCGCCGCGGCGCTGTCTCCGGCGGTCGCCACCGGTGTGCAGGTGATCAGCGAGAAGAACCAGACCGCAATCGCCTTCATCCATGATGATCAGCTGTCTCTTGCCATCGGCAAGGAAGGTCAGAACGCACGCTTGGCCGCCAAGCTGACCGGATGGAAGATTGGTATCGAATCCGCCGAGGCACACGCCAAGAAGATGGCAGAAGCGCAGGCTTCGACCAGTGAGGAAACTGCCGAATAACCAACGCTTTCAGCAACGGCAAGCCCGTGGGCGTTCAATCCACGGGCTTGAGTATGCTGGACTCGATAATCCAAAGCGTGGGGGTTCATGCCGTCATGCCCAGGGAAAAGACGAGGTATCACGAACATGGTTGCACGATGAGAAGGAACAAGCTCGCCGTGAATCAGTAGCGGTCGCGCTCGTATGCGCGCGGCCCAAGATAGGAGAAATTGAGTGCCGAAAGCACGCGTATATGAACTTGCCAAGGAACTTGGCGTTGACAGCAAGACTGTTTTGAACAAACTTGAGGCGATGGGCGAATTTGTGAAGTCCGCATCGTCTACCGTTGAACCTCCGGTTGCCCGTAAGCTGAGGAATGCTTTCGCTTCCAACGCGCAGGGCAACGCATCCGAATCCAAGAAGCCTGCGGTCCCGGCCAAGAAGCCGGCTGCCCCGGCAGCTTCGCCTACTCCTGCGCCTCGTGCCACTCCGGCTGCTCCCGCGGCATCCGCGGCAAAGCCTGCCGCTCCAAAGCCGGCACGTCCTGCAGCATCCAAGTCCGAAGCCCCGAAGCCCGGCCAGCGCATGCCTCGTCCGGGTGATTCCCGCCAGCATGGCAATCGTGCCAACGGCAACGCTCCGCGTCCGCAGGGCGAACGCCGTCAGGGCGGCAAGCCGGCTCCGGTTCCGGGACCTCGCGCACAGCGCAACAATAACAATACCAATGCTCCGCAGGGCGGCAATGGCAACAATGCCGCCAATGGTGCGAAGCCGCACACTCCGGGCCCACGTCCGGGTAACAATCCGTTCAGCCGCAAGCAGGGCATGCATACCCCGACTCCGGGTGACATTCCGCGTCCGCATCCGATGAACCGTCCGAACGCCAACAACAATAACAACGGCGAAGGTCGTCGCGGCGGACGCCCAGGTCAGGGCGGCGGCCAGCGTGGAGGTTTCCGTGGTCGTCCGGGCCAAGGCACCGGTGCGAAGCCGGGTCAGTGGGGCCAGCATCGCCCGGGTCAGGGCGGCGGTCAGCGTCCGGCAGGTGGTGGCAACCGTTTCGGTGGCGGCGCCAATACCAATGGTGGCGGCTTCCAGGGCGGCAACAGCGCTCCGAGCAACGGTCCGGCACGCGGCGGCGGTCGCGGTCGTGGCGGTGCCGCAGGCGCGTTCGGTCGTCAGGGCGGCAAGTCCTCGAAGGCCCGTAAGAACCGTCTGGCAAAGCGTCAGGAATTCCAGGAGATGAAGGCCCCGGTCATCGGCGGCGTGCGTATTCCTACCGGCAACGGTCAGACCGTTCGTCTGCGTCAGGGCGCATCCCTTGCCGATCTGGCCGAGAAGATCAACGTCAATCCGGCGGCACTGGTCACCGTACTGTTCCACCTTGGTGAGATGGCCACGGCAACCCAGTCCTTGGACGAGTCCACCTTCCAGATTCTCGGCGAGGAAATCGGCTGGGATATCAAGATCGTGTCTGCCGAAGAGGAAGACAAGGAACTGCTGCAGCAGTTCGACATCGATCTGGACGAAGAAGAACTTCAGGAAGATGAAGATCTGAAGCCGCGTCCGCCGGTCGTCACCGTGATGGGCCATGTCGATCATGGTAAGACCCGACTGCTTGACACCATCCGTCGTACCAACGTCATCGCACGTGAGGCCGGCGGCATTACCCAGCGTATCGGTGCATACCAGGTGACCGTCGATCTCGAAGGCGAACCGCGTAAGATCACGTTCCTCGATACCCCAGGCCACGAAGCCTTCACCGCCATGCGTGCCCGTGGCGCCGAACTCACCGACGTTGCGATCCTTGTGGTCGCGGCCGATGACGGCGTGATGCCGCAGACCGTGGAAGCCATCAACCACGCTCAGGCGGCCAACGTGCCGATCGTGGTGGCCGTCAACAAGATTGATAAGCCGGGCGCGAACCCAGACAAGGTCCGTGGCCAGCTCACCGAGTACGGCCTCGTTCCGGAAGAGTACGGTGGCAACACCATGTTCGTCGACATTTCCGCCAAGCAGGGCACCAATGTCGACAAGCTGCTCGAAGCCGTGCTTCTTACCGCCGATGCTGAGCTTGATCTGCGTGCTAACCCGGATATGGACGCTCGCGGTGCCACCGTGGAAGCTCGACTTGACAAGGGCCGTGGTGCCGTGGCGACCGTGCTTGTTCAGTCCGGTACGCTGCACATCGGCGACTCCATCGTCGCTGGCACTTCCTACGGACGCGTCCGCGCCATGCTTGACGAGAACGGCAACCACATGAAGGAAGCCGCACCGTCCACTCCGGTGCAGGTGCTTGGCTTGACTTCCGTGCCGACCGCAGGCGACCTGTTCCTGGTGGCCTCCGACGACCGTACCGCACGCCAGATCGCCGAGAAGCGTCAGGCCACTGAGCGTGCCGCCCAGCTGGCCAAACGTCGTAAGGTCGTGTCTCTGGAAAGCCTCAAGGAGCAGTTCGCCAAGTCCGAAGTCGACATGCTCAACATCGTCATCAAGGGCGATTCCTCCGGTTCTGTCGAAGCGCTGGAAGATTCCTTGATGAAGATCGAGGTGTCCGACGAGGTCGGCATCCAGGTGATCCACCGTGGCGTCGGCGCCATCACCCAGAATGACGTCAACCTGGCTACCGTCGACAAGGCCGTCATCATCGGCTTCAACGTTCGCCCGAACCGTCAGGTGGCGGATCTGGCCGAACGCGAAGGCGTGGAAATCAAGTACTACTCGATCATCTACAAGGCCATCGAAGACATCGAGGCATCCCTCAAGGGCATGCTCAAGCCGGAATTCGAAGAGGTCGTCACGTCCCACTCCGAGATCCGCGAGATCTTCCGTTCTTCCAAGTTCGGCAATATCGCAGGTGTTATGGTGCAGGACGGCGAAGTCAAGCGCGGTACGAAGTGCCGTATTCTGCGCAACGGTATCGCAACCGTCAACGATCTCGAGATTTCCTCGCTGCGTCGTTTCAAGGACGACGTCACTTCCGTCAAGGAAGGTTACGAAGCGGGTATCAACCTCGGTTCGTTCAACGATATCGAGCTTGGCGATATTATCGAGACCTTCGAAATGCAGGAAATCGAACGTAAGTAGTCGATTGATTCGAACCAGCGATCGATAACAGGAAAGGAACGCCCACAGCTGACATACGGCTGCGGGCGTTCCGCGATACAACAAGAACTTATTTCAAAAACTAAGCTGATACATTCATCTGATTGAAGGACGATAATGGCAGGAACCAATCCTCGCGCCGCGCGTATCGCGGCATTGATTCAACGTGTGATCGCATCCTCCATGGAGGCGCAGCTGCACGACAAGCGTCTCGCAAACGTGACCATCACCGAAGTGCGTGTGACCAACGATCTGCAGATTGCCAAGGTCTACTGGACCCAGCTTGGCCGTGAAGGCCACGAGCAGGGCGAGCGTCGCCGCGCACAGCAGGCGTTGAACCAAGCCAAGGGCCGTCTGCGTTCCCTCGTGGGCACTAAAGCCGGCCTGCGCCTGACTCCGCAGCTCGAATTCGTGTTTGACGAGGTGCCGGGCGAAGCACATGAAATCGAAGATATTCTCGCCATCGCGCGCAAGCGTGACGAAGAGCTCGCCAAAACCCGCAAAACCGCGCAGTATGCGGGCGAAGCCGATCCGTACAAGCATCCGGAAGAGGATGACGACGATGATTTCGACGATGACGACGTCGAAGTCGAAGATTGGGACGATGACGAAGAAGCCTGAACATTCCGGCCTGCTGGTCATCGACAAGCCGCAGGGGGTCACCAGCCATGACGTGGTCGCGGCCGTGCGCGGCGCCCTGCATATGAAGCGTGTCGGCCATGCTGGCACGCTCGACCCGATGGCCACCGGCGTGCTGGTGGTGGGTTTCGGCAATGCCACGCGACTGCTCAACTACATTGTCGACCATAACAAAACGTACGAGGCCACCATTCGCCTTGGACAGCGCACCACTACGGACGATGCCGAAGGCGAGCTGTTGCCGGCGGGGGAGCGGGCAGTGAACTTTCCTTCGCGTCAAGCCGTGGAACAGCTGATCACAGAACGGTTCACCGGGCGCATCGAACAGGTACCGAACGTCTACTCCGCCATTAAGGTCAATGGCCAGCGTGCCTATGATCTGGCGCGCGAAGGCAAGGATGTGGAGCTTAAGGCACGTCCTGTGACCATCGAAGAGTTCAACGTGCGGCAGGCGCGTTACGGCTACACGCATAGCGATCGTGCCGGCACGGAACTTGCTGGCGCAGTCGTGGCCGAGAGGGCAGGAGATGGATGGATTGCCGACACTGCACCGCATGAAGACATGCAGCCCGTTATGGAACTCGACGTGACCGTGACCTGTTCCGCAGGTACCTACATTCGCGCGCTCGCACGCGATCTGGGCGAGGAACTCGGGTTGGGAGGCCATCTGACGATGCTGCGACGCACACGTGTCGGCAGATTCTCAGTGAATATGCCCAACGTCATGAGCGCCCACGCTGAATCCAAAACATTCACCAATCGTGAAGGCATGGAAGTGACGCGCAATCGTGCAGTGCTTGACGATGCAGATCATGCGCTCGATCATGCGCTCGATCCCGTGGCCAGCGCTGCGGCTTCCATGAATATGCTGGCCGTGAGCGATCAGGAAGCGGCCGACTTGCGTTTCGGACGCAGAATCGCGCATGACATACGTACGACCACGGCGGCGTACGTTGAGGAAACCAACGATTTGGTCGCCATCCTCGAACGTGCGAAACGCGGTGAGGCTAAACCGGTCGCGGTATTCAACTGAACCATCCAATCAGACTACAGATACGAATTCATACACAAGAAGGACATGATGAAGACAATCACGCTCACGCCTGATGCCAGCGGCATGGTGGATTGGCCTACGCTGAGCAACGATAAGAAATCCGTGGTGACCATCGGTTCGTTCGATGGCATGCATCAGGGCCATCAGGCGGTGATTCGCCGCGTGGTGGAACTCGCCAAGAAGGAACAGTCCTTCTCCGTGGTGGTGCTGTTCGATCCACGCCCAGCGCTCGTGCACGGCTACGCGGCGCAAAACGGTGGACAGGAGCCGCCGGCGGGCATGATCGACGCGCAGGCGCTCACCAGCATGCAGGAGCGTCTGCGCGCCATCAACAAGCTGGGCGTGGATTACACGCTCATCGTGCGTTACACGCTGGCGTTCGCGGCGAAATCGTACCGATTCTTCCTCGGACAAATGGTGGGCAAGCTGGGCATGCGCGCGCTAGTGCTCGGATCCGATGCGGCCATGGGTGCGAACCGTGCCGGCGATGTGAAGGCCATCGAGAATCTGGCGCTCGCTACTGGCGTGTTTCAGCTTGAAGTGGTTGATGATCGAGGTCCCGGAGAGACCCGAGTGCCAGCCAATGCTCAACCGGTTATGCCGACCGGCCACGGCGAGCCAACAGACCCGCTGGAAGGCGCTTCCAAGGCGGAACGCCGCGCATGGAGCAAGAAGAACCAAGCCAAGCTCGTGCGTGTGTGGAGTTCCACGAACGTGCGATACCTGCTAGGCCAGGGACGCATCAAAGACGCCGACACGATTCTGGGGCATCCGCACGCCGTGGAAGGCATTGTGGTGCACGGCGAGGAACGTGGACGCACCATTGGATTCCCGACGGCGAATTTGAGTGACAATGTGGCCGGTTATCTGCCGGTTGACGGCGTGTATGCGGGTTGGCTCGTTGACTTGGGATCGAAAACTGCAGAGAGCGATCATGCGGGAGCAGCGTCCGATGGTATTTCGCAACAGTTTGACTCGTCTTCCATTGACGCCCGCCTTGCCGATCATTCGCCGTATCGTTGGCCTGCTGCGATTTCCATCGGCACCAAGCCGACCTTCAACGAGGTGACCGGAATGAACGATCGCGTGGTCGAAGCTTACGCCATCACCGACGATTGGCTTGATTTGTACGATCATCAGGTGCGCGTGGAATTTACAGGATTCCTGCGTCCGCAAATCAAGTTCGATTCCGCACAGGATCTGGTCGACGAGCTGAAGCGCAATGTCGAGGAAACCAAGCGAATTACTGCCTGACTCTAATCGCAATAATAATTACGATAATGACAGTGATTAATGAATGCTGATATTTCGATAAAACGTATCAGCATTCTAAAAAATAGTGGGCTCTTACGTAAGAATCTACGTAAGAGCCCACTAGTATAGGTTAAAAAATAGCATAATGTATATGCTTCGCGTGCATACATGCGAAAACGGTATGTAGGGTGTGTGCTATTGCAACATGGCGCCAAGCGCATCCTGCAATGTGTCGACCTGAACGATCGACAATCCGGGAATTGCGATTTCCCTACGTAATGTCGGCACTACAGCGGTGGTGAAGCCAAGACGGGCAGCCTCGCGTAACCGGTATTCCAGTCGCGGTACCGGACGTACCTGCCCGGTCAACGAAATCTCACCGATCGCACACGTGGTGCGGCCGATCGCCTTCGACTTCGCGGCGCTCGCCAACGCGCCCACAATCGCCAGATCGCAGCCCGGCTCACGTGCCTGACCTCCAGCAATCGTGGAAATATAGAGATCGTTTGCCAGAAGATTGACGTTGCCATGCCTGTATAGCACCGCCACCAGCATGGCGATGCGGTTCGCGTCCACGCCATTCGCCGCACGGCGAGGCGTCGGCAATACCGATTTGGTGACCAACGACTGCACTTCGATAGGCAGGCTGCGGTGGCCGTCCAAGGTGAACGTCACGCACGTGCCCTCCACCGGAGCGGAACTGGCGGAATTGGATGATGAAAGAAAAACGCCCAGACGGGTCCGTCACCTCTTCGATGCCTTCGCCGCTCATATCGAAACAGCCGACCTCATCGGTGGGACCGAAACGATTCTTCACCGCGCGCAGCATGCGAAGTGCGGTTTCAGCATCCCCTTCGAACTGGCAGACCACATCAACGAGATGCTCCAACGTGCGCGGACCGGCAATCGAGCCGTCTTTGGTGACATGACCGACCAGTAATACCGGAATATCAAGCGTTTTGGCGGTGTCGATCAGCGCGCTCGCCACTTCGCGCACCTGCGTCGACCCTCCGGAAATTCCGTCGACTTCCTGCGAAACGATGGTCTGCGCGGAATCGACGATGGCCAGCGCAGGCTTGCTTTGCTCGATCAGTCCGAGCACGGTCGACAGGTCGGTGGTGGCGGACAGTAGCAGATTCGGCTCGACCGCGCCTATGCGTGATGCCCGCATACGCACCTGCGCCTGCGATTCCTCGCCGGAAATATACAGTACCGTGTTGCGTTCCGGTTGCGCCGCGCAAAGACGGGCCACGTTGCCGGCGGTTTCCAGCAGCAGTGTCGATTTGCCGATGCCCGGCTCGCCTGCGATGAGCGTTACGGAGCCGGGTACGATGCCGCCGCCGAGTATGCGGTTGAATTCCGTGAAACCCGTGCTGATTCTGGAAATGTTTTCCGTGCCGATTTCCGTGATGGGCTTTGCGGCGGAAGCGGGCACCGTATGCGATTGCGTGCGCGATGTGCGCCCGGGGG
>ENA-OQNJ01000032-OQNJ01000032.1-human-gut-metagenome-genome-assembly--contig:-NODE-32-length-30658-cov-3.696767_pt1 | contig 30658 bp, 30 predicted proteins | sample MGYA00242630_ERZ504882 | MGnify/ENA primary metagenome ERZ504882 (study PRJEB26092, sample SAMD00036408) | human gut metagenome | host: Homo sapiens | study: EMG produced TPA metagenomics assembly of... | reverse complement strand
CCCTTTTTCTTCTTTCGATACATCGGGTGCGTCCCCTCGTGGAAAATATAATAGCTCACATAATCTGTGAGAAAAATTCCCACTGCCGAGAGCAGATACCAGATCCCGAAAAACCACGGGCAGATCAGCCCATCGCAGAAGGAAAACGGCAGCGCACTGTAGTCCCACATACGGTAATGCAGCACCCGCAGGGAAAACATTCCCGAATACAGTTCGATGGCCGTGATCAGAACCGCAGATACCATCATCTGAAACGCCAGCGGAAAGCGGCGCAGCCCGGCGTCTTCCAGCATTCCGATTCCTGCAAGGGACAGTCCTCCGGCAATGCCCATCAGGCGGAAGCTGTAACCGCGGTAAGTGACTTCGATGGCAATATAAATACAGTAGCCCAAAAGAAAAAACAGCAGATACTTCTTCGCTTTCATTCGTTTTTCTCCCATTCTAATTGAGAATCTTTTCTCTTATTCCCAGTATCTCTGTCTTTTCTCTTTTTATCCGCTTGCATTTTTTCTTTTCCATGTTACAATACTTTCATGTTTCGAAAGAAGTTTCGAATAGAAAGGACAGAAAAAAGAATGGCATTTAACCCAATAAAGTTAATGGAATTAAAAAATCTGAGAAACCGTTTCGCCCAAAACCACCCGAAGTTCGTAAAATTCATGAGCGATCTCGCATCCTCGCAGATCGAGGAGGGAACGATTCTCGAAGTCACGGTGAAAAAACCGGACGGCCGAACGATGGTTTCCAATATCAAGGTGACTGCTTCGGATCTTGAAATGCTGCAGGCAATCAAACAGATGTAACATATTTTTCGTGGCAAAAAGCCGCTTTCGACGAGCGGCAGGCTTTTGGACACACGATATTCCTCGAGATACTGCGTCACCGTCTTTCCCGTCATTTTCCGGAAGCGGCGGCAGCAGACCTCGCGGGACAGATGCACCTGCTCACCAAGCTTTTCGAGCGAAATCACGGATTCTTACCATTACTCCGATGCATTCCTGACGATCGAAGCGCCGTTCTACTTCCTGCTCGGCCTTCTCGCCGTCTACCGCACCTCGATTCAGAGTATGCAGAACGGACGCGCACCGTTTGCCGCATGCATGATCGAGCTTGTGATGCGTCTTGCTGCTACCGTCTGGCTGTCACGCTTCTTAGGCTACACTGCCGTCTGCATCGCAAGCCCGCTTGCCTGGTTCGGTGCAATTGCACTGCTGATTCCAGTCTACTATCGGATGATGATAAAGCCTGTAAAAACAGTGTAATCAAAATTGGTCCACCGGATATTGATATGCCTGGCAACGCAAAACCCGGAATCCTTTCGCTCCTCTTCTGAGGTCTTGAAAAGATTCCGGGTTTTTTATTTTGCTGTTTTCTCTTCCCAGATTGTCTCCAGATTTTTTCCATCAATCCAGATACAGCGGTACACCCGCTTCATCTGCTCATCCAGTTCCGCTTCCCGGTCCGTCTTTACAATCACATGGCCGATCCGGTCAGTTCCATCTGCCATGGCAGAAACTTCATGCCCCTCCGGATAATCCAGGACAAGCTCCAGCCCTTCCTGACGCAGACGTTCGACCTGATCCCGGTCGATTTGTGTGATGGTTCCGCTTACCGGACTCAGCAGCAGTTTTGCCATGCACGGGCAGCTTTCCGTCTGCTGAAAATCCGTTTCTTCCCCGAGGGCGCTTTTGATCATCTGCTCATAAAAATCAAATCCGTAATACGTTGAAATCAGTTCCGGAATGCAGGTTGCCCCGGTTCTTCCGCCCATTTCAATGATCCAGACCTTCTCTCCGTCCACAAAGACATCCGCATTGACGGAGCACTGATCGGCACCGGATGCGGTGACGGCCAGCTGCATCTGGCGGGCAATTTCTTCCCGCAGTGCCCCGCTGCATCCATACGGAAATGCGTGGCCGACCGGAACGGTCGTGTGTGCACCGCGGTATACAAATTTCGTGTGCGGTGCCAGAAAGACCAGTTTGTGGTTCTGCACAAATCCATCCACGCCGATCTCCGTTCCGCGGAGGAATTTTTCAACCAGCACATAATCTCTTGCCGAACCGTTTCTCGCATTTTCATACGCTTCTTCGATCTGTCCGGAATGCTCCACCACGGTAATTCCGCGGCTTCCTGAACTGTCCACCCGTTTTACGACAACCGGGTATCCAAGCTGTTCTGCGGCTTTTTGTGCCTCCTCTGCGCTTCTTACCCGCATCCCGTCTGCCGCGGAAACGCCGCCCTGCCGGAATGCGTCTTTCATCTTTGCCTTATCGGTCAGAATTTCCGCCGCCTCATACGGAATGCCGGACAGATGCATCTTTTCACAGACATAGCCGATTGTGCTGACGGCCACATCGGTTCCCGATGTACAAATTCCGTCGATCTGTTCTTTTTCCGCCGCCGCAAGAATCGCTTCTTTATCCCGCGTATTCAGTTCATAAATTTTATCTGCAAGTGCAAAACCCGGATAATCGCCGGGAATACTCACTACGATCGTGTAAAGACCCATTCTGCGTGCAGTCCGGATCAGCGGCACCTGGTAAATACCGGCACCTAAAATCATGATTTTTTTCACTTTTTTTCTTCCTCATCAGATACGTTAATGGTTTCCCGCACAATATACTGCGGCGTGCGGTTCAGAATCAGAATCATCTTTCCGAGGTATTCTCCGATGATGCCGAGCACCATCAGAATCAATCCGGAAAAAACAACGATGGCGCAGATCGTCGAAGACCAGCCAACCATCACGGTCGGATTGATGAGCTTTCGGATGGCAATCATGATGGCTGCCAGAAAACCGCCGGCTGCAGAAACTCCGCCGAGAACGGACGATATGCGAAGCGGAATTACAGAATAGTTCCAGTAGGCAAGCCACAATTTGATCAATTTCTTTAACGTATAGTTGGAAGTTCCCACTGCACGTTTGAAATGCTCCACCTCTACATTTCCGATTTTGTGTGTCGTGCGGTAGAAAATGCCGTCAATATAGGGATTGAAGCTGTCGTATTTTACCACCTCGTCCTTGATCTGGCGGGTAATCATCCAGAAATTGCTGGAAACGATGTCTTTTGGCCGTCCGAGAAGAATCCGGGAGGAAACTTCGTTCAGTTTGCTGGTGACATTTTTCAGGAACGAATTTTTCCGTTTCGGATAGCAGCCGTAAACCAGATCGTATCCTTCTTCCATCTTGTGGATCAGTTTGCTGATCTGGGACGGATGTGTCTGCATGTCATCGTCCATGCCGAGAATAAAATCTCCTTCGGTGTAGTGGAGTGCCGCCATCAGCGCATTGTGCTGGCCGAAATTGCGCAGCAGGTTGATGCCCTTGACATTCTGATACTGCTCACCGAGCTTCTTGATCTCCCCATACGTATTGTCTTTCGGGGAACCGTCGTTCACCAGGACAAATTCGCAGTCATATCCGTCCATTTTCTTGAATTCTTCCATCACCATCTCTACAACTTTCCGGATCGTTGCCTCGGAATTGTAGCATGGGATGACTATTGAAATCAGTTTCATTTTTTTCCTCCATCGGTATCGTTCAGAATGCAGTCATAGAACAGCGGCGTGCCTCCGGTATGGATAAAAAGCACATCGCAGTCCTGTAACTGATGTTCTTCTATGTACTGCTTCATTCCCCAGAATGCCTTTCCGGTGTACGTCGGATCCAGCGGAAGGCCGTTCCGGCAGAACTCTTCCCGGATCACCTGTAAAATCCGCTCATCGTACTGGCCGTATCCGCCCTGGCGGTATCCCATTTCCAGATGAAGTTCACTCTCCCATCCTTCCGGCAGCACGAGATGATTCTTCGCAAAATAATCGGAAATGCCGCTCTCCATGATGCGGATGGCTCGGTCGTACTCGCGGGATGAAATCGAAAGGCCGATGATCTGCTCCGTTCCCTGCTCGAGCAGTTTTCCGCTTACCAGGCCGCACTGGGTCGAGCCGGTTCCGGATGCTGCAAAGATATGAGAAAAACGAAATGTTCTGTTCTTTCTCCCACGCAAGAATCTCGCGGTAGCCGTCCACGTAGGCCTGTACCGGTGTGCCTTCATTGCCCGTTCCGAATTTATCCCCGAAAATATAATATGGGTGATATCCCTCTTCTGTCAAACGGTTCATCGTCTTCTCGACGGTCTGTGCAATCTCTGTTTTTCTGCACGGAATGACTTCGGCTCCGAGCCATTTCATCAGACGGCTGTTGTTGGTTTCGATCGGGTGTTCTTCGTTTTCTTCAGAAGAACAGATCATATAGCATGGAATTTTCTCGGCACAGCACAGATTGGCCAGCACGCGGCAGAGGTTGGATCTGCTGTTTCCGTAGATGATCATGCAGTCTTTGTTTTTCTCCTGCATATCCTGGAAAAAAGCACGTCCGATGCGGACTTTGTTTCCGCCTAAAGGAAAACGGAAGAAGATCCTCCCGCTTGCAGTACAGGCGGACGCCTCTGTCGTTTGGAAATTCCAGTTTCTGAATTGGTGTCTGTATCATTGTTTCTCCTCTTTTATTCTTGTTTCAACTCACAGTCGGTATTTTCACGGAGTCTGACATGCCGAAAATAGTTCGACTGTGACTTGCCTCATGTCAGTGGAGGATACCGATTTTTCTCCGCCCGCCACTTCCGTTATGTTTCTTTTAACAATTCATCCCACCGCTTTAGAAGCTGGGGACTTCTTGTCTACTGGTGTTAAATTCCGGCATGTACCGGAAGCTTTTCCCTATTATAGACTATTTTTCTCTGCGTGGCAAGCCGTGCCGGAAACAGGAAAAGCCCGCCGGTTTTTGTTTTCACATCTGCCGGCGGGCTTTGGGGATTTTTTACGTATTCTGTTTTTTCGTCCGGGACCTGTTCAGGCTTCCTGCGGTGCGGCAAGATTGGCCACAATCCGCGCCACCTGGGCTATCTCCGGGATTTTTGTGTACTCGGCGCAGCTGTGTACCTGATTCATCGAGGTTGCGATGACAAGCCCTTCGATGCCGTGCTGTGCAAAGACGTTGTTGTCGCTGCCGCCGAAAGTTTTTTCGAATGCAGCGGTCAGGCCTTCTTCTGCAACGGCGCTCTCGTAATGCCTTGCGGCATCGCTTGTCAGCGGCGTCTCATACGCATGGATATTCAGCTTTTCTTCCCAGACCAGCTTCGCACCAATCTTCTCTGCTTCCTGCTGGAAGGTTCTGTGATATGTTTCCAGAAGCTCCATGGCCGTCTCGTGGTTCAGGCTTCGAATTTCGCCTTCGATCACGCAGCTTTCCGAAACGATGTTGGTACCGGAGCCGCCGCCGATTTTTCCGATGTTGGCAGTGGTGCTTTCATCCACGTGGCCCTGCGGAAGCTGTGCGATTGCGCGGGCGGCCGCCTGGATGCTGTTGATGCCGTCCTCCGGGTGGAAACCGGCGTGGGCGGCTTTTCCCTGGATTTTCGCCGCGAAGGAAACGAGTGTCGGTGCCGCGTAGGCGGCTGCACCGATCGCGCCGCTTAAATCCAGAACGTATGCTTCTTTTGCCTGCACCTGGCTGTAGTTGAAGGCATTTGCGCCTTTGCAGTACAGCTCCTCACCAGTCGAGATCAGGATTTCGATCGGGCGGTGCGGTGTTTTGGTCTCGATGATGTGGCGGACAACTTCATAGATGGCTGTCACACCGGCGAGGTCGTCGGCGCCAAGAACCGTCGTGCCATCGCTCGTTACGGTTCCATCCTCATGGGAGACGGCGTTTTTTGCCTTTTGCAGGCTCAACAGTGTCCATGTGGGCCGCAAAGAGAAACCGGGGCTCCTGCAAGGCTGCCCGGAATGCGCGCGAACAGATTGCCCGCATTGGAGCCGGTCTGCTCCTGCGTATGATCTTCTGTAAGCGTAACCCCGATTTCGGCGAATTTTATTTTTAAGGTGTCCGCCATCTCGCGCTCCTCTAAGGACGGCGAATTGATAGATACCAGCTCCGCAAAAAAATCAGCAATTCTTTTCTCATCTATCATAATCTTTTCTCCTACTCTTTGGCTGTGTCCGCAATTTAAATAACATACTCAGGCTGCGCCATAATATGCATCTTGCTGAAGAACTCCCGTGTTCTCTGATTCTGCGGATGCTCGAATACTTCTTTCGGTGTTCCGTCTTCTACTACGTGTCCTTTATCAAGGAAGATCACACGGTTCGACACATGGCGGATAAAGTTCATCTCATGGGAAACCAGAAGCATTGTATATCCCTGTGCCGCAACTTTTTTAATAACATCCAGAACCTCTCCAACCAGCTCCGGGTCAAGGGCTGAAGTCGGCTCGTCGAGCAGCAGAATCTGCGGTTTCATGGCGAGGGCTCTTGCGAGCGCCACCCTCTGCTGCTGTCCGCCGGACATATGTTTCGGATAATGGTTTGCCCATTTCTCCATGCCGACCAGTTTCAGTTCTTCTAATGCAATGGCTCTGGCCTCGTCTTTTTTCATCTTCTTGACAACAATCAGGCCTTCCATCACATTTTCCAGTGCGGTTTTCTTCTCAAACAGATTGAACCGCTGGAACACCATTCCTGTGTTCTGTCTTAAATACAGAAGCTCTTTCGGTTTCCGCTCGGAAAGGCCGATCACCTTGTCCCCGATCGTCACCGTTCCCTTCTCCGGTGTCTCAAGGCGGTTGACGCAGCGCAGAAGCGTTGATTTTCCGGTTCCGGAAGGACCGATGATTCCCACAACATCGCCCTGTTTGATCTCGAGGCTGATGTCGTCGAGCACCACGTTGTCGTTATAGTTTTTTTGATAAATGATCAATTTTTATCATTTTTCTTACCCTCCCCGTTTGCGGACGCCAGCTCTACCTGGTCCGGAATCCGGATTTTATTTTCAATTACGCGGATGATCTGCTCGATCACCAGCGTTACCAGCCAGTAAATGATAGCCAGTGAAACGTAAACTTCAAAGTAGCGATACGTTCTTCCTCCAATAATCTGGCCCTGTGCGGTAATCTCGACAACGGCGCAGGTAAAAGCAAGAGACGTTCCTTTGATGATACTGATAAAAGAGTTTCCAAGGGTCGGAAGCGCAACCTCAAAGGCCTCCGGCAGAATGATGCGGCGCAGTGTCTGCGGATACGTCATGCCAAGTGCATGTGCTGCTTCGATCTGGCCCGGGTCAACGGACTGCAGGGCCGAACGGATAATCTCAGCCATAAAGCCCGACTGGTTCAGTCCCAGAGCGATCATCGCATAGACGAAACCGGAAATATTGGCAACCGCCAGATTCGTTCCGAACTGCTGGTTGATTGTCTTGAACATCATGGGAATACCAAAGAACGCAACGTACAGCTGTACGATGACCGGCGTGCCGCGGAGCAGTGAAATCAGAAGATTCGTAATCTGCGTCAGCACTCTGATTTTTTTCATTTTGATGATCGCCATCACAAGTCCCAGTCCCAGTCCGATCAGCATAGAAACCACGGCCAGTTCCAGCGTGATCGGCAGCTTTGTCAGCAATTCTGGTATGGATGAAAATACCAGTGAAACGTCAAATAATTTTCCCATGATTTTTTTCCTCTCTTACACGTATTTTTCTACCAGTACACAGGTAAAGCCAAGATTTTTCTTCGGCTTTTTCGGCTCTTCGTCTTTCTTCGGTGCATGGTGGTCGTATACCGACAGGTCAGCGTCCGGATTCAGTTTGTAGCCTAATTTCTCATAAAAGCCTGCGGCGCGGTCCTGGCTCGTGATGACGATGTGATCGACACCGTATTCTTTCAGCCATTTCTCAGCGGCTTCGATCAGCACGCGGCCGTATCCGCTTTTCTGTTTTTCTCTGACAACACAGACACGCTCGATTTTTCCTGTCTTTTCCGCCGGAAATGCGATGCGGCAGCCGGCTACCGGCTTGTGATCTTCTGTCAGCAGAATCGCCTGCAGATCATCTTTGCTCTCGTCCTGTCCGAATTCCAGTTCAATCGGAATGTTCTGTCCGCAGCAGAACGCATCGGTTCTGACGTAATCATATGCTTTGTATTTCCACTCTTCGCTTCCCTTTTCTACCCGGTAAATTTCTGCCATGTTTTTCGCTCCTTTTAGAATCGGGAAACGGATGTTCTCGATCCGCTTCCCGTCTGTTTTGTAATCTCTTCTGTTTTTATTTCGAAAACGATATTCTAGTTTGGTGTCTCATCAAAGTATTTCTCGTCCGGGCTGGTGTCCACGCCGAGATACTCGGTTGTGATCTTGGAAAGAGTTCCGTCTTCTTTCATCTCTTTTAAGGCTTTGTCAACATCCTCGCGGAGTGCTGCGCCCTCTTCGTTCTTTCCAAACAGGAAGTAGGTATTGTTCTGCGGGAACAGGAAATCTTCGGTCTCCTCGTCGATCTCGTTTGCTTCCAGCTGACCTTCCAGTCCGAACTGCGGAAGCAGGTTGTCGATGATCGGTCCGTCGTCGATTGCCACATCAGCGGTTCCATCTACGATGTGCTGGTAGCGGACCTGGAAGTTTGCATTGGAATATACGATATTGATCTGGTGATCCGGGTTGTCTGTATTCCATTTTTCCAGTGCATTTGCGGTAAGGCTTCCTGCACTCAGCTCAATTTTGTATCCGCGGTCTGCCAGATCGGTAAGAGAAGTCAGCGGCTCATCGCCGGTTCTCTGAATGTATTCGTTGAAGCTGGTTTTATATGGTAAAGAGAAGTAGTAGGATTCTGCTCTCTCATCGGTATATCCATAGTTGTTGACTGCGATGTCGTACTGACCGCTCAGCACACCCTGCAGTGCATCTGCCTGCTCAATTTTCAGTTCATACTGCGGAAGGCGGTTGAACACTTCTTTTACGATATCGATATCGACACCGGTCAGCTCGTTGTCATCATTTACGTAAAAGTACGGTGCCAGTGTGCCGCTTGTTACAGCTTTGATCACTTTTTTCTCACCGGAATCCGATGCGGAGCTGCCTTCTGCGGAAGATGATGCTGCGGAACCACTGCTGCTTCCTGCATTTGCTGATGCATTGCTTCCGCATCCTGCAAAGCTTACTGCCAAAAGGCCCGCCGCTGCCAATACTGCCCAGAATTTCTTTGTCTTTTTCATAATAAAATCCTCCTCATTTCCTCGTTCTTTTCAGTTCCGGCCGCGCCCCGGCTGCCTGAGAGTGTTCCACCAGAGCGCTCCGGATTCTTCTGTCTTATCTCTTTATAAAAGTCCTTTCAGCGGATTAATCGATGCATCCACGGAAAGTACGCCGTTCTTCGGGTTTCTGTCTTCCCATTTCGGGCTGTTCCAGATGGTTTTTGAGATTTCTCCTGCGTAATCCTCGTAGGTCTCTCCCTCCGGATGGCGAAGGAATACTTCGTCCGGTGTTTTGCTGAGTGTTCTTCTCGATCCATCGTCTGCCATCAGCTTCTCGAAATCTACTTTTGCAAGGATTCGTTCGTTGTATCCGCGGAAGAGAACCTCGCCTAATTTCTTTCCAGGTCTCGAAAGTGCCAGCACCTGCGGATCGCTTCCGTGACGGAAGGCCGGGATCGCATACAGCTCTTTTAAGTAGCCCCAGATATTTTTGTAATCACGAATCGGTTTCTTCACCGGTCCTACGTTGCGGAAGTAGCTGACATCCCAACGGATCAGAGTGACGTAAGCGCGGACATCGCTGTCGGTGATGTAGTCGCCGAACAGGAAACGGTTCGTCTCCAGCCGTTTGTCCAGCTTATCGAGGGATTCATAGAAATCTTCGTATGCCTCATCGTATGCTTCCGGTGACTGGCAGAATGCCATGCGGTAATGGCCGTTGTTGACATGCGGGAAGAGCCAGTCGTTAAACTCATCGATCTCTTTCCGGAATTTTTTCGGGTACAGGTCCGGCGCATCTTTTGGCTGGAATGGACGGAACTGCACTTCGAGGTAGTTCGTCAGGCGGTGATAATCGTTGTTCACAGCCTTTTTCTCTTTGACATCCACCAGGGTCGGTGTCGTTGCTCTTCCTTTGAAGTCCGGGTTTGCTCTTTTATAGAACTCACTTAAGAAGTAAGCGCCTGTCGCCGGATCCTTGAAATCCGGATACTGTCCGAATGCATGTCCGTAACGGTTTGTCTCGCCGGATGGAGAAACTCTCGTCTCCGAGATCACATCCTGCAGTCCTAAAAGCTCCCGCACGATGATCGGACGGTTGGACCAGTTGCATCCGGTTGCCCAGTAGATCCCGAAGCGGTTTGCTTCTGCTTTCAGGTCGCCTTCTTTATCGCCGAATGGCTGGATAAATGCATTTGGCTGACGGATGAAAGCGCCGCGCTCATCGATCTCTACAAGGGTTTCATTTGGTCTTGGGTCTACTCCGACTTCTGCTGCAAACTGTTCTGCCAGTGCATCGGTGTATTTGATTTCTTCGGTTTCTTTATTTTCAACTGGGGTGAAGCTGCATCCGCATCCGCTCATGTTTTGTCCTCCGTTTTCTATGTCTGTTTATTGACTATTCTTATGTTGTTCATTCGCATTTCTTTTAAAAAAGGTTTAAAAAAATAGCAGGCATTCGTTCCGGCCTGCCCGCACATGCAATTTCTGCTATGCTTTTTCTGCCTGCGAATGTTTCTTATTTTTCTTTATTCTGATTGGAGCTGCAGCAACAGCAACAACACATCTCCATCATTCTGTTCTCCTGCATTCGTCTGTTGTCTGTTTTTTTCATTTGCTGTTCTCCTTTCCTATTAAGTCGATATGTTTAATATGTTTCTCGATTACATGGCATATTATAATGCATATTTTTTCTATGTGCAACCCCTAAAACGCCTTTTGGTAATTGTTATTTCGATGAATCGCTTATAGGTTTTTCCTATTGGTTAGTCATACCAGAAAGATATTACTTATCACACCTGTAGTCTGATTTTGCTTTTTCCCGGCCAACCGCCGCAACTTTTGCAATGTGCTCAACAATTCTTGCCATGGCTTTTTTCTTAAGAAACGATACAATAAAAAGCAAAGAACACCACTTGCAAAATACAATGTACTCTCGGAATCTTTCTGTGCTTGTTTTTGTGAGATGATTTTCCGCCAGCTGCAAAGGCAAGTGCAGAAAGATTCCGAGAGTACATTACAAAATAAAGGAGAGTTTTTCTTATGGAAATGACATTTCGCTGGTATGGTTCCAAATTTGATACCGTTACCTTAGAGCAGATCCGCCAGATTCCGGGCGTAACCGGAGTCATCACAACTCTGTACGACACTACCCCGGGCGAGGTGTGGACACGCGAAGCGATTCACGCGTTAAAAGAAGAGGTTGAGGCCTCTGGACTTCACATCTCCGGCATCGAGAGCGTCAACATCCACGACGCCATCAAAATCGGCAGCCCGGACCGTGAGCAGTACATCGATAATTATATTGAAACGTTAAAGCACCTCGGCGAGGAAGACATTCACCTTGTCTGCTATAACTTCATGCCGGTCTTCGACTGGACCAGAACAGAACTCGCACGCGTCCGTCCGGACGGCTCGACCGTACTTGCCTACAAACAGTCCGCCGTAGACGCACTTGTTCCGGAAAAAATGTTTGAATCTATCGCAGGTGATGCAAACGGCGCAATTCTTCCTGGCTGGGAGCCGGAGCGCATGGCAAAAGTGAAAGAGCTCTTTGACGCTTACCGCGATGTGGATGATGAGAAACTGTTTGCCAACCTCAAATACTTCCTCGAACGCATCATGCCGGTCTGCAACGAGTACGACATCAAAATGGCCATTCACCCGGACGACCCGGCATGGAGTGTCTTCGGTCTTCCGAGAATCATCATTAATAAAGAAAACATTCTGCGCATGATGAAGATGGTCGATGACCCGCACAACGGCGTGACCTTCTGCTCGGGCTCCTACGGAACGAACCTGGAGAACGATCTGCCGGATATGATCCGTTCCTTAAAGGGCCGCATCCACTTCGCTCACGTCCGCAATCTGAAATTCCACAGCCAGCAGGATTTCGAGGAGGCCGCACACCTTTCCTCTGACGGCAGCTTCGATATGTATGAGATCATGAAAGCGCTGTACGACATCGGCTTTGACGGCCCGATCCGCCCGGACCACGGACGTATGATCTGGGGAGAGAAGGCAATGCCGGGCTATGGACTGTATGACCGCGCACTCGGCGCGACTTATTTAAACGGACTCTGGGAAGCTATTGACAAGAGTCACAAACGTGGAATTTAAAGGAGGTTTCTACTGATGTCTCTTAACTTAACAGCTGCCGGACTGGCAGATCAAAAAGCGTGGGAAGCCGCAGGCTATGCGCTTCCATCCTATGACCGCGAAGCAATGATCACCCGCACGAAAGAATCTCCGTGCTGGGTGCATTTCGGAGCCGGAAATATTTTCCGTGCCTTCCAGGCAAATACAGCACAGGAACTGCTGAACAACGGTACCTTTGACCGCGGTGTCATCGTTGCGGAGGGCTTCGATACAGAAATCATCCGTGATATGTACCAGCCGCACGATAATTTAAGCATTCTGGTGACCTTAAAAGCCGATGGTTCTGTCGAGAAAACCATTGTTGGAAGCATCGCAGAATCGCTGGCTGCCGATACGGCGGATTCTCCGGATTTTGCCCGGTTAAAAGAAATCTTTACCAAGGATTCCCTGCAGATGGCGACGTTTACGATCACCGAAAAGGGATATTCCCTGAAAAACGGTGCGTGCGAACTGCTTCCGTCTGTTGCTGCCAATTTTGCTGCCGGACCTTCTTCCGTTACCAGCTATATGGGAAAAGTTGCTTCTCTTTTATATGAAAGATTTCTTGCAGGCGAAAAACCGGTTGCGATGGTCAGCACCGACAACTGCTCCCACAATGGCGAAAAACTTTCCCTTGCCCTGACAGCCTACGCTTCTGCATGGGAAGAAAACAAGCTGGTACAGCCAGGCTTCCTCTCCTATCTGCAGAACCCGGAAAAAGTCAGCTTCCCGTGGACCATGATCGACAAGATCACCCCGCGGCCGGATGCTTCCATCGAAAAGATGCTCGAGGAGGACGGCCTCGCCGATGCACAGCCGATCGTCACCTCCCGCCACACCTACGTTGCTCCGTTCGTCAATGCAGAGGAATGCCAGTACCTCGTAGTCGAAGATCATTTCCCGAACGGACGGCCGCCGATGGAAAAGAGCGGATGGATCTTTACCGACCGGGAAACTGTCAACAAAACAGAGCGCATGAAGGTCTGCACCTGCCTGAACCCGCTGCACACCGCACTCGCTGTGTTCGGCTGCCTGCTGGACTATGAACTGATCTAGTGATGAGATGAAAAATCCGGTGCTGAAAAAGCTCGTGGAGCGCATCGGATATGTGGAAGGACTTCCGGTTGTCACCGATCCTGGCATTCTCTCTCCGAAGCAGTTTATCGATGAAGTGCTGAACATCCGCATCCCGAATCCGTTTATGCCGGATACGCCGCAGCGAATTGCGACCGACACGTCACAGAAGCTGTCGATCCGGTTCGGTGAGACGATCAAATCGTATCTTGCTTCTCCGGAGCTGTCACTCTCGGATCTTCAGGCAATTCCGGCTGTATTTGCGGGATGGCTGAGGTATCTGATGGGCGTGGATGACAACGGCGATGCATTTGATCTGAGCCCGGATCCGCTGCTTGCCACGGTCCGCCCGTATGTGCAGGATCTGAAACTCGGCGCACCGGCTGACCGTAAGGCGCTTTCCAAAACTCTGGCTCCGCTGCTCTCCGATGCTTCGATTTTCGGTGTGGATCTGATTTCTGCCGGACTTTCTGACCGTGTGCTGAATGCTTTTGTCTCGATGCTTCAGGGACCTGGCGCTGTGGCAGATACGCTTGCTGCGCTGACTGCTCAATTCTAAAAGGGAGGTATTTCCATATGAAACCTTTTATGGACGCTGACTTTCTGCTGCAGACCGATACGGCGAAAACGCTGTACCACGAGGCAGCTGAAAAAATGCCCATTTTTGACTATCACAACCATCTGAATCCGCAGGAGATTCTCGAAGACCGCCAGATGGAGAATCTGACACGCGTCTGGCTCGGCGGGGATCATTATAAATGGCGTGCCATGCGTGCGATGGGCTTTTCGGAGGATCTGATCACCGGAAACGCCGATGATTACGACAAATATCTGGCGTTTGCCGAGACGATTGAGAACGCGATCGGCAATCCTTTATACCACTGGACACATCTGGAGCTGCAGCGGTACTTCGGCATCACGACACCGCTCTCCCGCGCAACAGCGAAGGAGCTCTGGGATGAGGCGAATGCAAAACTGCAGACGAAGGAGTTTACCGTGCGCAATCTGATTCTGAACCAGCATGTGTCGCATTTGTGCACCACCGACGATCCTGCAGATGATCTGCACTGCCATCTGGCATTACAGAAGGAATACTTTGCCTGCCGCGTTCTGCCGTCCTTCCGCCCTGACCGCGCCGTTCATCTCGAAAAGCCGGATTTCCCGGAATACGTGGAAAAGCTTGCCGCTGCCGCCGGCAGGACGATTGCATCCGCAGAGGATATGGTGCATGCCCTCTCCTGCCGCCTCGACTTCTTCCTCTCCGCCGGCTGCGTTGTCAGCGACCACAGCCTTGAGGGCTGCTTCTATGTGCCATGCACGGCTGCTGAGGCGAATGATGTATTTGTAAAATCGCATGAACGGCGGTGCTCTCACTGAAAAAGAGCTCGGCATGTACAAGGGCTTCCTTCTGACGAACCTCGGACGGCTGTATCATAAGCACAATATCGCCATGCAGCTTCATATCAAAGCACTCCGCAACAACTCGAAGCGGATGTTCCGTGCGCTCGGTGCCGATACCGGCTTTGACAGCATGAACGATTTCGCCTTTGCCCCGATGCTCGGCGCTTTCTTAAACGATATGGACGAGGACGACGCACTGCCGAAAACTGTGCTCTACTCTCTGAACCCGGGCGACAACCCGATGCTTGCAAGCATGGCTGGAAACTTTGCTGCGCCTGGCATCCGCTCGAAAGTGCAGTTCGGTACCGCATGGTGGTTCAACGATCACAAATACGGCATGGAATCCCAGCTTGCGACGCTTTCCAGCATCGGCATGCTTTCCACCTTCATCGGCATGCTGACCGACTCCCGCAGCTTCCTCTCCTTCCCGCGCCACGAATATTTCCGCCGGATTCTCTGCAATCAAATCGGAAACTGGGTGGAAAACGGGGAGTACCCGGCGAACCTGGAGTTTCTGAAAGAGATGGTGGAAAATATCAGCTACAACAATGCGGTTTCGTATTTCCTGTGATTTTCGCATGCCTTATTGACAATTATTCCCACATACCGTACAATAAAAGGGATTACTGATCAACGAAAGGATTACAGAAACATGGACGACTCAGGCAGTATGCCTCGACGATGCTTTATTTTCATCATTTGATAAACGGAGACATAATCTATCTTTGATTCTGCCAGATTCAAGATAGGTTATGTCTTTTTGTACATTTTTTGCATCGTGTCCCGGTTTCCTAAGAAAGGAAAAACAAATGAACAGCGACATTGTGTCACTCATCATCATTCTTATCTGCGTCATGCTCTCAGCCTACTTTTCGGCGACGGAGACTTCTTTCACCTCGCTGAACCGCATCCGCATGAAAAATATGGCAGAAAAAGGCGACAAGCGGGCGGAACTGGTGTTAAAGCTGCTGGAGAACTTTGACAAGCTGCTCTCCACGATTCTCGTCGGCAACAACATCGTCAACATCGGACTCAGCTCCATTGCCACGGTGCTTTTTATCAAGCTTCTCGGCGGCGACTCCGGTGCGACGGTTTCCACGATCGTAACCACTATCGTGGTCCTGATCTTCGGCGAAGTTTCCCCGAAAAGCATTGCAAAAGAATCTCCGGAGACGATCGCCAAATTTTCCGCACCGTTTCTCCACATTCTGATGATCGTGCTGACCCCGGTGACGTTTTTCTTTTCCCAGTGGAAGAAGCTGCTCTCCCGCATCTTCAAATCCTCGGAAAACCACGGCATCACCGATGAGGAACTGATGACCATCGTCGAGGAGGCGACCCAGGAGGGCGACATCGACGACCAGGAAGGCGATCTGATTCAGAATGCAATCGGCTTCATGGAGATGGAGGCCGCAGAGATCTTTACTCCGCGTGTCAACGTCATCGGCATTCCGCTCGATGCGACGAAATCCGAGATCGCTAAGACTTTCTCCGACACCGGATTTTCCCGGCTGCCGGTGTATGATGATGATATCGACCACATTGTGGGAATTGTGTATCAGAAGGATTTCCACAACCACATTTACCACACCAACAAACCGCTAAGCAGCATCATCCGCCCGGCGCTCTTTGTAACCGAGAATACGAAGGTCGGCCCGCTGCTGAAAAAAATGCAGGCGAAGAAATCGCATATTGCCATTATCATTGATGAATTCGGCGGCACCGACGGTATCATCACCATGGAAGATATCCTCGAAGAGCTCGTCGGCGAAATCTGGGATGAGCATGATGCGGTTGTACAGGAAATCCAGAAAGTTTCCGAAAACGAATACCTCGTGACCGGAACGGCAAGCATCGACAAGGTGTATGAAGAGCTCGATATTGACAAAGAATTTGACGTCTTTACGGTCAGCGGATGGATCATGGGGATCCTCGAGCGCGTGCCAAAGGAAGGCGATCATTTCGTCTCGGATGGCCTCGACGTAACCGTACTGAAAATGGCAGACCGGAGAGTCGACAAGGTACGGATCGTGCGGCTGCCGAAGGATGAAAATGAACAGTAAGTAATTGATACGATTTACACGCAAAAAACGGATCGAACATCTGATTTTAAAGTCAGATACTCGATCCGTTTTTTTGTATCCTCTATTCTTCTTTCAGACCGTCCGCAAGTCCATACACATCATTTTCCCGTCCTTTGCAGCCCTCCCATACAATCGGTTCTGCAAAGGTAAGTTTCAGAATGGTATCAATGCTGTCGCGCTCCGGAATCGGGACGGAGATCGAAAAGGTTCCGTTTTCTTCCGTCAGTTCTGCTTTTCCGCCGGAAATCACTTCCCATTTTTCCATTGTATTCCCCGGAATTTCAAACGTGATCTGATCTTTTTCCCATTCCAGAATATGCACATAAACAATATTGTCGCGGTACGTCGTTCCGCCCCAGCGGTCCGCAATCACAGGGCCGCCGCGCAGGCCGTACAGCGTTTCGCCGTATTTCGAAAGCCATTCTCCGGCCTGGCGCAGGCGTTCTACCTGCTCCTCATCCATTTTTCCCGTTCCGTCCGGGCCGATATTCAGCAGATAATTGCCGTCCCGCACAGCGATTGAAACCAGATTCTGAATCAGCTGGCGCAGCGGCAGCACTGGTCTGCCCGGGATATAGCCCCAGGAATCCGCAATACAGTCGTTGCTGTCCCACGGCTTGTCCGTCCGCATCCCGTCGATTCTGCGTTCCCGCACATGGAAATCGCCTTCCCAGCCGCCGCGGTTATTGATCATAATATCCGGCTGCAGCTGTCGAATTTCATTTATCAGTTTCTCCGACTCCCAGAAATAATTGACCCTCATATATTCACTGGTCTGCCAGTCATCTTTCCTGTACCAGCCTCTTTCTCCATTCCAGTCCATTCCTCCAAGTGCAAGCCACTCACCGTCGAACCAGAGCAGATCAATCTTTCCATAATTACTCATCAGCTCCATCAGCTGATCATGGCACTGTTTTTTCAGTGCCTCTGCACTCTCCCAGTAAAGATCCGGCATGAAATATCCTGGAAAGCGCCAGTCGAGAGGAGAATAATAAAAGCCAACTTTCATTCCTTCTTTCCGGCACGCCTCCACATATTCTTTAACAAAATCCCGATGTGCAGCTCCTTTCATTGCGGTAAAATCACTGCATTTCGAATCGAACAGGCAAAAGCCATCGTGGTGGCGTGTTGTCAGCACCATGTACTTCATCCCCGCTGCCTTTGCATTTTTGGCCCACTGTTCCGCATCAAAATTTTCTGCAAGAAAGTCATCCTTCAGTGTCTCATACTTCCGTACATCCAGATGCTCATTCATCAGCACCCATTCCCCTTTTCCGAGCATCGAATATACTCCCCAGTGAATAAACATGCCAAACTTCGCATCCCGGAACCATTTCATCTGTTCTTCCGACAGTTTTTCTACCTTTTCCGGTCTGTAATTTTTTCTTGCCGCCGGAAAGGATTTCATTTCTTCTATTGTTTTCATTTTTTCTCCAAACTCCGCATCTTTTCCCGGTAGTCATGATACAGTTCTTGATTTACCTTTTCCAATATAGCAATTAATTCTGAATCTGTCATCTCATTCCAGATCATCAGGTGAACGATACGAATGGGCTGAGAAAGAAGCATTTCTCTTACATTTTTCTCTTCTTTCAGACGCTGCGCGAAGATTCCTCCTGCTTTTTCTGTAATTTTACGATACAGCTCTTCAAAAATCTGTTCCCCAGCCTTCGTTTCCAGCAGACGCTCCGTTTTATCCCATCCCTGGATCTGTTTTGGTACTGGAAAAACCGGTGTTACTTCGATCTTCTGTGCTGCACGGATATCCTGTACTGAAAATCCAAGCTCAAGTCCATACATTCCCTGCGGTACCGTCCGCTCATCAACGCGTTCATCGTAGAGTTCAAACAGTTCACGTGAAATGGAAAATACAAACTCTTTTTCTTCTCCCGCCTCCAGTATGATTTTCTGAAAATCGCGAAGTTCCCTGGCTGGCCTTGCTTTCCATGCTCTTGGATTTTTCACATAGAGCTGAACGACCTGAGTCCCTTTTCTGTTGCCCGTATTTTTAATTTTTCCACGCAGAACTGTTTTCTCACAATCTGTGATTTTCTCCTGCTCCACGCTGCACTCCGTAATTTCAAATGTTGTATACGAAAGTCCGAATCCAAACGGAAACTGCACCGGAATTTTTTTCGTCTCGTATCCTCGGTAGCCCATAAACATACCCTCGCGGTACGTCACCTGCTCCGTCTGCTCTGCAAAATTTTCATCCGAGATAATCTGTTCCCGGAACGCTGGAACTGACACAGGCATATGTCCGGACGGATTCACCTCTCCGCTTATCACTTTCACAATCGCTCTTCCAATCCCCTGACCGCCGTAGAAGCATTCCAGAATCGCCTTTACTTCGTCGGCCCACGGCATGGCAACGGCTCCGCCGTTCATCACAACCGCAATTACATTCGAATTAACTGCAGCAATTTCTTTTAAAAGAGCCACCTGGTATTCCGGCAGTTCATACTGCACACGGTCATTTCCTTCTCCTTCAAAACCAAAATCCATAGCAAGGAAAAACAGAACCGCATCTGCATCCGCTGCTGTTTTCACCGCCTCATCCCGGAGTTTTTGCTGCTCCGCTTCACTTCCCGCATTGTTCCTGCGATATCCCATCGCAAACGGTGTATTATCTGCTCCGTTCCATTTTTCTGCACATTCCCAGGCGTCTTCTTTTCCTGCTCCTTCTACTTTTCCGGAGCCCTCCGCCTGAAACAGAGGTTCTCTCGCATATTCTCCAATAACCGCCAGCTTTCTGCCCTGCTGCAGCGGCAGAATATCCTCTTTATTTTTCAGCAGAACAATGGCTTCTTCTGCTGCTGCGCAGACCTTTTCATTGATTTTTCTTTTAAAATCAGCTCTCGTTCTTCTCTGTTCTTTTCGTTTTCGGAATCTTCCACTTTCTCGCTATTTCGTATGATGCATTCTGCCCGCTCACGGATCACGTGTTCGTCCAGTCTGCCCTGTTTCCACTGCTCCACCATATAAGCAGTGCTTTTTCCATCCGTTCCCGGCATTTCAAGATCCAGTCCTGCCTCTGCCGATTTCACCCGATCGTCCAGTCCGAACCAGTCCGTCATGACCAGTCCGTCAAATCCCCATTCTTTTCGAAGAATATCGAACAGCCAGCGGTTTTCTGCACAGTATGTTCCATTGATCTTCGAAAGGCTCGTCATGACCGCTGCCGGTTTTCCCTCACGGATTGCAATTTCAAATGCTTTTAAATACAGATCCCGCAGGACATCTTCCTCACAGATTACATTCAGATATTCCCGTTCGGTCTCCTGATTATTTGCAGCAAAGTGCTTGATACATGCGCCGACCTGCTGTGACTGCACGCCGCGGATATAGGCACCTCCCAGTCTTCCTGCAAGAAGCGGATCCTCGGAAAGATATTCCACATTTCTTCCGCAGAGGGGATTCCGTTCCAAATTAACCGCCGGTCCAAGCACCAGATCCACTCCGTACGCAGCCGCCTCTGATCCAATGATTGTTCCTACCTGCTCTGCTACATCCGGGTTCCAGGATGCCGCTACTGCTACTCCCGCCGGCAGACAGGTCGCCGGTTCACTTCGATTAATGCCAAGAGAATCCTTATCCTTTTTCTGATAGCGAAGCCCCATCGGTCCATCGCTCATTTCCAGGGATGGAATATCGTATTCCGGCAGTGCTTTTGTATTCATAAACTGATCGCCGCAGAGAAGCGAAATCAGTTTTTCTGTTTCCATCTCTTTTATTTTCATTTGCTTTCCCCCAATTTTTTCTCAGCCTTTTACAGCTCCAATAGAAATTCCTTTTACAAAATATTTCTGTACGAATGGGAATACGATCAGAATCGGAAGCAGTCCGACGATGGCGATTGCCATACGCACGGTCTCCTGCGGGATTCCCCCTCCTACGCTGGCCAGGTTGATATTACTGTTCGCATTTTTGGAAAGAAATTCGATGTTTTTAATCATATTATTCAAAAGCTGCTGAATGCTGAATTTGTTAGTATCTGTAATATAGTATAATCCATTCGTCCAGTCATTCCAATAACCAAGTCCGGCAAATAATCCGACCGTTGCAATGATCGGTTTACACATAGGAAGAACTACTTTGCGGAATACCTGAAACTCTGTTGCACCATCAATTTTGGCAGCCTCACTTAATGCCGCCGGTACATTTGACTGAATATACGTTCTTGTCAGAATCACATTAAAAGCACTCATCAGCAGACCCGGTATAATTAATGCCGGAATCGTATTTTTCATGTGCAGGTAGCGGGTATACATAATATAGGTCGGTACCAGTCCACCATTAAACAGCATCGTGAAAAACAGATAAAATGCAAGAAATGTTTTTCCAGGAAATTTCTCATGTGCCAGTACATACGCATACAAAAGTGTCATCATCACGCCAATCGTTGTTCCAATCGCGGTTACCAGAATGGTGATTCCATATGCATGGAAAACCTGTGCCCTCTCGTTCCAAATGTACCTGTATGCTTCCAGACTCAGTTCTTTTGGGAAGAAAGAATATCCATGCAGCACAATCTCATTGTTGCTTGTAAACGATGCAACCACCAGAAGCACCAGCGGAATCACCATAATCAGTGAAATCAGTGCCAGAACTACCGTGATCATTCTCTGATAACGCCGTTCCTGTTTTCCTACCATAATTTTGTCCTCTTTTCTGTCAGAACAGTGCATTCTCACTGCTGTAACGTTTTGTAAGCCAGTTTGCAATCATGACAAGTGCAAATCCCATCAGCGACTGATATACACAGGCTGCCGATGACATACTGATGTCACCCAGCTCAATCAGTCCTCGATATACGTAAGTATCAATCGTGTTGGTTGCATTGATCAGCGCTCCCGAGTTCATTGGTACCTGATAGAACAGACCGAAATCGGAATAGAAAATTCTTCCGATGGACAGCAGTGTCATTGTGACTACTGTAGATTTCAGCAGCGGAAGGGTAATACATTTGATTTTATGCCATCTTGTTGCTCCGTCAATCTCAGCTGCCTCATACATTTCCTGGTCAATTCCAAGAATCGCTGCCAGATAAATAATGGATGAATATCCGGCTCCCTTCCAGCAGTTTACAAAAATCAGGATGAATGGCCAGTATTTTGACTCGGTGTAAAATGAGATATTTCTTTTCCAAGAGAAGTCAGCAGTCCATTAACAAAGCCAGTACGTCCGCTTAAGAACGCATATACCAGATAGCTGACAATGATAATCGAAATCAAAGATGGAATCAGAACAGCAGACTGAAAAATTTTCACTTTTGTCTTGCTTCTTAATTCACTCAGTAAAATTGCAATCAGAATAGATACCGTCGTATTAACGACAATAAATGCAAAATTGTATAATAATGTGTTTCTTGTAATCAGTGCTGCATCCGGTGTTTTAAACAGATATTCAAAGTTGGAAAGCCCCGCCCAGTCACTGTGCAAAATTCCTTTTGCAAAATTCAAATGTTTAAAAGCAATGATGATACCGGTCATCGGCACATAGTTATTAATTAAAAGATATAAAAATCCCGGCGCTACCATTATATATAATGGAAATGCTCTTTTTATATTTTTCCATGTTTTCTTTTTTCCCATAGAAATCCCTCTTTTTCTGTCTCAAAAGCCAGGGTCCGGCCGATTCTCATCGTCCGTACCCTGTCTGCCTTGTTTATTTATTTGCAAGCCATTCGTCTACCTGTTTCTGCATATCTTCGATAATATTGTCGATACCTGCTGATTTCAGTTCTTCATTGAACTGCGGCAGTGTCGTACTTGGATCTGCATCGCCGTTTTCGATGATTGCTTTATATTTATCTGTTACGTTTGTAATTGCTGTAATTTCATTTTTTACATTTGTCGTGTCATAAATGAATCCATACAGCGGAGATTCCTGTGCAGTATCATTGTATTCCGTAAATTTCTCGTATACATTTTCCGGATCAGTTTCCCATGCATAGCCAACAGAACCATTACCACAGAGCCACAGCTCGTTGCCCCAGCCTACCGAATCAGAAGTTACTCCATCTGGATAAGATGCAATTCCATCCGATACAACATAATCTTTGCCTTCAATTCCATATCGGAACAGATTCTGGAAGTCGGAGTCTGAGTACAGCAGATTCAGGACTGCAAGAGCTTTTTTCGGGTTCTCGCACTGTGCCGGAATTGCCCACTGGCAGAAGTTAACAGAGGAGGTACTGATAGTGCTTCTTCCAATCGGAATCGAAACGATTTCTTTACCGGAGTTCATTGTTTCCTGTGTTGCAGTTCCCGGATGCTGGTTTCCATAATAGCTGAACGCTGTATTGGCACGGAACAGATCCTGACGGGTTGTTGTATTCGTTGTAGAATCTGGCATAAAATAGCCTTTCTGGTTCCAGTCATATGCTTTTTCAGCCATCTCTTTGTACTTTTCTGTGTCATACGTATTAATAACGGTGATTCCATCGGATGCATCATCATCGATATCAACGCCGACACCTGAAGTTACAACATCAAACTCTCCTTTTACATAGTTCAGGAAACATCCATTGTTCAGATCCGACGGAATCATCGGATAAAGTTCCGGATGTACTTCCTGACATTTTTTCAGTACTTCCTCGATATCATCAAAGTTTTTGATATCTTCCGCTTTATATCCAAGCTCTTCCAGAATGTCTGCCCGGCACATAAATCCTGCCTGGGATGCAAGGTCACGATACGTCGGCAGTCCATACAGATTACCGTCGAAATAGCATGCTTCAATATAACGTTCCATTGCACTGTATGCATCCGGTGCATACGTCTCTATCAGATCATTGATTGGATAGAGCTGTCCTCTCTGTCCATCTTCACGAATATTGGACATCAGAAATACCATATCCAGTTTTTCACCGCTCGAAAGCATCAGGTTCGTCTGGTCGTTATAAGCACCCCATTCAATAATCTGAAGTTTTACTTTTGCATCTACCTTTTCTCCGATGATCTCATTCATTGCATCCTCTACGGCCTGCATATCTGCCGGTGATGCATTAGATCCTGGCCATACCATCAGAAGTTCTTCTGTTTTTCCATCCTTCAGATCGGATGTACTATCTCCTGCTTCACTTTGGTTCAATGCTGTTGTCTGCGCAGAATCTGCCTTTGTGCTGTCCGAACTCTTGCTGTCCCCACATCCTGCAAGAAGTGATGCGGTCATTGCCGCCATCAAAACTGCTGCTGCCATTTTCTTTCTCATTTGTGTTACCTCCCGTGTTTTTTGATGGTTTTATCTTACCGCACTTCCACTTCTCTCTCAATTTCAATCCCGACCCGTTTTATAACTAAAAACGACTTATCCTTTTGCTTTTGCCGCACGATATTCCAATGGTGTACGTTCGGTCTGGTTTTTTAAATATTTTAGAAAAATAGGCCGGCGAATCATAGCCTGTCCGAATACTGATTTCAGAAATCGACAGCGTCGTCTCCCGCAGCATTTTCTTTGCCATCAAAATTCGATAATGCTGTACATACTCCATCAGTGTATATCCTGTCTGTTTCTTAAACTCCCGGTTGATATGATCCTGGTTCAGATGCACCAATTCTTCAATCTTCTTTCGTGTAATCACTTCACTGTAATGGCTTTCCAGATACTTTTAATCGTATTGACCGCATCTGCCATCTCCGGATCTGCTTCCGGTTGTTTTTGTTTTATACTCCTCCAGCTTTTCCACTGCTGAAGCAATTGTTTCTTCCAGTTCATCAAATGCAATCGGTTTCAGTAAATACCGGTAAACCCCAAGGGAAATTGCACTTCTCGCATAATTAAAATCCGGGTACCCAGTCAGAATAATATTGATAATTTCAGGATACATATCCTGAATCCATTGAATCAGACTCAGACCATTCTCTTTTGGCATTTCAATATCGCAGATCACAAGATCAATTTTGGAACTACTGATAATGTCCCGTGCAAGATCCGTATTGTAGGCCGTAAAAACCTTTTGAATTCCCTTCTTTTTCCAGTCAATTGCCTTCTCCATAATATGCAGCATGGCAATTTCATCATCTACCAGCAGCAGATTCATTTTTGCTCCCTTCTTTCTACTGTTTTTCTATTCTCGGCAGTAAAATGCGAATTTCACTATATCCCGGCTGACTTGTAATTTTTAATTCATACGCCTCCCCATAAAATTCACGGATACGTTCCTTCACATTCTGTATTCCGATATGTTCTCCTTCTTCTTCAATTGACTCATTCCGATTAATTTTATCAAGAATTTCTTTCTTAAATCCTAAACCATTATCTTCGATCAGAATCAGCAGATCATGCTCGCCTTCTCTTTTTACTGTCAGCTCGATTTCCAGATGCGGAACCAGCATAATATTATGTTTTACACTGTTTCCAACAAAAGTCTGAATCACCAGTGGAAGAATCATTTCATCCTCCATTTCCGGTTCTACGTTTACCTGAATTTCCAGCATATCTTTATAACGGCAGTGCTGAATTTCAACATAGCTTATCAGACATCGAAGTTCTTCTTTCAATGGTACAAAGGTTCCTTTCTGCCCCATCAGATAACGGAAATATGCAGCTGATACCCGGCAGAGTTTCTGAATTTCTTCAAAATCCTGAATCTGTGCCATTCCATGAATCAGATTTAAAATATTGGTATAAAAATGCGGCTGAATCTGCACCTGCAGGAAACGGCTTCGCGCCCTCTGCCGCTCCAGCTCTTTTTCATAAACATCAATTCTTAAAATCTGAATCTGATCTGCCATATGATTAAAGGTCTGATAGAGCTGTCCGATCTGAGATACATTTTCCCGCTCCGGCAGACGTACGTCCAAATCCCCGGTACTGTACTGCTCCATGGCTCTTCGAAGCTGTTCTAATGGCGCAAAGACTTGTTTTTCCCTGCAGACCTAATTGCCATCAGAATGCTGGCAATTGCAAGCATCATGACTCCCATTAGCAGAAGCGTTCCGAACGTTCCTCCCGGGTCCAGCATTCCTTCATCCATACTGACATAAATCTGTGCATTTGTATATTTCAGTGGATAAACACAAGTTGTACTAATTCCGCTTTTTCTTGTCCCCTGGTGTATTTTTACTTCTCCTGTCTCATTATCCCGCACTTCTACGCAAAGATCTTTTCGTTCTCCGACAAAACCAGATACAATTCTTTCCAAAGAAAATGCAGCTCCAATGTATCCATTTTTAGCCGAATAAATACGCGCCAGGTACTGATGTCCATCAAATTCCATAAAAATCCAGTTTTTCTCTGGTTCCTGATATTGGTTCGCGATATAAGAAATGATTTTCTCTTTAAACGCTCTCTGATAGGCATAAGTTGTCCCTTCCTCTGTGCTTACAAAATAAATATTTCGTTCCGGCACATAGACAAACAGCATCATTTCCCTTCCATACCGTTCTCCCATTTCGATCATGATTTTCTGCTGCTGTACTTTAGCAGTTTCCACCGTTAGCGGATCTTTCGAAATACACAGCTGCTGATAATATGGTGTTGAATCCGTTCCGCTCATCAGCAGAAGCGCTTTTGAAGTTGATGCAAATTTATCCTCCCAGAACTGGCCGTAGCTCTCTATCGTATTAGAAAATAGCCTCTCCGTCTTTCTTCTGTCTCTCTGAATCAGAAAAATACTTACAAGCTCAATAATGAGGACAGCTAAAATCATAACTGTCCCCATGATCCAGAGTGACTTGTAAATAACTGACTTGTCCTCTGTTTTTTTCATTTTCTTTTCCTCATGCAATCTTCTTTAACAAATCACCAGTTCACCATCAAACGCCTGCAGCGTGCAGGTATCTTCCATCTTTTTCTCCTGCAGCACCCCATATCCATTCTCTGGAAGCTCTATTTTCTGCTCCTTTCCCGTCAGATTCACATAAAAATACTGGTTTTCCGCTATTTTTCTTCCAATTACTCCCTGCGGTGTAACCACGGACTGCATACTTTTTTACCCTGCAGCATTCATCAAGAACCTCGCCTAAAAGTTCCGGCTCTGTTTCACAAAACAAATAATACGCCGCTCCTTTTCCATACCGATTTCTGGTTATAGCTGGAATCTGATGTGTCTCCTCACGCTGCAGGACTTCTGCATCTGTTGCTTCGATCTGCTCATAATAATCCACATCAATCCATTTTTCTCTCACTTTCAGAAGTTCTCTTCCGTTTGCCGGATTTCTGCGAAGCTTCTGCTCTTCTTTTTCAGAAACTTCCATACCTGCGGTTCTCTGATATCCAACAATTTCTATTCCAAATACATCAGTCAGGTTTCCTGGTCTCGACGTGTCAAATACCTGACCGGTTTCTTTTACCCATGCAGAATACCCTGTCATAATTGCCGTACCGCCATTTTTTATAAATTCCCGCACCGTGTTTTCCTGCTCGTGATCCATTACAATTTCACCCGGAATAATCAGGATCTGATATTGTTCTGTCATTTGATGCAAATCTACAACATTATAATCAAGGTTTCTCTCTTCCAGAATCCGATGCGCGATGGCAAGGTTGTTGCTGTATGGCATTCGATACTGCATTTTTGCATACGCAGCCATAAGCTCACTGTCATAACTGTAAGAAACAGCAATCTCTGGCTGCGGCAGATATGGAAATCCGTATTTTTCCAGCTTCCGAAAATCCGATGCAATCCACTGGTATTCCCGATAATTTTCATTCGGTCTTCCATCATGATTCAGCATACCGGTCAGATATTGTTCTTCGCCATTCAGCATGCTTCGCCAGGTCCATCCCAGCATCATCTGCATCCGATGCAGCAGACACCAGAACGCATACATTCTGTTCATACCCATTGCCGCATGATGAATCCCGAAACCACCTGTCACAAATTCAATGCACCACATTGGTTTTCCAGTTTCAGCAATCCGTTTCATGTACCAGGAACCCGTTTTCCAGAATCCCATACTTTCCCTGTTTCCATAGCCAGGATAAAAACCGATGCCAGGATAGTCAACAAATCCAGATGCTGTCTTCAAATAATCAAATCCAAGCGTCTCATATTCTGCAAAGTGGTTCGATGTATGAGCCTTTCCCGGCGCATTTTGTTCTACCGTTTCTGCCAGTTCTGTAATAAAATCTGCGATACCATCGGAAAAGAAGCGCCGCATATCCAGCCATGCCTCCGGTGCCCCGATTTCGTATTCATTTACCTGCATTGCAACGTCTTCGAAAGATGAAAGCTTTCGGCTCCAGCGCTGGGTTGCCCAGGCATGATTTAGTGCTTTTATTGTTTTATATTTCTTTTCCAGCCATTTCTGAAATCTCTTCTTCGACGCTTCAGAATAGGATGGATAGCCTGCTCCCAGCTCATTGCACAGTCCAAACGCAAACAGCGCCGGATGATTTTATAACGGGAAACGAGTTTTTTCAGCAAACCGCAGTGCATACTTCTGATACTCTGGATCAGAAACATCGTCCATATATCGGCGCAGCGGTGCCTGTGGAGCTCCATTTTTCCTCCTACATTGCATCCCGGGCAAAGTTTATGAACCCAGATCGGTGCCGGATGCATCGACACATCCAGTATTACATTCAATTTGTATTTTACGCATAACTCCATAACCTGATCAAACCATTCGAAGGTATAAACGCCATCCTCCGGCTCATAGCTGTCCCAGCACAGATGTCCCAGCCGCACCGTATCAAATCCAGCCTCTTTCATCAATTGAAAATCCTTTTCCCACCGCTCCTTCGGCCAATCATGCGGATGATAATTTGTCCCGATATATAAACTCATTTTATTCACTCCGTTTCTGTTTTTTCTTACCTCCATTTTGCAGCAAAATCATTAAAATTTCTATGACAATTACGACGTAAAATATAATTTTATCGAGTTTTTCCTGTTTTTCCATTTTTTCTTAGTCAATTATATTCTAAAGTTGTCTATTTTTCCACTCTTTCTCTGCTTTTTCTTTTTCGAATGCCTAACATCTTACTATGCTGGACAAATCTATTATAAAAGCAGAATTATCTTTATGAGGATTCGTTTTCCGCTAAAATAGGATAACAGCAAAAAAATCCACAGAGCCCTTATCCCCCTGTGGATTTTTCTATTTCTATTCTATTTTCTTCTCCACCCGGTACTTCTTCGGCGATATTCCATAGCGCTCTTTAAAAAATCCGATGAAAATAACTCATGTTCTCATACCCGACCCGCTCGCCGATGTCTGCCACGGAAAGTCCTGTCGTTTCCAGCAGATACGCGGCCTGGGTGAGGCGTTTGTTCTGGACAAGTTCAGTGTAGTTTTTCCCGGTCAGGCGGCGGATCATGCGACTTAAGGTGTAAAAATCGTAGTGCAGTTCTTCCGCCAGTTCCGAAAGGCTGCCCTCCCGGTAATGTTCCTCGATATAGCGGTATACGCCGAGCAGCATCTCCTGTTCAAAATACTGCTCTCCCACCTGCACGCGTTCGGTGTAGTTCATGAGTTGCAGGAATAAAAGGCCCATCGTAATCTGATTGATGCTCCGCTTATTGCTCTGGTGATGTAAGAGCGTCCAGACGAGATTTTCGATCAGATTCTGCACCGGAAGGACATCCGCGATTCTGTAATGCAGATAACAGAGCGGTACCTCCCCGCTTTTCAGACAGCCGACGATAAAATCCTTTAACTGATTCTCCTCTGCCCCGATCATCCGCAGCGTCTGGTCAAAAAACTCCGGCAGAATCAGAAAGTTGACCGCGATATCGTCACGCCCTGCCGGTTCAATTTCCTGCACTGCATTCTGATTCAGAATCAGCAGCTCACCCGTTTTCAGCTCGATCCGGTCCCCGTTGATGGTGTGCACGGTGCTTCCCTGGCACATGTAGATCATCTCGACATAATTGTGGCTGTGCGCCGGAAAACGAATAAACCGCGTGTGCGGCCGAATATCAATCAATTTTCCCCGCTCCAGCAGCTTTCCCGCATCCATCACAAACTTCTGCCCGCTCGAATACCGCTCCTTTTCCACTTCCGTCTTGCCGTCCAGAATCGCCTGTTCCTCCTCCGTAATCCGGGACAGGTCTGCTATAATTTCCTGTTTCACGATTATTCCTCACATTTTTCACGTTTTTTCTGCTTTCTATTATATTCCATTCTAATGCAGATAAGCAATGTACTTTTTCTTCTCACTTTCTGATAAATATTCCTTTCCTACGCATCAAAACAGCAAGTGCTGCACTGCCAAGTGAAACGTAACGAAGATTCTCTCTTTACAATTTCACTTTCTTAAAGTATACTTTAAGAAGTTTTTCTACTATTCAAACTCTATCGTTCAAGGAGGTTTTTCCATGGAACAGCAGACCTACACTATTCGTGAAATGTCCGAGCGTTTTGGACTTCCGGCCTCTACGCTTCGTTATTATGAGGAGATCGGGCTTTTGACGGATGTCATTCATACCGAAAGTAAGAAACGAATTTACACCCAGCAGCACATTGACTGCATGACCGCAATTCTCTGCTTCAAGCGCACCGGTCTTCCGATTGCGGGGATTCAGGAGTTTTTCCGGCTTGAGGATGATATCCCGGGAAATATTGACCAGATGGTTGCCATTCTCGAGGAACATGAGCAGAATATACGCGAAAAAATCGAGCGCATGGAATCCGATCTGGAGCATATTCAACAGAAAGTGCGGTATTACAGTGCGGTTCGCGATGCGATTAAGAATGGGGATGAAATGCCGTCGTGGGATTCCTGCGGCTGTGAGGAGAAGGCGCAGTAGATTTCTATCCAAGCTTTTCCGCCGCAGACACACACAAGTTTCAAAAGAGCAGGTAAGAAAAGGGACCAACATCCACTTTTCTTACCTGCTCTTCTTATTTTTTCTATCACCTTTTCCCTTCACACCCGGAATTTTTTCTGCATTTCCCGCATAAAATCTTTTCCGCGGAAAAAAAACCAGCCCGATCAGATACAGCACACTAAGGCCCACGCAGATCACGGACGGCCAGGTAATGCGGA
>ENA-OQNJ01000030-OQNJ01000030.1-human-gut-metagenome-genome-assembly--contig:-NODE-30-length-31788-cov-4.602666_pt1 | contig 31788 bp, 34 predicted proteins | sample MGYA00242630_ERZ504882 | MGnify/ENA primary metagenome ERZ504882 (study PRJEB26092, sample SAMD00036408) | human gut metagenome | host: Homo sapiens | study: EMG produced TPA metagenomics assembly of... | reverse complement strand
TAATGTTTATACATATTTACCATGCTGACAACTCTGCTGACCGCATGGTGGGCATCTCTAGTTTTGCCGGAAATCCATAGGAGTGATTATGAAACTTAGGTTCACAAATCGGCTCTAACACCTGTAAGATACACTGTTGTATCAATCTATCCCAGATACATGGAATCCCTAGCGGACGCCGTTTTATCGCTTCCGGGCTTAGGAATAAAGACCCTCCTGACTGATTGCGGATGATAATCTGCTAATGTTTTCTGACAGTTTCAATTACTTCCCTGTCCGATAGACCTTTGATATCCTCGATTGTTTTACCATCTGTACCAACGGTTTTACTTCCGCTATTGGTTTTTAGGTTTCGGTATGCCAGGCAAATATTCTGCTCTGAACCGATAATTTCTAATAACTTATAAAAGTTGTTACCATTTTTGCTCTGCTGATACAACTCATCGAATGCTTTCTGCATATCGTAATATTCGTTGTACCGGAGCTTAGCTTTCTTTTGTATGGTCTGTAACCTCCTATCTGGGAGTTATTACATCTCTTAGTCTTACTCGAACCCATACCATTTGTAACTTATTTACTCTAATGTATGACTAGTGGCTATCCCTCCACCGCTTGTTATCACGGTTTCATCGGTACTATGCCACCGCTTTCACTGACATTATCTCCCTTATATCATCGCTAATCTCACGATGACTTTCCCGTTCGATACGTTTCATAGACAGTAAAATCTCCACGCTGTCAGCTTACGACGTTCCGAATGCGTTATCTGTTCATATATACCCGTAGGTTCCCATCTCTGAGCCTGCTACCACATCAATGCCTGTAACATTGCACGGATTTTCATAAAGGCAGAAGTCTTACTCACCCGCAGTAGCAACACTAGTTGTGTTACTAAGCATTTCTACTTAGTCCCGATATAGACCCGTACATTCGAGGGTTCGTCAGTGGATTATGTAACATCCACCATTCTAACCATAGGTATTTTATAGACTCCCGGCATATAGGATACACCATCCACCTCTGGACAGCTTTCGTCAACTACTATTGTTACGGTATCTCTCTGCCGACTTCACCGGGCTTCTGACATTTCAATGTTTACTCATTTCCATGCCAGCCGGAGTATTAGAGTAGCCTTTCAGGGCGTTACCCCTTCATTCGACTATTCACGCATTCAGTTCTCCAACTCGAACTAATTTCATTACAATAAACAATGATTCAGTTGAGATGTGCCAGTCCTTTTCAGACTGGAACGTCTCGCACCTCCTTTGGGATCGGTGATCACCATGGAACAGTTACACTGCATGATATTGACTACAGCATATGCCCGGCTTTTTCCTGCACCGGAACCGCCCACCACAAGGACATTCAAATTTCGTTTATGCTTATAGCAGTCCAATCCCATGCGGAAGTTTTGGGTTAAAATGAGATTCTGGGTGTACCGCTTGTCCCGGTAACGCTTGCAGATGGAAGCTGCATCGCCCCATTTGGCAGAGCCATGCTCCACCCCTCTTCGATAATTTCTCTTTTGGGAGTAATAAATACCGATGCCTAACGCATAGGCGATTGTGAATGTGAACACACACCGCAGTGTGTACGGTGTATAAGAAATAGAAAAGGGCTGATCCAGTTTTTCGGTCAGCACTTGTAAGATCTGTAACAGATTGGTATCTGGTTTTATGGCACAGGCAGTGATAGCTCCCGCCCACCAGACAACTGGCAGAAACAGCAGCCATACCCAAAGATCCGCACGTTTCCATGCTACCTCTGCGGGCTTCGCTCCTTCTTCGCTTTTTCACGCTTCGGCACTTCGTTTGCTGGTCCGTCTATCCTATGAAAAGAATCCTCTCCGGGGATCAAGGCAAGGCTTCTCCCGTTCTCCCAGTGCATGTGTATCTGTCCGGCATCGTCAATAAACTCCACTGTTCCTTGTAATCCCGGCGACATCCCCGGCTCATCCATAAAATCCAGGCAGAGCCTTGTTCCTTTGGGATACCGCATTCGTAATTGTTTCACTTGTTTTTGATCATATATCCTCATAGACATCCCTCCCTTCTGCTACCAGAAGAAGTGCCTGCTGGTGTTTGGTTTCATGACCTTTAAGATCACGCTGTCAATGCCATCACTGTACCTGCCCATGGCCAGATACTTGTCCCGCAGCCGGTTGAGGGCATTGCGAAGTTCCCGCTGTTCCTCTGTGGTGATGGGAAGCCTTTTCTCAGAAAGTTCATAGTCCCGGACTTTCTGCAGCATGGCTTCTGTAGCCGGACGAACCTTTCCCATCTGACTTTGGGCTGCCAGTTCGTCTTTTAATGCCACCGTAAACATATTTTTCATGATATTGTCTGTTTTCAAATAGTAATCTGCCATCTTGGGCACCTCCTTTGTTACACCCAACATACCACAAGAACCTTACAATAGCTATCCCAACAGCGGAACTTTTTCAAGAACTTACCGCTCCGGCTGTTTCTCTTTTTTCTCCTTCTTCGGTGTCTGCTTTGGCGGTTCCTCAAAGGAAAAATCATCCTTTGAAAAGGTCTGCTCCTGTTCCCCGAAGTTCCGTTCCATATGGTTGCGGATGGTATAGGCTGCCTGACGCACATCATTTAAAAAGCCACGCAGTTCCTGGGGATCTTTCTGCCCGTTTGCCTGCATCTCTGCGATTTTCCCAAATTGAAAACCGGACACGTCTGCTCCATACCGCTTGCCGATCACATAGGCGGCGCAGTATGCCTGTGCATTCACTTTCTTTCTCACATAATTTCCATCATGCTGGTCTAATGCTGCACACGCCAGTTCCCGGTTCACTGCATGGAATGTTGTATTCTCCTCCATTCCGTTTTGCACATAAACCGTGCGCTGTTTTGGGATATACTGTGCCTGGATGCCCTCCGGCAGATTGTCTGCGATCTGCATCTGCACTGGCTGATCTTTTAACACTGCATGGATCAACTCTTCCATGGAACGCTGTGGACGTTCCTCCAGCGGTTTCCCACTCATCTGGCTGATGTCAAAGCCCTTACTGATGGTATAGCCTGTCCTCCGCTCGCCGTCTTTTTCATATTCGGTGCTGACCATATAGGTGTAACCATGCACCCCGGCTTTTGGAGAACGGTGTTCTTTTTTCCAGTAATCATAGGATTTTACCACCGTTGCCTGCGGATTCTGTCCGTAGATCAACAAAAGGTTGGGTGTTTTCTGGGTGTTGCACTGTGCCATAAAATCCAGAAATCCTTTTAAGGACTCCCCATTTTGGAACACTGCCTGCGCCTGGACATCAACCTCTGCCCACACTTCTTCCCTCTGCTGTTTTTTCATGGCTGCATACTCTTCTTTTGACAGCCGCTGTTCTGGAGCCTGTTCTTCCCCCGCTCCACCTGGGATCATATTCTTTAAATCCATATCGCCTTACCTGCCTTTCACTTTTGTCTTTTTTCGCTGCTGGTTTCTCGGTTTTCTCCGGCTCTTCTGTGCCTGCCTGCGCTGTCTCTGCTCGGTTTCAATCTTCTTTAGTTCCTGCCGGACAGAAGGCTTGCGCCCTTTCCAGCTAGTTTCCTGCCCGGAAAAAGAAGCGCTGTTGTGCGAGGAAGGTCCGGACAGATTCCCTGCCTTCTCCGCCTGAGTAAAATTTTCCCCTGTAGGAGTAACTTCCCCCACATCAAACAGATGCTCTTCTTCGTCTAATTCAAATTCAATGGTTCCTTCCGGCAGTACCACCTTTTCGGTCTTTACCGGAAGCTCCTCCTTTCCTTCGGTTTTCTCGGTAAACTCTGCATCGATCACACGCTCTGCTTCCCGCACCGGTGCTTGCTCCACCACCGCTTCTCCGGCTTCGGATTTGACAAAGTCCAGATTCATCTTATCCAGCACCCGGTTCACCTTCGCTGCATCATCGGCAAACACCATGATCTCTGCAGACTTGGGATTCTTTTTATCCCGGATGACCACATACAACAGCCCCCTGGATTTGGCTTCCCCGGCAAACTCCCGCAGCCTGTCATGAGGAATGGTGAAAAACTTCATTGCCCGCTGTTCCTTTAACATCCGAAGCAGGTTGGTCTTTCCCCGGGTCTTTTTCTGGTCCTTCATCACCGCTACGATCAGCACCGCCAGATTTTTTGCAATGCTCCCACTGATTCGTAAGGTATGTTCCATGCCTTCCATGGAATACCGGACAATCTGATCCGCCGCATCACCGCCATAATTCATACGCTCTCACCTCCTTACCGATTCCGTTCTGCCTCTCTTCGCTGTTTCCCTGACACTTCCTGTTCCTGTGCCTTTGCCTGCCTTAACCGCTCTTCCATTTCCAAGGACTGTTTTTCAATCTTCTGACTTAAGCGGATCTTCTTTCGAAGTTCTTTTAATTCCCCATTGATTGCCTGAATGCGCATACCGCCTGGTGCTTTCCGGTATAATTCCCTGCGCTCTTTCATCAAAGAAAGTACCTGTTCTTCCAAGGGCTTCCGGTATGCTGCCAGTTCTTCCCTGGTTGTGATCCCTTCCTTTTGTAGAAATTCCATTTGGCAGATCCTTTGGTCCAGCCTCCGGATATCGGAACGTACTGCATAGGGAATCCGCTTGGGCTTCTTTGGAAATACCCCCATCTGATATAAATAAGAATAATACAGTCTCTGAAGTCCGGTGAGTTTCCGTCTCGGAGATTGCATCTGCGTGTTTCCATACACCTGCCGGATCTTTGGGCGCAGAATCTTCTCCCGGATTTCTGCTTCTCCATATCCTTTTCCCAAGGAACGCAGGCGGATATACCGCTCCATTCCCGGTGTCTTTAAGGAGGGATACTTCCGGTTCAGCTTCCACGTATAGCCCCGCTTCTCCATTTCTTTGACAAACTGACTCCAGGAAAAACTCACACCAATGGCTTCCCGGATATCCATGCGGATGACAGTCCTCCAAGTAGGCTTCCCTTCCGCTTCTGCTTTCCACTGGGCATAATGCATGGCTTTTCCCTGATTCGTCTGGATCACCGAGAGACCATATTTTCTGCATAATTGGTCGGAAATCTGACGTACCTCGGTAAAATAACTTTTGGCATTGCTGTGGTATTTCTTTCCGTCCACCATGCTCACTGAATTCCATACCAGATGGTTATGGTAATGACTGGTATTCAGATGGGTCGTGATCACCACCTCATACTGTCCTTTCAATAACTGCTCTGCCAGTTCCTGTCCAATAAGATGTGCCAGTTCCGGGGATACCTCCCCTTCTGCAAAACTCTGTACCAGATGATATCCCTGCACCCCGTCTTTCTTATGGAAACGCTCTTTGGTCTTTACCATGTCCACGTAAGCATTTTCACAGGTACACCCCATGGCATCTTCAAAAATGGTCTGTTCCGTCTTTTCCCGGTTCAACGCATAATCAATGGCTTCTTCCAAGGAGCCGGCACTCTTGGTGGTCTTTGCCCGGTCTTTCACATAATCAATGGAACGGTCCAGGCGGTGGACGGGGAGGACGCTGGTATATGCCATCTACCATTCCTCTTTCACCAGACGCCAGGTCTCTTTGGAAATCCGGAGCATTTCCTGTATGCTGGCTTCCCCTGCCATTCCTGTGCCATTGGCGACATGGGCAAGCTGGTTGGCATTATTGCAAAGCCCCGCAATCTTTCGAAGAAGCTCTGCATGATGCTCACAGGGCTTTGTCTGCAGCTGTGCGCCTAAAATCAGGGAACGTAAGAATTCCTCCCTGTTTAACCCACTCTTTGCTACCTGCCCGTCCAGATGCCGAAGTTCTTTCGCATTCAGACGGACAGGAACTACATGGTTTCGTTTTCTCATTCAACCACCTACCTTTTCTTCTTTTCTGCTGTCTCTAAGGGATACACCTGAATCCCTCTGCGTTCCATCTGCCAAAGGAATTCCCCGATTTCCCAGACCTGCCCATTCACATCTACCTGCCTTTCGTCCACAAAGCGGCAGATCCCAATCTCTTTCGTTCCGTCCTCTGCTATCATGCAAAGACTTTCCCCATCCAAAAGGGAGAACCGCTCCAACCCTTCCATATCTCGGAAATGGATTGTTTTCAGTTCTCCCTGTTTCTTTCTGCGTATCCGCATCTGCTCCATCTGCTGATCTTCTCTCTTTCCGGCAACCACACAGCACATCACTCCAATGCCAAAGGCTGCACCTGCCATTGCTCCAAGAGCCATTCCTGCAAAAAACATGTTTCTTTTCTCCTTTCTCGACTGCCGGGGGATTGGGGGTTCTCCCCAAAGTGCGTTTGGATATCCAAACGCTATGCTTGCAAAACCAGTTCCACCGATTTCCATCGACTCCCCCATGCAGAATCGATTATGCTTCCTTTTCTTTGATCTTGATCAATCCATCTAATGTGGTACAAATGATATGCAATCGGTCTGCGGTACTAATATCTGTGTTCATCGTTCCGGTGACTTCTTTTCCACAGACCACCACCATCCGACACCGCTTTAAGATCAAGTGGGACATCCGGTTGTATGCCTGCAAATCCTCAGCTTCCCCTTCATCCAGAAAAGGAAGAAATCCAAACCTCGGACAAATGGGAACATATCCCAACTCATAAATCTTCCGGCAATATCGCTGCACCTTCACTCTGCTTTCTTCTGCCGGACAACACACATAGGCCATCGCCTGTTCCATCGCCTCACCCCTTTCCTGCATCCAGGTGGATGCACTTTTCTTCTTCTGAAACAGAGTTGGACATCCATGTGGATGCCCTTGCTATTTCTCGCTCTCTTCTTTTTCCTTTGCTTCCAATGCAAACTTTACACGGTCACTGCCCAGCTTATAATAAGCATCGGTCACTTCAATGCCTACTGTCTCATAGCCTTCTTCCACCGCCGCAAGGATGGTTGTTCCTGCTCCGGCAAAGGGATCTAAGATTCTACCACCCGGCTCACAAATCTGAATGACATCTTTCATCAGCTGCAACGGTTTCTCTGTCACATGAATACGGTTCTGGGGATTTCCATAACGGAACACACCGGGAAGACAGGAAACCGGGCGGTTGATTGGCATCGGGCCATTACTGCCCCACACAATATACTCAGCCTGCTGGCGAAAACGTCCTTTCTGCGGACGAGAGTTTCCCTTATCCCAAACCGCAGTTCCTCTCCAGATCCAGCCTGCCCACTGGAGTGCATCGGTAATAGAGGGATATTGTCTCCAGTCAATAAACAGGCAGATTGGCGCACCAACTTTACAGGCTTTCCGCGCATCGTAGAGCCACTCTGCCATCCAATGGGTCCAGGAACGCTGATCCTTGTTATCCCCATCAAAATCCGGCAGTGCATTCTCTGCCTTCATACTGCTGTATTTCTGATTAGTCGTGCGGTTTCGCTCATTCTGTTTTGTTCCCCCAGACGCATAAGGCGGATCGGTAATCACTGCATCAAAGATCCCCGGCTGAAATGCTTTCACAAGTTTCAGCGTATCTCCATGTAAAATTGTCCAGTTTTTCCCTCCGGTATATTCCTCCGGGTATGTTCCTTCTTTCAATAAGTTCCCTAACTGCAGGGTATTTTCCATAGGCATCATCCTTTCTTATCAGCGCTCCGGCTGTTTTTTACTTTTTGTTTTTTTCTTGCTTTCATTCACTTTATGAATTGAATCACCTCCCCTGAAAACTAACAGCTCCTGTGTCTGATTCTCCACACTCCGGCTTGGCAGAACATTTCCTCTCACCAATACTTTCCCGCATACATTTCCAAAAACCAAGCTATTTCCGAGAATCAAAGGTGCATCTCCTGTTTCCTTTGCCGCAGTAATCTTGGCAAATCCTCGAATGTGTGCCATATTCCAAACCTCTCCAGCTAGAATACGGCAGGATTCCTCTGCAATACTCGTTTGATACATCACTGCAGTTCCCGTAAGAAGGGCATCACCCTTGGCAATCGCTTCTTGGAACAGTCCTGCACTCCTTTCCACTACCGCACGTTCACAGCAGATAGCCTGGTCATAAATCCAGCATGATCCTTCCTGGGAAAGATTTTGCTCATATTCTACAAAGCCACCCAAGGTTCCTTTGGGAACCGCTTCATTTACGTCTACCAATGCTCGGATTCTATGCAGCCATGGAAATTGTGGATGGGCTATGGAAGTGATTTCATATTTCTTCTGCGTTTCGCATTGGACTTCTTTTTGAGAGAACTTTTCTTTTGTATCTACTGAAAAATCAAAAACGACTTCTCCTTCCTCTACGGAATAGGTACGAATACGTGAGGTATCAAAAATTCCCCCTTCGTACTGCCTGCTGAGAAAGTTCTGGATCGCTTCCAGTTCCTGCTGTGTAAGAGGCTCTATTAATGCAAGGCTGGCACAAACATACAAACCATCTTGTTCTTTTTTCACCTGGATATCGAGGTTCTGCACTTTCTCCTTTACAGAATCATCCGCATCATAGTAATCCATCAGATTGAATGGTGCCGACTTTTTTCTGTAATACAATTTTTCCTGCTCCAGTGCCTCTTGGATGGCAGTTTCATAAAGAACAAGATCCTGTCCCTTCAAATCTACAGATTCCCCTTCTTTTGTGGCAAGCCATCCCCACACAGGACTCCATAATTGCAATCTTTTTTCCATAAGACCTCCCTTGTCAGTGTTCTGGCTGTTTATTCTCTTTTCAATCTGTTTCTGCTATTTTTTCTTCCCACATCTCCTTTGATGTGACAAAAGATAACTTCATCGGCATTCTTCCTTCCCACGTTTCTTTGGGGGCTTGGTATCATTCTGAGAAGATGCACTCAGTTCTGTTTCCACATATTCACTGATGATATGAAGTGCCTGATAATAGTTCTCTGATTTCTGGACACGTGCAATCATTTCTTTTGCCTCTTGTCCCTGCCCATTTTCCTGAAGCAGTTTACTTGCCCTGGCCATAATCGCAAACACATTTCCATCCATTCCCAAAAGCTGCATTTTCAGGCGTTTCGGAACATTTACCGGATTTTCTTGTTTCTCCGACTTTTCTTTTGAGACTTCTGATTTTGCCTGTTGAAATTCAAAATCTATGGGGCGCCAAAAGTGTATACACAGTTCACCACCCTCTACCGGAATCTCCTGCTGTTCAAAGCCTTCTCCCCATCCATCACTATATTGTCCGGTGAGATATTCACACAGTTCCGATAATTCTTCCGCCTCCAGATACTCTTTCAATTCTAAAGTTGTACAGCCATATAACACACCATCCGATTCTTTCACCGATGGAACTGCAGACACCACCTTTTCTTTAATAGCAACACTTCCGTCAAAATAATCCATCAGATTATCGGTCTTATCATCGTCATGTCCGACACGGTTGTATTCTGCAATCTTTTCCTGAATCACAGAAGCATACTCCGTTAAATCATCTCCTTCAAAAAACTACCTGCTCTTCTTCAAAGTCATTGTAATCCTCTTCTTCCCAATCTTGTTCCATCTCATTTGGAAGAAAGGTTCCTGTCAGCGGTGTCAATAATTCTATTTTGATCGTATCTTCCATTTGCCTCACCTCCCTCGTTCCTTTTGCTGTTTCTTCTGTTTTTCCCCTGCCTGTTTTGCCAGGTCTCCATAGTCTGCACCTTCCATCTGCGGTAAGTTACAAACTACGGTATATTTTTCTCCATACTGCTCTTTTAACTGCGCACACGCCCATCGTCCGGCAAAATCGTTATCGGTGCAGATCTCAATTTCTGTCACCTCCGGATGCTCTTTTAGGAAATGTTCCAATGCATCTGGACGTTTCATCTTCTTCGTTGCTCGTTCCGCTCCTTCTTTTGGTGCTGCAATGCCCCCTAGAGACAGACGGTACTTATCGGTTCGTCCATCTTCCAGCGTCATATGGGCAAGGGCGTCAATACAGGCTTCATATACTGCCACCCGACTGCTTTTCCTCAAAGGCGGAACACAAAAGCTATACTGTTTGTCGCTTCCTTCCTGTTCCATTTTAAAATTCTTTCCCCGGCTGTCATAAATCCCACGCAGAAACGCATACTTTGCCTGCCCTTGCTCATCCAGTCCAACAAAAACAGCGTTATGGTACGGGGCACTCTCATACAGGATTCCCAGCTGCACACAGTAATCCAGAACATCATCCCGAATTCCCCTTTGGTTCAAATATCTCCGCACCCGGTAAAAGCTGTCATTGGGCAGGGGCAGGGAAAAGAGCTTCTTCCTGGGCGCTGGTTCTGCTCTGGGAACATACACAGGCGTCTGCTCACACAGGATTTTTACGGCTTCCGTATATCCCATGCCATCTACCTGCATCAAAAACCGAAGGGCAGACATTCCACCGATATCCCTGGATTTCCAATGCCATTTACTTGTGATCTCGTTGATCTTAAAACTGTCATGGTCCTGAAGCTGCCATTCGTTTCTTGTCCTTGTTTTCTTCAATCTCCCCGGCTGGTATGTCTGCAGATATTCATAAGCTCTCACCTGCTTGGCTGCCTGATATTCTTCTTCGGTAACCCAAGCCATCAGATTACCGCATTGCGAAGAGCCTCGACCTTATCGGTGCGCTCCCACGGAAACTCTTTTCTTCCGAAATGCCCGAAAGCTGCTGTCTGTCGGAAAATCGGACGGGTAAGGCGCAGGCTATCCACAATCTGCTTCGGAGTCATCCCAAACACCAGCGGGATTGCCAGCTCCAGACAGTCATCGGCACACACCTTCCCCGTACCAAACGTATCCACCTGCACCATGACCGGCTGTGCTACTCCGATTGCATAAGCCAAAGACACCTGACACTTGCTGGCAAGCCCGGCAGCCACAATGTTCTTAGCGATATATCTGGCCATATAAGTTGCCGAACGATCTACTTTTGAACAATCCTTCCCGGAAAATGCTCCACCTCCATGGGGAACCATGCTGCCATAACTATCTACCATTAGCTTCCTTCCGGTCAGTCCTGTATCCGCATCCATGCCTCCGCAGACAAAACGACCTGATGGATTGATAAAAATTTTTGTATCTTCATCTGGCGGAAGGAGACGAAGTGCCGGAAGAAGCACCTTTTTTCGGATCTCTGCTTCCAGTTTCTTCAGATTCTTGTCCTCCGTATGCTGACAGGACACTACCACACTGTCCAGTCGAACAGGCTTTCCGTTTTCATACTCTACCGTCACCTGGGCTTTCCCATCTGGTAAGATTCCCTGAATATAAGAGCTTTGTCTACAGGCAGATAATTCCCTGACAATCCGATTGGCCAGCACCACAGGCATAGGCATGAGCTGCTTCGTTTCATCACAGGCATAGCCGATCATCACACCCTGATCCCCTGCTCCCTGGAACCAGTCTATCTGATTGTCAGACACTCCTTCCCTTCGTTCTTTTGAAGTATCGACTGCCCCTGCAATATCGGGACTCTGTCGATGGACAAAAGTGTCCATTGCAATCCCTTCACTGGAATAACCCACATCAGATAGTACCTTTCGCACGACTGCAAACACATCCGGTTCATAGGTGCTGGTGATTTCCCCTGCCACAATGATCGTTCCTTTCGTAGCAAGCACCTCACATGCTACCCTGGACTGTTCATCCTGTTTCAGACATACATCCAGGATAGCATCTGCAATCTGGTCACACAATTTGTCCGGGTGTCCTTCTGTTACTGCTTCTGCTGTATAAAATTTTCTCATATGAATTTCCTCTCTTTCATGCAAAAAAGGCAGGATACCTTCCTTTTTACGGGAACATATCCTGCCTGACGTTTCATATTTTCTTTTGATTTTATCATCTAACCTTTTAATCGGCTTTCAATATCTGATGCACTATATAATACATCTGTTACAATCACTTTATCTCCCTGGATTACAAAAAAGACCGAATAATTGTCTACCAACAATCTTCTCATCTCTTTGCTTCGTTCCGGCTCTGATTCCATAATACGGATTCTCTCAGCCATAGTATCCAATGTTAAAATAGCGTCTGCAATCCGGTTGTATTGATCCATCGCATTTTCTGGTGCCTGAAGAACATAAGCGATGTGATTATATAACTGCTCCATATCAGCCAATGCTTCATTTGTAATCTCAACCGTATAGTGTTTCATATCAATGATTCTCCCTGAATTTTGCGAACGCTTCTGCTGCATTTTGCACTCTTCCTGCAGCTATATCATTGTAACCTTTTTCCAATTTCTGATGGATTTCTTCTGTTGTCATGGCATCTGCATGAATCGATACTGGTGCTTTTGGTAAAGAAACAGAAAATGGAATTCCACCTGTAAGAGAAATTTGATTCAAATACATATCAATCGCTGTTGACATAGGAACACCTAACTGAGACAATACTTTTTCTGCCCGCTCTTTGACAGTTGGGTTTACTCTTAAGTTTAATGTTGCTGTTTTTTCCATGATCACACCTCCTTGTTTCTTATATTGTAACGCTTTTGTCGTTACAATTCAAGCACTATTTCTCACATTTTCTAAGTTTTATATCCGATTTTACATTTTCATTATACTCTCAGATTTTCGCTTAAAAAACACATTCCAGATAGATGGCAGATACATCCAGATAGCTGCAAAAGTCCCAGTCTTTAAACACTTTCTGACACTACATCACGCCACATTTCGTTGTTCATCCTACATCCTCGAACACTTTTTTCTATGATAGTACTGTCTTTTTCATGCAACCTTGTCTCACATTCTGCACTTTTCGGGTGCTTTCAAACACTTCCAGGCAACTTCAGTTCCAAAAAGCCACCAAAGAGCTGGAAAAGCGCCCATCTTCGAACACTTTCCCAACACTACAAGACTACACAAGCCGCCACGATCCGTTGCACATCCCTTAACTTCGAACACTTTTTGTTCCGTAGTGCCGCTTCTTACCTGCAACTTGTCTCACATTCTGCACTTTTGGGGTACTTTTGAACACTTCCTGACACTACTGACTTCGAAGAGTACTGGAGATACCCAGAGACCGGAAGAAAGTTCCCGTCTTTGAACATTTTTCCCCTTTAAGACCCCGCTTTTACTGCCACAAGAATATTCCGGGCTTGCTTCCACTCATAAGAGCAGGTCACCAGCGTCAGAGTTTCCTCACAACCTATGCCATCTACCCCTGTTTCAAACAATGCTACCTCTTTTGCCTGCTGTACATAAGCCTCCAATTCCTGTGGACTCTGAAAAGATGTCCTCTGAAAGTCGAACATGGACACATCGGCTTTCAAAACTGCCGCTATCCGGTACTCCTCCATTCCTTCCGGTGTCTGAAAGAACACCCTGGGATGTGCTTTCCAATACTCATAGGAGGAGTACTGATCCAGATTCCCGAACATTGCCCCGCTGTTCATGTTGTGACCGTAGATGGTCAGATTCCCCGATTCTCCCAGAATACAGTCTGCCTGGAGGAACAAACTTCCATTGATGTCGTAGTTTCCCTGGTAATCCCTCCGCAGATAATACTCCGGTTCTTCCGGGCTGCTCTGCAGTACCGGATAATCGATGCCACTCTCTGGGATCGTAAGCCAACCCCGAACATCCGGATACTGACTCTGGAGGGAGCGGAGGTCAACGGCAGACACTTCCGGTTTTCTTCCAGCCTGTTCCTCTTTTTGTGTTGGAGAACCCCCACCCGGAGGAAATTCCTCCGGGAAGTGGGATTTTAAGTCCTCCACCAGTTCCCGGTTCTGCCGGGGGATGATAACAAAGTCATAACAAAGCAACGCTACACTCATTATGCAGATGACACACAACATCACCTGCAACATCCACAGACTACTCTTCTTTTTTCGCTTCATCTGTTTTTTCTATTTTCCCATGTTTCTTCTTATAAATCAGAGTTGCTATAAGTCCGATTGCTGATGCTCCCAGAGGAGCAAACAGGAGGATTGGTTTCCAGCGGTTGTCTCCAGTCTGCGGCACACCCGGAGTTTCCGGTGTCCTTGCATCCTTCATTTCCACCTTCTGAACCTCCATGGTATCTTCCAATGTAAACTTCACATCTTCTGCAATCTCATACCCTTCCGGGGCTGTGATTTCACGCAGGATCAATTCTTCTCCTACCGGGAGCTTCTCTACCAGATGAGGCTTTCCATCCGTTACCCACTCTTCCAGAATCTCACCCTCTTTATTTAAGATCTGCAGCTTGGCACCTTTCAGTTCTTCGCCTGTGGTAATATCCGTCTTGGAAATTTCTACTTTGGAATAATCATCCTTCATCTCTACCTTGGTCACACTGCCATCTTCTTTTACTTCAAACTCGATATCTTCTGCAGATACATAGCCCTCTGCATAAGGCGGCAGTTCTTCGTGAAGGATATACGTTCCTTCTGGCAGTCCATAGACTATGTGCGGTTCTTTTGTACTGATCCACTCTTCTACGATGTTGCCCTCTTTATCGATGATCTGAAGCTTCGCACCTTCCAGTTCTTCCCCGGTTGTTGCATCGGTTTTCGTAAATTGGCTCTCAGTCGGCTGGTTTTCCACTTCTTTTGTCAGCTTGATTTCTGCAAGGTTCTGATCTGTGTAAGAGGCATCCACCTCCCAGATTTCTTCATTTGGAAGATATCCCGGTTTTCTCACTTCCTCTTTTACATAATATTTTCCATGATATAGGTCGCTATCAAAGGTAAGTTGACCGTTTTCATCCGTTGCTTTCTTCTCCAAAAGCGTATCTTTTTCTACAAGAACCTCACCCTGCTGAGACAGAATATCTTCTTTTGCGTACAATCCGAAAATCACGCCTTCCAGTTTTTCTTCTGTGACTGCATCTTTTTTCTCTACAGAAATGGAAATCTTCTGTCTTTCATTTTTATAGGCAACGCCTTCATAAACGACAGCCTGCGTATCATCCTTTGCAGTCAGGGTAAATTCCTTCTGTTCCGGGTTCAATACGAAATGGTCGCCTGCCACCGTTTCTTTCAGATAATAAGAACCCAGTGGAAGATTGTTCACTACTGCTTTTCCTTCTTTATCTGTGACCAGGGTTGCTACTAAATCATCTTTTTCATAGCGGATGACCGGATTGCCCTGTTCATTTTTCGCACCATCTGGAGAGTAAATGGTATCCTTGGCATACAATTCAAAAGTTGCCCCTTCCACGCCGGATTCTTCATATACAAAGTCATGGAACACACCGGTATCGGTATCCTCTCCGGTCACTGCATCTTTGATCTTTCCTGCCAGTCTCTTTGCCTTTGCAAGCAGGGAATCTCCCTTCACTTCTACTGGCTGTTCTCCAGTTTTCGTTAATGTCAGGCTTCCCACCTGTTCATCATTTGGCTGCTCGACTTCCACGATGACTGCTCCGGTATCCGGATCGATTTGATGAGCAGTATCCGAGGAAACGGTGATCACAATTCCTTCTTTGGAATTCTCTTTGTAAGTTCCTTTTCCAGTCACTTCCAATGGAGAAATCACAGTTTCCCCTTCATATAAGGACATTTCATACCCCTGTCTTACAAATCCTTCTGGTGCTTTCACTTCTTCAATCCGATAGGTAGAACATTTCAGTTCTTCCGGTGTTACCAGATAGCCTTCCTCATTAGTCTTGAAAACACTGATGGTCTCTTTCTTCGGATAGAATACGGTCTGCTCTACATATTCCTCTTTTTCCATATCAAAGATTTTATAGGAAGCGCCTGCTTTTAAAACCGGATTGCCTGTCTGTGCATCTTTTTTTACAATCTTTAATAAAAATTCAAATGGACGGTCATCGAACACACGCCACACCATCGGCTCTCTGCTGTCCTCATCTACCTTTACTAAAAACGGAGCAATGGCTTTCAAATTCTCCGGCACCGTACTTTCTTCTACCACATAAAGACCATACGGAAGTTCCGGGCTGAGGGCATATCCCTTTTTATCGGTAATCAGTTCCGGTACCGGAACTGCCTTGCCATCCACGTAGGTCACTGCCACCTCTTCTTTACTGAAATCATAGCCACGGAAATCTTCCGCAGTAAACTGCTCCCCATTGGATGGCTGTAATTCCCCGCTCTTTACTTTAGACAGGTTGCTGACTAAATACACTTTAAATCCTGCCCCTTCCACAAGGTCTGTCTCTGTCTGGTCTCCATCTTCGCTGATCTTGATCAGCTGGAACGCCTGCTTTTTCACCTGTTCCTGTACCGTCAGGTCCCTGGTTACCTCTGCCACTTCCTGTCCTTCGTAAGCAAGGTCCACCTCATACTCTATTGGATCTACCGTATAGCCTTCCGGCGGAGTGATCTCTTTCACATACATTTTTCCCAGATACAGTTCAGAAAAATCTAAGGTGCCATCTTCCTTGATTACCCCCTGCGCGATGAGGCTGCTTTTTTGAACAGAATCCCCATCTTTCCATCCGGGTGGACAATATCCTCTCTGGCATACAGACCATACACGGCTCCTGCAAGGGAACTGTCTCCCTGTGGAAGAAAGTCCTGTGTCTCCTTATCAATCTTTTTGATATGGACAGCGCCTTTTACCCTCTCATCGGTTGCAGTGATCGTAACCGTCTTTCCGGCTTCCACATCCACCTTATGAATCACATCACTCTGCGCATAGCTGTCTGGAGCCTTAATTTCCTTCACATATACGGTTTTAATGGCAGCTTCAAAGTAATCACTGACTGCCTTTCCCTCTTCCCCGGTGGCTGGCATTTCCATCAACAGATGCTCACACTTGCTGTCTGTATAAATGCCATAGACTGCACCATCCAATGGGTTCTTGGTATCTGCATCTTTTTTGAGAAGTTCAATCCTTGTCATTTCCATCCAGTCTACGGTAAAACTTACCGGATTGGCTTTCTCCGATTCAAAGACTCCAATGTCCTGATTGCTGTTTCCTGTGGATAACACCAGCGTTCTCCAAGTCTCTCCCACAGAGCCATGCAGTTCTCCGGAGGAATAGGTTCCGGTATAAAGCATCGGTGCAGTCAGATAAAACGTATCCCCGCCATAAATCTTTAACGCACCATTCTCTGCGGAAGTTCCCTTTGTCTTGTTATAAATGGTGATGTCTTTTGGCACATTGACAGAAATATAATTTCGATGATCCCCGGACAATGTGATATCCGGTGTTTTCTGCACATTTCCGTCACGGACTGCTTTTACGGATGTTTTAGAAAGAGAAATCTCCCCTTTCGGCGGTTCTTCCATAGCAAACAGATGATCAATATAGGCAATCACCCCTGCTTTTACCAGATCCTCATACTTGCATCCCGTAAATCCTGCCTCACCTGCGTAAGCATAGCTGGCTGCGATGTGGGTATACACATATTTCTCTTCTGCGCTTTTCCCTGAAAGATAGCTGCCTGTAATATCCCCCGCACCGCCATAGCCATAATACAGCACTTTCTGCAGGTTCTTATTGCTGTCCAGCACCTGTGCCACATAGTCTCCACTTGGCGGTGAAGAACGATGGGATTCCAGACAATAGGCAATCTTTCCATTCACCGTAAACCAGCAGGTCAGATAATTTCCAATATAACTTGGATAGTAAATGGTCTCTCCTTTTTCCAGATGTACCGTTTCTCTTGCAGTAAAGGTATTTTCTGCACCGGAAAACATCATCACTTCCCCATCCTCAATCTTTTCTTCCAGTTCCCTTGCTGCCTGTGCATCTGCATCTTCCCCGGATACCGTTACTTCCACATCCGGGATCTCCTGCACAGGCGTCTCCGAATCTTCTTCGGATTTCGTATCCTCTTTCTGTTTCTGCCCACCGTTTTCTTCTGCATGGGCCTGTCCTTCCGTATCCGTCAGGATAATCTTACGAGTAACTGAATAGCTGGCACGCGCATCTTTGGGCACAACCCAGTAGGTTGCAACATAAGTCCCTGCCTGGTCTGGATGATACGCACTGCCATCCTCTGCTTCAATATGTTCCAAAGTCACATCCTCTTTTTCTGGATCATACTGAATCCCTTCCATGCAGGTCTCTGCCATAAATTCCTTGTCGGAAACATCTTTGGTGATATCCTCTGCAGTCACTGTCTGCTCAGAAATTTCCGACACCGGATGCTCCGATTCTGTCTTACTTTCTTTTTCTGTCACAGCATTCTGTGAAATTTCACTTTCTGCCGCATGGACATCCGCTAAGTTCCCAAGCGGACTAAGACCCATGAGCAGTGCAAGCCCAAAGGCTGCAAGTCTTGTTTTGATATTCCTGCTCTTCATTGCATTCTCCTTTTTTCGTTAAAAATACCGCAGAGGCTTTCCCCTGCGGCTTTGTTATCTGCTTACTTCTGTTTTCTTTTGACTGGTTTTTTGTCTGCCCACTTCCTGTCTTGTACGTTTTAACGCATCAGTCACAGAGCGGCTGGAAATCCCATTTTGATGGCAGCCTTCCACAATCCCCATAAAATAAAGATCAGAAGGAATCGCTGGTTGATCCTTATACGGAGCATTCATGGTATATGCCATGACTTCCCTTTTCATGCCATCCTTGCCATGAACAAGAACAGGCTCCTTCCCATAAAGATGGGGATAACCTTCATAAAAGTCCAGGCTCTTTTCACACTCCGGTGTAATCTTCCAAAGCACCCCTTCCACCTGGCTGCCCTCTTCCGGCAAAATGGTGGCAACACCGCTTCCTTTCCCTCTGCCACAAAAGGTCAGGCGGTATCCCTCCAGCCGGACATTCTCCACTACGGAAGCTGCCGGACAGCGGTACGCCATCTGGTCTAAGTTCATATTGCTGCCATAGGCAAAATAATAGGTTTCTTTCATCTCTTACCTCCTAACGGGCATCCTCCGCCCGATGATTTCGATTCAAACATTCATAGGTACTGCGGTCATACCTCCATGCCCTGTCACCCTCCAGATTGGCAAGCAGATGTTCCCGGACATTTTTATATTCTGGTCCAATCAGCCCTAACCGCAGTAAAAAGGTACGGAATGTAAATGCAGGATTCTCGGTAATCTCTGTTTTCCGCATCTGGGTACATTTCTGATTGATGGCCTGAGCGGAAATGGCAAGGGCCAGCGTGATATTTGCCCGTACTTTTCCTGCATGGAGGGTACTCTCAAAACATCTCCACTCCAAAGTTCCTTTGGAAAATACTGCATGAAGGTTCAACGCATAGTACCGGGTATCGTCATAATGATCATGGCTTCCATCCCTGCCTCCATACCAGATCTGTTTCAGTTTTTCCATGGAAATGGTGTTGTTTTGCATTCTACGGATTTTTTCCAGCACAATGGGGCGTACTTTCTGACAATAGTTGCTTTCTCTGGAAGTCTGCACTTTCAATGCCTTGAACAGAATATCCTCTTTGGAATACATGATAGTCATAGCATTTTTGAGGCTTCTTGGGGTGTGATTGGAAGCGTCCACATGAACATGCTGCCCGCAGGACTCATTTACCTTTGCCCCATGGTGCCTCAAACACCGCACTACTTCCTGCAGCTTCCCCATCTCTCCATAGGAAAGTTTGGGACTGACCATTTCAGTGCTGTATTCACTTCCGGCACGGACCATGCGTCCACGCTCCCTGCGTTCCGTATAGATACTGCCATCATACATAAACTTCCACTTCTTCCCTTCCTGATCTGTCACAGACCAGACTCCATAATATCCACCATCACAAACTGCCCGTGTTCCAAACATCTCCGCGACTACCTCCGCAGCCCTCTGCCTGGTAATGCCTGTCATCTCAATCTCTGTACCGAAGTACTGATCCTGAATTCCAATTGCCATACTGCCTTACCTCTTTGTCTTTTCATCCTCTGCCCGGATTTGTGCATCTGCCTGCCGAAGAAGTGTTCCGATGGCTTCGATCACGTTGACGGTCACTCCGTTTCCAGCCTGCTTATACAACTGACTGTCGGAAGTATTCTGTTCGATACGGTCAATCTGCCAGTCATAAAAGCCTTGCAGTCTCAGACATTCCCTTGGCACCAGTTTTCGGATTCTGCCCCGATAGGCAACTCCATGGCGGTCTGTGGCAGTAATGGTGAACATCGGTTCTTCCGGTTCCTTCATCCTTCGGCCATTCTGCCGGGTTTCTTCCCTTCCCGGGGTCAGCACTGCCCTGGCGCCTTCCTCTTTTAAGACACCGGAACATTCCCCTTTGTGATTATGGATGCCGGACTGTCTGGTATTCAGACATCTGCAATGCTCTGTGACAAGAGGCGGAGGAGACAGATCCACAAAATGCAGTGTCCCCTGCTGGATTCCGGTGGTCAGGGTATGGGCAATCTGATGCCCCACACGCCCTCTTCTGGTATTCATGCCTGCATATCCCAGGTCAATGCTGTCTCCCGTATATGCCATCTTATAACCCTGCTTGGTATTCTCTTTGATAGGCACACCAACCTCATATAATCCGGTTTTTCCACCAACGCCTCCTGCTCCGGAAGTCAGGGTACAACTTAATCCTTCGGCTTTGTAAATCCGTTCCCCCTGTCTGCCCGTCTGGACTTGAACAAGAGGCGTTCCATTTGCTGTTGGGAAAGGTAATATTTTTCCGGCACATCTTCGATCAAGATATCCGACAAGATACACCCGTTTTCTGGATTGGGGGACTCCAAAATCCTTGCTGTTAAGCACTTTCCATTCCACACCGTACCCCAGCTCAGATAACGTACTGAGGATGGTGTGAAACGTCCTGCCTTTGTCATGCGAAAGCAGTCCGGGAACATTTTCAAGGATGAAATACGCAGGTCGCTTGTCTGCAACCAGTCTGGCAATCTCGAAGAACAAAGTTCCTCTGGCATCTGCAAATCCTCCCCGCTTTCCGGCGATAGAGAATGCCTGGCAAGGAAATCCTGCACACAAAAGATCAAAGTCTGGCATTCGGTCTGTTTCGATTGTTCTTGCGTCATTACAAAACCACTCCCCTTCTGTGTCGAACAGCAATCGGTAGTTCTTATCCGCATAAGCATCCACCTCGCAGTGCCCCACACAGGTAAAACCGCCTGCACGTCTTAACCCTTCCCGGAATCCCCCGATCCCGCTGAATAAATCAAAAAATCGAATGGTTGCGGCTATCAACCTCCTTTGCTGAGAAAAAGCAGGCGGCATGGTTTCTTTTCCACACCGCCTGCAAGTTTTATGGTTCTATTTGTTTGGCATTATGCGATCTCTCCGGTTTCTTCCTCGGATTCTGGCAGTTCTTCTTCCTCCTCTGCATCTTCGGGAAGTTCTGAATCTGGTTCTCCCTCTTCTAATTGTGCAGATTCCTCGAAGTTCTCATTGTCTGGTTCTTCCTCCGCAGCTTCCGTCCCTTCGATTCCCTCTTCGGCAATCTCTTCTTCACTGATCTCTTCTGCTTCTTCCAGTCTGTCTGTTTCTACGGTTTCTTCTGGCTGCTCTAACTCCTGCCATTTGGCTTCTACCTCTTCCACCGCTTTCTCGATGATGCGGATGATAAAATCTTTCTGTTTGATGCCTTCCTTCGCGACTACCCATTTGACTCTCTGGAATAATTCCTCTGTAACCTGTACTGCTAATGTTCTTTTTTCCATGCTCTCTTCTCCTTTGCCTTCCAGTCTGTTAAAGTGTTCTTCAATCACCTGCCGGATGAATATCTGTGTACTCGTTTCTTTCTCTTCGATCTCGGCTCTTACCTTCTCATGTAATTCCACCGGAATCTTTCCGCATATGTTCTTCATCTCTGCCATCTGCGTTTCTCCTTTCGTTTTGTTATACACAACATACTCCAAAGTTTGAAAGAAAGCTATTCACAATACCCACTAAAGAATCCATGTCAAATGTATACAAAACCCAAGCAGATCCAACAATGCCATATTTTCTTTGTCCATAGGCCTCACCCCCTTTACTCCTGCTCCATCTGAAATAAAAAAACTCCAGCATCTGATTGGGAATTTCTTCCTTTTCACATGCTGGCATTCGTTCCATACCGCCACTTTTCAGTTCTTCCCGAACAGTCTCCTGAATCAATTTCCGTAAGGTTTCCCGCTCTTCTTTTTCTAAGATCACATCCACCAGATACTGATTCCTCTGTCCTGCCGGAACTTCCATCAAAAGCCGCCACGCTTTTTCATGCTCCGGGTTCTTAAGGTTTGGGCGAAAGGAAAAGACCGGGCGGCTCACAGCGTCCTCATCTGCCCCACAATCCGTTCATATCCGGCTGCGTTTGCATGGATGTCTGTGAGGTAAATCGGGCGGCACAGGCGGTCCTGGGTACTTACACGGTGCTGAAAAATAGCAGCCCCGCCTCCCATGAAAATGGAAGGAACTGCCCGCAGATCAAAGCCTGCCTCGGTGATCGCAGACAATATCTTTTCAATGTAAAGCCTGCCCTGTTTCTCGATCAAAGACACCACTTCCGCAGGCATGCTGCAGGACTTCCCCTGTAAGATGCGCTCAACCTGTGTCTCTGTTATGGACAGCCCGGTGTTTCTGCGCACCTGTTCCAGAATCTCATCCATACAGCGAATGACACCCAGTTCCAGACTCCTGCAGGTAGCTGCATTGGGAACAGCGTTATCAAGGCGCATCAAGTCCACCGTCCATCCCCCGATATCCACAAGAAGAACAGAGGGTTCATCTTTTAAGTATTCCGGGTAAAGAGCCAGAGCCGAGTATCCCTGGGGGAACAGTTTCACATCCTCAATCTGGATTTCATAGCGTTCCCCTTCGTAGAAAAAGCGGACAGGCTGTTCCTTCCGAAACAGATATTCCTTAAATTTCTGTTTTTCCCTTCCAAACCCAGCAAGGGGAAGCCCGGCTGCAAGAACAACCTTGGCTGTTCTCTCTCCTTTTCGTTTTCGGATCTCCTGTGCCAGTGCAGCCAGCGTTAAAAGATAATAATTGTCATTGACAGTCTTATCCTTTACTAAAGTCTGCCGCCCCGTCCCACACACATAATAAGCGCCTCCATATTGAAGAACATTCTGCATGGTATAAGGTTCATAGGTGTACCGCATCAGCCCTGTTGGGAAACACACCTGCTTTGTTTTAATAGCATAATATCCGTGGTCGATTCCAATGATCATCGCTTACCACTCCCTTCTTTCTCGTTCTATAAAAATTTCCGGTAAAAGAGCTCCCGGACTCGGAGCCATGCTCCTGCAAAGACTTTTTCTTTTCCAGCCTTTTAAGCTTCCTACTCCCGGAAAACTGCCGCTTTCTTTCATGAAACTTCTATTTTTATCTTTCCTGCTGATGTTGCTTCCTTACAGATTTTTGTTTTTCACAACTTCGTACAGGCTGTAATCCTGCAAACAAGGTATCCATAATCCGTTTCATCTCTTCAAATGATACCTCTTCCGGCATGGTGAACATAATCATCTTTCCATCCACTTGTTTTCTCCCATTTCTTGTATGAAAGTAGGTAAAGGTATTTCCCCAACAACCATCTGCTCCCGTATGGAATTCTTTCCATCGATCATCAATTTCCATGATATATCTTGCAGTATCTACCCCGATTTCTTTTTGCTCAATCCGCTGATCTGCATACATTTTTTCTGCAGCATAAACATCTACATCCTTTCCCGGCGCTAAATAAATTTGTACTGCATTCGTCTGATATACTCCAAAATCATGCATTTCGTACTGAGACAATACCAGTCTGGCCTCATAAGACCTAGGCGGTATATAATCGACCACCAGTTTCTTTAATCGCTCTGGCGGTTCTGTTTCAAAATAATAAGGATCGCCTGCCACAATCCGCCTCGGACACTTTACACGGAAAAGTTCCCTGCGTAGTAACTTTGGTTCTAACTGTTTTTCTTTTTCCATTTATTTCATCCTTTCTTTCAGCTTTTTCCTGCCCTAGTCGTAGAAACATGTCTGGGCAGGGAGATAGTGAAGTGTTCCTTCCACCACAAGCGCCTGCTTTTGAAAGCGCAGGACTCCCTGATTTTGCAGGTCAACCAGTTCACGATAGGCTTCCTTGGTCAAAAAATAGCGATGATACTCTCCCTTTTCCTCGAACCCTTCCTTTTGCTCTAACACCAAAAACTCCACCATATATCGAGTGTCCGGTGCAAAACGTTTCTCACACAGGATGTCATCCCCCTTCACTGCCTTCACACCTTCCGATTCCCTGGCGACTGCCAGTAATTCATGGATACTGATACTCACGTTTCCTATCACCTCCCTTCGAAGTCTTTTTCAAATTTTCTGCGAAAAAAAGACAGGCACCTACACGATGTCTGTCTCTGTGGGATCTTCCATCCCTTTTTCCTGATACTGTTGTTTTATGATCTGTTCCAGCTGTTTTCGAATTTCCTTATCCGGTACCTGGATGCAAAACCCCTGAAGCCAGCGGTCATGCAGATGCTCATCTGCTTCTGTTACATCCCAAGATATAATGCTCATGTGCGATAAAGTAACATGATAACTGAATTGATAGTCAGTCCCATTCCGTAAAATGCAAGTTTCCGAAATGTTTCCGAACTTTCTTCAGCCCATTGCTACAAAAAGCAGGAAATGTTATAATTCAAAACGAACAACTGAATAAAAGTGTCTTCGGGGCAGGGTGAAATTCCCGATTGGCGGTAAAGTCCGCGAGCGTAAAACGCACGATTTGGTGTAATTCCAAAACCAACAGTATAGTCTGGATGAAAGAAGATATGGTTAGATTCCGCAGATTTTGAGAGTGTTACTTTCTTTTCTGTGACCTAATGATAATGCTAACACCTGAAAGACATTTTCTTTTGGGTGTTAATTTTTTGCCACGGAGGGAAGCAATTATGAACAGTAAAACAAAAAGAATCACAGTTATTGGTATGCTATGTGCGATTACTTATGTCACTATGGTTGTTGGCAGGATTCCTATTATTCTATTCTTAAAGTATGACCCATCAGATGTTATTGTAACTTTAGGTGGTTTTATTTGGGGGCCGATGACTTCCTGCATTGTATCTGTTATTGTAGCAACCCTTGAAATGATTACAGTAAGCGATACCGGAATATTAGGTTGTATTATGAATATCGTACAAACACTATCTTTTGCGTGTACGGCATCTGTCATTTACTAAAAAAAAGCACACTTTATCTGGTGCAGTGATTGGTCTGGCATCGGGATGGCTAATAACGGTTATCGTTATGCTGTTGTGGAACTATTTGGTAACGCCGCTTTATATGGGGTATCCAAGAGAAGCAGTTGTAGAATTGTTACTTCCTGCCTTTCTTCCATTTAACTTATTGAAAGGTGGGTTAAATGCGTCCATTACATTTTTACTGTATAAGCCCATAGTTACCGCTTTGAGAAAAAACGGATATGTTGCTACTTTGGAAAATGAAGCAAGACAAAAGCATACTGGTCTGCTTATACTGGCAAGTTTTATAATAGTAACTTGTGTTTTGATTATCCTGTCAATGAATGGGATTATATGAGGAGCAAAATGAAAGAAAATATAAATAAGCCTATTTATACACTAACGGGAATTGTTATACATGGTCGAGGTATTGGAAAGCATGTAGGGACACCTACCGCAAACATAGAAATAGCCAAAAATACATTTTTGCCAAAGACAGGGGTGTATGTGGCAGATATTCTTTTAAGTGGCAAGATATATTATGGTGTTACCCATATTGGAACGCGCCCTACGCTTGACAATGATAGCTTTGTTTCAATCGAAACACATATTTTTGATTTTGATAAGGATATATATGGGTGTACGATAACTGTCAACCTATATAAGAAATTGAGGGAAGTTAGAAAATTTAATGAATTATCCCTGCTACTCGAACAAATTACAAATGACCGGATAATGGCACAAGAATTTTGGGGATTAAAGCAAACAAATCACACCTTACACATTGATATTAACCGGCATTGTGTAATATTAGAACAGCAGGAAGTTTATTTATCAACAAATGAATTTGAAGTCCTTTATTTGCTACTGCAATCTCCTCAAACCACATTCACAAAAGAACAGATTTATGAGCAGATTTGGCATGAACCTACAAATAACCATTTGCACGCAGTAGAAAACACGATTTTTCAAATACGGAAAAGGTTAAAACCTTATTGTAAGGGACATAGGTATATAAAAACAGTAATTGGCTATGGTTATAAATTTAATTCCGAGTAACAAACCCAGCCGAGCCAGTCAACGGCAAGTGAATGGGCTTCGCCCACCGTTGACAGCCCCGCCTGTCCTTGCTGGTGAGTAATCAAGGGGCGACAGCAAAAAGTGCTGCCGCTCTTTCCCATAATCGAAGAAAGGAGGATTTTCCATGACTGAATACGAAGCCTATCAAGAACATATCCGCTATACCCATGATACCTATTGCCGGATTGTTATTCGCCATGCGTCCTTTGACGCTGCCCGTATGCTGGCGGCGAGGTGGAAACGGGAAATCTCCCTTGAATACTTGACCGAAGAAAAGTTTGTCCCACTAAGCACCACAGACGAGTATTTTCAAGTGCCGGACTATGGCGAAACTTATCCGTTTTCCGGAATATATTCTAATTTTTCTATTTGTGCATAAGTATATCTTCTCTTTCTTGCTTCACTATATGACAAAAGACCATATTCCGTTTTGTATGCCGGAATACGGTCTCTTTGCATCGCTTGTAACGCTTCGATCATATTTTTATAATGATGCCTGGATTTATAAGCATCTATCTGTCCTCTTGTCATTCCTATGACAGCTGCAAAATCAGCCAGACTCTTATAAAATGTTCCTTGAACCTTTAATCTCGGAATAAAGGCAAATACCTCTGTATCTGGCCATTTACATTCATCTCTCAACTGCTTTATCATCTGGAAGCATTTTATAAAGGAATACTCAGGTTTATAACGCTGTTGCCCTTTTACCAGCGATTTAGAAATATGATATTCTCTACATAAAAAAGCAGCATTTTGGTACACTTTTCCTTCATATTCTACTTCATATCTTTTTCCATTGTTTCTAATTGGCAAATAGACTGCTTCTTCCAATGTTTTCCCATATTTCAAACGTTCAAAAACATTGCAGGGCTGCACCTGATATTTTGCACACAACTCTGTTAACGTATTATAAGTATTGCCTTCAAAGTAAATCGATTCTTTCTGCAACAGTTCCAATACAATTTCTTCTAACGTTGCTTTTCTTGTATAAGACCTAAATGTAATAGATGTTTCACGGATTCCAAAGGCTTCTGCCACCTCATACCTGCTTTGGTATTGCTTTCCCCATAATGTAATCTTTTTTTCCTGGGCTTCTTTACAACTCTTTACTGCTTCTTCTACAGTTTTACATCTTTGCATGTAGTGTGACAATGAATTCCATGGCAAACCATATTCTTCTGCTAATGCTTTGGGAGATCGGTACAGCTTTCCATTGTATTCAAAAAGCCTTCCTCTCCCACGCACATCATCGATGCACATCCGTATTGCTTCTTCCAGTGACCACCCCCGGTGACGGAAAGAATAGATTCTCTTACGATCAATTCCGTATTCCTCTGCCAGTTCTTTTATGGTTTCATAGGTTTTCCCTTCATAACAGTACGCCATGTAATCACCTCCCACTACATCAGTATATCTTTTTCCTATATAAAAGCTATTCACACATACTACCAAAATACCTTCTGTAAACCTGTCTATTATTGACAATAAAAAACTCTGCTACAAGGCGATCTTCCCTCATACCAGATATTAATATTTTCTTCCTACTCCATACACATTTTTTCCCATTACCTGTGTATCATGTACCTATATTGTCATATAATCCTACTGTGTACACTCTATGTACAGTAAGCACATGGGGTTCAGTTTACATCTGCAAATATAATTTCCGGACGATTCACCAGTGCTCTTGCAATTGCTACTCTCTGCTGCTGTCCTCCGGATAACTGATTTGGCAGATTATAAATCCGGTTTTCAATCCCCAGAGTTGCAATAATATCATTTACATACGCTTCATCCACTTTTCTTCCATCCAGCCCCAGTGGCAGTACAATATTTTCCCAGACATTAACAGATGAAACCAGATTAAATGCCTGAAAAACAAATCCGATTTTTCTTCTGCGGAAAACAGCAAGGGCATCTTCCTTCATCCTGTATAAATCTTTCCCTGCTAAAGTAACACTGCCTTTTGTCGGGGTGTCTAGCCCTCCAAGCATATGAAGTAATGTACTTTTACCGGAACCTGACTTTCCAACAATTGCGACAAATTCTCCCTGCTCAATCTGAATGTCCACCTGATTGACCGCTTTGACCTGATTCTCACCTGCGCCATAAAACTTACAAAGCTGCTTGGTTTCTAATATCACACTCATGTGTTGCCTCCTTTTCAATTCTGTAAAGCGTACCTTTTCAGCACGCTTTCTTTGCCTGTTTATATATTTGGTCATTTTTCAACCTACATCCAAATTGTATCAGGACAATCTTTCATTTCACTTTCAAAAAACGAGCAGAAGTCTTACAGAATTGTAAGATTTCTGCTCACTTAAAATTTAACCAACATATGGTAATTGAATCACAAACGTGCTTCCTTTTTTCTTTTTGCCGGAGGTTACCGTAATCGTACCTGCGTGTTTTTCGATAATTTCTCTCGATAGAAAAAGTCCGATTCCTGTACCACTCTTTTCCATGACCTCCTTGGAACTTCCTCTGTAAAATCGTTGAAAAATTTTGTGATACTCATTCTGCGGAATACCAATTCCCTGATCCTCAATTTCCATTCTTACAAGATCGTTTCTTTTTTGTAACCGGATAAATATTTTTGAACCACACGGACTGTACTTGACCGCATTATCCAGAACGTTGATCACAGCTTCACCAAGCCACCTTTTATCCTGCATAATCGTGCATGTTTCCAGCTCTTTTTCATAGTCAAAAACGAATTCAATTTCTTTCTCATCCGCTTTAGGATAAGTGCGGTTCACAGCAGATATGACAGTATCCATAAGCGGAAGTTTTTTCTTATTCATCTGAATCAGTCCAGTTTCCATCTTGGATATTTCAAGAAGCGACTGCAATAATGTCTCCAGTCCATCCAGAGCACTCCGACAACGGATACGAAACTCCTCCTGTTCTGTGGCACTTAAGTCATTCTGCATCAGCACACTAAAACATGTATCCAAAGCTGCAACCGGTGTCTTTAACTGGTGAGAAATATCAGAAACCATTTCTTTCGTGTTCTCCTTTTCTGCCCTTGCTTCTTCCTTTATCAACTGAATATGATGTCCGATTGCTTCAAGCTGGTCATTCAATTTTTCCAGTTCTGCATGATTTTCCGTTTTCAGTAAATCATCAAATTTATTTTCACGGAATCTGATCAGAATTTCTTCCAACTGGTCTAAAATTTTCTGATGACACGCATCTTCTTTTTTCTTCCAATAAAGTAAAAAAGTCAAAAGAAGCACGCATATCACAGTGCTTACAGCACCGGTCACCATAACCTGATGCCGGAATTGCGAATAAAATGCATTCCCTTTATTCCCCCAGTATCCATATTGCTCCAATAATCGCCTTCCCTGTTCGTTAGTTTCAATATCCTTATCCTTAAGCAATTCCGAAACAGCATCCAGCCCGGAAAATTCTTCCTTTGCAGCAATCTCTGTCATAAGATTCATTTTATATTTATAATCTTCATAAAACACATACGTGGTAAAGCAATTTAATATTGCAAACAATAATATGACAGGTAATACCAACGACAAGGCTGATGTGAGTTTCCTGCGATATCTCTTTGTCACTGCCTTACCTCCTGATTCCATATATACCCAAGACCTCTGATATTCTTTATATAGACCGGTGCAGCCGGATTGTCTTCGATTTTCTCACGGAGTCTTCTGATATTGACAGCGATTGTATTTTCATCCACAAAATCCCCTTCCAGATCAAACACATTTTCCAATATTTGTGTTTTTGAAAGAATCTGTTTCGGATTCTGAAGAAAAAAAGTCAGCATTTTCAACTCCGTTTTTGTCAGACTGATTTCACGACTCTTTATCAGGACTTTCATTTCTCCTGCGATAAATACGATATCTCCCGAAATCATCTTTCCGGCTTCCGTTTTCTCCTGTCTGCGGCGGAAATGTGCTTCTATTTTCAAAAGAAGTACCGAAAGACTAAACGGCTTTGTAATATAATCATCTGCCCCTGCTTCATATCCCATGACCTGATCCATCTCCTGATCTAGTGCTGTAAGACAAATAATGTATGTATTATAATTGCATCTCATCCACCTTACAAATTCCAGTCCATTCCCATCCGGAAGATTCACATCACAAATGGTAACATCCACATTATTATCACTTGCAATTCTTTTCGCTTTTTTCACTGATTCTGCTGAAAAAACCTCATATCCGGATTTTTTCAGTGAAAATGTAATTCCACGATTTAAATTTTCATCATCTTCAACCACGAGTATACCTGGCATAGCATCTGACCTCTCTTTATTAACTATTCATCTTAAAATGCTTCAATGCCTCCACAATTGCACTCTCTTTATCTTCTGGACACTGCGGTTGCCTGCTATCTTCATTTTTAGGTAAATTATAATTCTTTCCAACCTCAATTCCGCATTTTCTCTTTACCTGTGAGATATACAGATTGGAAACCTTCATGCCGGCTTTGTTTCAGTTGGGACAAAAGAACCACAGTCTCCACATGGCTCGATAGGTCCGGATTGATGTCGGTCATCGGGAACCTATCCAGACTAATATGGTATGTACCAAAATATCTCCGTTTGTTTGCGGAAACATATCTACAAATTCTGTAGCAGAAAATTCTTGATACATTCCGCTATCCATATCACAGCCTAAACCTCGCCTGTTCACGGAAAAAGTTCAACTTTTTTATCGTTTCTACTATTATAGTGATTCAAACATAAAAGTCAAATTTTGCAAGGAACCTCCATCGCCTCAACCTTGTCCGTTCTTCCTACAAAACAGGTCAACAGCTATTTTCGTCCTAACTGATAGCCAGGTTTCCATGCACTCGACCTTATCATACCTGAAAACTCCAGCATTGAAAGAGAGGACCGATCCTATTACTCTTCGCATTCTCTTCCAGTTCCAACATGTATTTATCAAAGTCAGACATGAACAATCTGTCCTGAATAACACGATACTTTTCAAATTCAGTCTCGGCTTTAGCCTTGGCAATCTCTGCCGTGATCTTTCCTGCATCCTGAAGGACCTCTCTGTCATCAGCCATCAGGAATAGATCCAGACGCTTTGCCCAGTCCTCCATTGTCATCGGAATGTAACGTTCTGCACGATCCTCGGCCAGATCCAGATAAGCAGAAACGATACGCTCTAATGAACGCATTTCCTGCTCTGAAAGATAATTCTTCGCAACACTCACATCACTTTTTACAATCTTTCCTTCCGGTGCTGCTGCCCACGTGGTCAGCCCCATATGTGGCTTATCAGCATCTGCTCGCTCATAAATCAACTCTGCTGCCGTATGTCCGTGAACTGCATAATGCATCTTGTTCTGCACCTTGGCAAAAACTGCTTTGTGTTTTGGATGTGCGGTCGTAATCAAGAGCTGTAGCATAGATGTCCGTTATCTTCTGATAGAATCTACGCTCAGATAAACGGATCTCACGAATCTGCTCAAGCAAACGATCAAAATATTCTGTTGTAAGCACTGATCCACCATTTTTTAGACGTTCGTCATCCATAACCCAGCCTTTGATGGTGTAGTCCTTGGCAATTTGATTGACCCATTTACGGAACTGAACCGCACGCTCTGAATTTACTTTAAAGCCTACTGCAATAATCATCTCCAAGGAATAGTGATTTGTGCTGTAGCTTTTTCCGTCAGCGGCAGTTATCCGAAATTTTCGGATAACTGAATCCTCTTGTAATTCGCTATCACTGAAGATTTTTTTTAACATGATAATTTATGGTGCGAACATCCACATCGTACAACGTGGCCATCATCTTCTGTGTCAGCCATATATTCTCATCCTCATAGCGCATCTCAATGCTGTCCTGCTGATCACCGACAGAAGCAACATAAGTCAAA
>ENA-OQNJ01000029-OQNJ01000029.1-human-gut-metagenome-genome-assembly--contig:-NODE-29-length-32057-cov-2.808926_pt1 | contig 32057 bp, 31 predicted proteins | sample MGYA00242630_ERZ504882 | MGnify/ENA primary metagenome ERZ504882 (study PRJEB26092, sample SAMD00036408) | human gut metagenome | host: Homo sapiens | study: EMG produced TPA metagenomics assembly of... | reverse complement strand
GTATCAGATGGCAGTATAGCCGCGATTCTAAATGACAGCAGCTTCGATAGTGATTATACAAATTTAAAAAGCGCAGAGACGCTCTTTAAAAAATACGGCATTGATATGGAAAAGGATTCTGCGGTTTTGTCAAATGAAAAAGCGCTTAAAGGAGCGCTTTGGCTAGACATATTTCTTGTTGTGCTTTTTGCAGGGGGCTTTTGCCTTTACATTGTGCTTATAAGATTTAGCTTTAAAAGACAGGTCAGACAGGCTGCGGATTATCTGCGCCGCATAAATCAGGGAGACTACAGACTTGTTATGGCAGATAGCACAGAGGGAGAGATTTCTATACTAAAGGGAGAGCTTTACAAGACAGCAATCTATTTGAGGGAGTCTGCGGAAAATGCAAAGGCAGACAAGCTTTTGCTAAAGGATGCGCTTTCTGACATATCGCATCAGCTTAAGACACCGCTCACATCACTTTCGATAAATCTGGAAAATCTGGAAGGAAATCCTGATATGGCATCTGAAAACAGAAGCAGGATAATGCGCAGGGCAAAGCGTGATGTGGACAATATATCGCATATGGTGCAGGCTATCTTAAAGCTCTCAAGGCTTGAAGCGGATGTTGTGGAGTTTGATGAGAAGGATACGCTGCTGTCTGAAATTGTGTCTGAGGCAGCTGACAATGTTATGGCACTTTGCGATTTGAGAGACATAAGGCTGTCCATAGATGAAGGTTCTGATAAGGATGCCTGTATACATGCTGATGCATACTGGCAGTGTGAGGCCATTACAAACATAGTAAAAAACTGCAGTAGAGCACGCAGAGAGTGAGGTAAAGATAGGCTTTTACAGGTATGAGATGTATGCAGAGATAACAGTGCAAAACGATGGAGAAGCCATAAGTGATGAGGACAAAAAGCATATTTTTACGCGTTTTTACAGCGGCAGCGGACAGCCGGCAGACAGCATCGGCATAGGACTTTCGCTCGCGGAAGCAATTGTGCGTCATGACAATGGATATATCCTTGTGGAGGATTGCAAAAAAGATGTATTAAATGAAAAAAAAATGAATGCAGTGGCACACGCTTTGTGGTAAGATATTTGTGATAAGTTGAGAAAAATTATCAATAAATACACTAGGAAGCGATAAAATGACACTAAAAGAACTTGGCATAGGACAGAGTGCCAGAATACTTACAGTAGGCGGTGAGGGCGCACTGCGCCAGCATTTCCTGGATATGGGAGTAATCCCAAAAGCCGAAGTAACAGTTATCAAATTTGCACCGATGGGAGACCCGATGGAGCTTCAGGTGCACGGCTATGAGCTCACATTGAGGCTTGATGATGCGGCACAGATTGAGGTAGAATTAATTGACAGCCGTTCAAGAAAGCATGAGGGCCCTAAAAAGATAAGCAACACAGCCCATCCCGGACTTGGCGAGGAGGGCAAATACCATGTGAAGGGCAGTGGCAATCCCCTTCCGGATGGTGAGAAGCTCACATACGCACTTGTGGGAAACCAAAACTGCGGCAAGACAACACTTTTCAACCAGCTTACAGGCTCAAACCAGCATGTGGGCAATTTCCCGGGAGTGACGGTGGACAGAAAGGATGGCTCTATTAAAGAACATCCGGATACATCAATCACAGATTTACCGGGCATTTACTCAATGAGCCCATATACTAATGAGGAGATTGTGTCGAGAAACTTTGTGCTCGATAACAAGCCAAAGGCCATAATAAATATCGTAGATGCGACAAATATCGAGAGAAACCTGTATCTGACCATGCAGCTTCTTGAGATGGATATACCGATGGTTATCGCTCTAAATATGATGGATGTAGGTGACGGCAAACTCAGGCTCAATCGATGTAAATAAAATCGAGGGACTGTTAGGAGTGCCTGTTGTACCGATTTCTGCCGCTAAAGAATCAGGGTGTTGATGAGCTGGTGCGCCATGCGATACACATTGCAAAGTATCAGGAGCGCCCGGGCAGACAGGATTTCTGTGATGAGAATGATTTTGGCGGTGCTGTGCACAGATGTATACACGCGGTCAGCCACCTGATTGAGGATCATGCAAAGCTCGCCGGAGTCCCGATTCGCTTTGCTGCTACCAAAATTATCGAGGGAGATGCACTTATATTAGAGCAGCTTCATCTTGATGAGAATGAGAAAGAGGCAATAGAGCATCTGATTGTCCAGATGGAGAAGGAGCGAGGCCTTGACAGAAGCGCTGCAATTGCGGATATGCGCTTTACATTTATTGAGAAAATATGCGAGAGCACCGTGGTAAAGCCGAAGGAGAGCAGGGAGCGTATCAGAAGTGAGCGCATCGACCGTGTTCTTACAGGCAAATATACGGCAATACCGTGCTTTATAGTGATAATGCTTGCTGTATTTTATCTCACCTTCAATGTAATCGGAGCAGGCCTTCAGTGGCTTTTGGAGCAGGGCATAGGAGCACTGACCGCGCTTACGGATAAGGCACTCACAGCGGCAGGCGTGAATGAGGTGCTGCACGGACTGGTAATAGACGGCATCTTTCAGGGTGTCGGAAGCGTCTTAAGCTTTTTGCCGATTATCGTGACACTGTTCTTTTTCTTATCCCTCATGGAGGACAGCGGATACATAGCGAGGGTTGCATTCTTCATGGACAAGCTCCTTCGTAAGATAGGACTTTCCGGACGAAGCATAGTACCAATGCTCATAGGCTTCGGCTGTACGGTGCCAGCTGTCATGGCGACACGTACACTGCCAAGTGAGAGAGACCGTAGAATGACTATACTCCTCACACCGTTTATGAGCTGTTCGGCAAAATTGCCAATTTATGCATTCTTTGTTAGTGCATTTTTCCCGAAGCATGGCGGACTTGTCATGGGAGGTCTGTACTTCCTTGGAATAATTGTCGGAATACTTTTCGCATTTATATACAGAAAGACTTTGTTCAGGGGTGACGCAGTGCCGTTTGTCATGGAACTGCCAAACTACAGGATGCCGGGCGCCAAGAATGTGTGCCAGCTGCTCTGGGAAAAGGCAAAGGACTTTTTGCAGAAGGCATTTACAGTAATACTTATTGCTACAATGCTTATATGGTTCTTACAGAGCTTTGACATACACTTTAACATGGTAACAGACTCAAAGGACAGCATGCTTGCCGCTATTTCAAGTGTTATCGTGCCTGTCTTTAAGCCTCTGGGACTCGGCGACTGGCGTATATGCACGTCACTTATCAGCGGACTCATGGCAAAGGAGAGCGTGGTATCAACACTTGAGATACTGTTTGGCGGAACGGTCACGACAGCACTCACAACACTTTCAGCTGCATCTCTTCTGGTGTTCTCGCTGCTCTACAGCCCTTGCGTGGCAGCAATAGCATCCATAAAGAGAGAGCTGGGTGCAAAGTGGGCAGTCAGCGTGGTGCTTTTGCAGTGTGCGATTGCATGGGTGGCAGCATTTATTGTAAGAGTAATTGGACTGCTTGTGATGTAAAAAAACCTGACTACAAAAAACTATAAAAGGAGATATGTGATGGAGATTAAATTGGAAAATGAATCACTTGAGCTCACGATAAACAGCTTCGGAGCAGAGCTTAAAAGCATCACCGGCAAGGAAACAGGTACACAGTATCTGTGGGATGCCGATGAGAAATACTGGAAGAGAAGCGCACCGGTGCTTTTCCCGTTTGTCGGCAGCTTAAAGGACAAGAAGTTTACCGTTGATGGGACAGATTATCCGATGGGACAGCACGGCTTTGCAAGGGATATGGAGTTTGAGCTTGTGTCACAGACAAATGATGAGGCATGGTTTTCACTTAAATCAAATGATGAGACTCTTGCAAAATATCCGTTTGAGTTTGTGCTCGAAATCGGTTATAAGCTCTCAGACAGTGAGATAAAAGTGACCTGGAGGGTGACTAATCCTGCGAAAAAGGATTTACTTTTCTCAATAGGTGGTCATCCTGCATTTATGTGTCCGGTCGCAGAGCAGGGAAAGCAGTCAGACTATTATCTGAAGCTTGACACAGACAAAGCAATCACCTACGGACTTATCTGTGACGGAGGACTTTTAGACAAGGATGACAATCTGCTTAAGGTGGATGAGGATGGATACTGTCAGATAGATGAGCATATGTTTGATAAGGATGCGCTCATAATAGAAAACAGACAGGCTTCAAAGGTGAGCCTGTGTACACCGGATAAGAAGCCATACCTTACGGTGTCATTTGATGCGCCTTTATTTGGTCTGTGGTCACCGGCAGGAATGGGAGCACCGTTTATCTGTATTGAACCGTGGTACGGCCGATGTGACAGAGCGGGCTTTGCCGGAGAATTAAAGGACAGGGAGTATGGTAATTCGTTGGCACAGGGTGAGAAATTTGAGAAGTCATATACGATTGCAATTGAGATGTAGATTTTCTTGTTCTCGGGTGGCTTAAATAGTTACAAACATAAATATAAGATATAGTTAGAATCATGGGACTGCGATATATTGTAGTCCCATGATTTTTGTATTGACAAAATGCAAGATATGAAATATATTATACTTAACTAGTGACTAATAAACAGTAGAGTGTTAATCAGTAGAGAGGGTGTTATAATGCAAAAGCAAAATTCAAAAAAGAAATTTTTGGAGAAACTTTATATTAGCTTATCATTTTATTTTGGGGATGATGACTGTGATAGTATAATTAAAGACTATGAAGAATGGTTCGAAAATGAAGAAATGGCTGAAAAAAGCGAGCACGAAATATGTTCCGGCTTAGGAAAACCGTTTGATATCGCGAGAAATTTATACAAAGATTCAAAAGAAGGAAAAGAGCATACGTTTCCATTGAAGAGTAGTGTTTTATTACAGACAATTGCCACGCTGGTTATATATTATGTGCTATGCATCAGTTTGTTAAGATACTTTGATAAAAACGGCTGGAAGTTTTTATCCGGTTGCTTTGATAGCTAATGTTCTAGTATTTGTTGCAGGTTTGTTTATTCTTAAAAAATCAAAATTAACATGTGATATGCAATTTAAAAACCATCTGTTATTAATCGGATTATTCGTTTTTTATTTTATTAACAGAAGTATTTCTGGTAATGAAAAAGAATGAGGCTGGCTTAGGGAGTTATTATGTGGTATTAGTTACAACAGCTATAATTATTCTGAGTTGTATTATTATTTACATCATCTTAAAGAAATATATAATAAACACGGGAATTGGGTTTTATAACGATATTTCATATACTTGGTATTATTACCTGTTTAATGTATTTTATAAATCAGTTACATATGTTTTATATAGAAAGAACGTTTGGGCTTGAAAAAATAATAGCATATAGTAGTTTATTATATATTCAGACGCTGATTTTTGGGACAATTTTATTGTTAAAATTAAAATTTGAGAGGAAATCATAAATGGATTCACAGCTAAAAAGAGGAATCTTAAATATATGTATTTTACAGCTTTTAAAACAAGAAGACAGATATGGATACGATATAATTAAAATATTGCAGGGACTTTTCCCGGATACAGATGAAAGCACTATTTATGCCATTCTAAGAAGACTGAATAAAGGAGGGTTGACGGAAGTATATTACAGTGAAAAATCATTGGGACCACAGAGAAAATATTATAAAATAGTAGAAAAGGGGGAATTATATTTAAAAGAAAACATAGCTTCCTGGAATGAGATAGTAAGGATTTTTCACGAACTTGAAATAATGTAATTGATGGAACATTTAAAATTACTTGTTCAGATGAAGGAACAATAAGCGATAATAATTAACTATACATGTATTTGAAAAGCAGGTGCATCGGCATATATAGCATAACGCTATATGTGCCTTGGTGCACCTGCCTTTTTCATGCCTGCCTGAAGCAGCCATTTCTGATCAATTTTCTTAAGATCTTCACCGAATCTGACATGCAGCCGAACGGAGCCTTCGAGCTGCTCGATATGTTCAATGGTGCCCTTGCCAAACTTTGGATGATTGACATCGTCATTGATATTAAATTTTACAGTACTGTTTTCTTTTTGCGGTATTCCTGCTCGCGTGAATATGTGTCGCGGATAGGAATACTCTTGTCAGTAATTTTCTTTTTGAGAACCTTATCATAATCGTGCTTAATAAGTCCTTCACCGGCTTTGTAGTAAGGAGTGGGAGCTGCTCCGATAAGTGAGCAGCAATATTTCCACGCACTTCCGTGGATGCCGGGCTGCCAGTTGTACTTGTCCGGTATATCCATATTATATTGCATATAGTGGGCATATTCGTGCTTATATAAATCCAGCCTGTCATCCTTTGACAAGGGCTTTGTCACACAGTAGCCGATGAAAAGCAGCGAAAAATGAAATTCTTCTTCATCCTGCCCAAAGCCCGGAGTGTATGCACCGAGCCTGTCCGTATCAAAGCCAAATGTGATAGGAACCCTTGCACCGTTAAGCCCAAGCTGTCTGTCGAGCTTCTGGTAGAGAAAGCGGATTTCCGCGAGATGTATTTTTGTTTCGTTTTCGAGTAGTTGTCGTAAATTGTTGTCTATGTTCATAAGTATATTTCTCTAAAAAATCAGTTTGTTTTCAACACAGTAATGATATATTCCGTCATTCTCAACTGATTGGCACACAAATCAGCCTTAGCCTTGACTTCGTCCTTTGCATTGCTCATGGCAACACCAATGCCTACGGCCTCAAGCATTTCAATATCGTTATGTCCGTCACCGAAAGCAATTGCTTCATCCTTTGAGAAGCCATAATGCCTAAGCACTGCAGCAACAGCATTGCCTTTGCCACTGTTAAGCGGAATAATATCAACGGCCTTATCCCACCATGCAGTTATCTGTGAGTGGGGCGCGCCGGATAGAATCTGTGAGTGCTCATTTTTTTTAGCAGGAGCACATAATCTGATATATATCAGTCCTGCTTATCTCGTCAAAATTGTCAGCGATTTTAAGCTTTTCGCTGCCAAAGGCAAAGTATTGCTCTAAATCAGGGTCGGTACCGTTTGTGACAATCATATGCTCGTTGCTGATTGCAATGGCGCGGTTCATCTGCTTTAGATTGGAAATTATCTGATATTTGTCGTGCTCATTAATAGGATTTTTGAAGATGATATCATTGCCTGCGGTGACGAATGAGCCGTTAAAGGTGAGCAGGACATCAAAATCAATTCCATCAAAATGAGGCACACCTGTGTAGCTTCTTCCGGTAGCCATACAAAGGATGATGCCATTTTGGTGGAGCTGCCTAAGTGCAGCAGCAGTGTTTGCTGATAATTCTTTATGTCCCAGCCGAAGCAGGGTGCCATCCACATCAAAGAATGCTATTTTAATCATAATTCACCTGCCTGTTTTAATGCTAGTTTAATGATATTTTCATTTATATAGAATCCGTTTGATTGAATTTTGGTTATTGCATTTTTTACAGAAGAAATAATCCCTGATTGTTTAGCTTTTATAAGAACACCTAAGGTGCCCGTTACTGTTAATCCAAGATATTTTGCTGTTTTTTTTGCTGCATTATCATCGATGATAACTAAGTCTGCTTTGGGGTCAGCTTGTGCCAATATCATAACATCAACTTCACCGGCATGAAGCTTTGCTTTGTACATTTTGCGGTCTTCAATGTTAGTGATTGTTTCGACTGTAATCCAATCAAGATTTTGTTTGATTTGTAAACAGGCAGAATCCTTTTTTGCTGTAACTTCGTCGAATACTGCTTTAGGAATAATGATTGAACCATATAGTTTTTTTTAAAATGTTAAGTAAGTCTGCATTGCACAATGCAATTAATGGTGTTGAATTGACAATTACCCTACGCATTATTCATCTCCTCTATAAATTCTGCTTCATCATCAAAACTGAAGATAGATATATTATTATTGCCTAGATATTTGATGAAATCTTCCTCACTCATTCCGGCTATCTGTGCACAATATCCAATAGAAATATGGTTTTTTAAATAAAGCATTAGAGCAGTAGCTTTCTTGGCAAAAGCATTAGCTTCATCTTTGGTCATTTTGGTATCGTATAATACTTCATCTGGTATTTTTATTGCAATACTACACATATAAACACCTCTTTCTATTTATAATGAATCATTAATTATATCTCAGTTACATGATAACATAATAAGCGCAAGATTAAAAACATTTATTTAAATTTCTGTCACAACGTAAGGTACGTAAGCCGGGGACTGTTGGGGACACGCGCTTTAGCTATCGCTACGCTTAGCAACTAAGATTCTGTACGAAATTATGCTCATGAAGCGTAGAAACGCACCTGCATGGACGCAGGGGAGAGGAAGATTTACATATGTGTACGCAGGAGGACCTGGTTCATAAAGATTACCATTTCTTATAACTGTGTTCTTGATATTAAAGGACACAAGTGGCTTTTTTCAATATGTTGTTGTTAATTTATGGTGTTGGGCTTCCACCATTATGCCAGAAGCCTCACAAAAAGTAGCTGAAACTGCAGAAATCACCAAAACAGCACCCCAAACCCAGCCCAAAAGCCGGAAAAAACCCGGCAAAAAGTAGCTGAAACTGCAGAAATCACCAAAACAGCACCCAAACCCAGCCCAAAGCCGGAAAAACCCGAGAAAAAGTAGTTGAAACTGCAGAAATCACCAAAACAGCACCCAAACCCAGCCCAAAAGCGATAATGTCTATATAATGGTGTAAATTACAAATCTATATAAAAAGAGCCAAGTGCTCATCTTTCAGTTATAATTAGCAAGCAAAGAACCCGGCAAAAAGTAGCTGAAATCACTATAAATCCCAAAACAGCTTAAAAAAATGAGGCTTATAGACATGTATTGATGGCTTAGTTGAGAATTAACTACTGTGGAGTGTATTAGAACTTGTGAGTAGCGTGTCATTTGTAACCGCCAAAGCGTACACAATGAAGCAGTAACTATAAACTGTGAGATTATAGCAAACCATCTAGCATATACATTTGTATAAGTTTCGACGGTTTCGTCGTGCATAGAAAACCTAAGAGCATAATTTCGTACAGAATCTTAGTCACGAAGCGTAGCGAGGGCGAAAGTGCGTGTCTCCCCAACAGTTCCCGGCTTACGTACCGACCTGCGACCAATGCGCAAAAGTTGCGCACAAAAACGCGCACCCAATCCCTTGTTTGTGAAAAATGCTTAGAAAACAAAAGTTAAAAAAATGTCGAAATTGCACATTGACATAATCGCAATGCTGTAATATACTAAGTTCAGAACAAGCGGTTGCGCGAAAAACGCATCTAAGAAATAAAATGAATTACAAGCAAATGGAGGAAACAACGGATGGACAAATTTATTGTTAACATCATTCACCGCCCTGAGATGGTGCCTGAGTACTCAGCAACAGTGACAGGACAGGGAAAAGAAGAGGATATTGGAGATAAGAAGCTTATCACAGAGTCACTCGACATCTTCAAGACACAGCAGAGACTTGCACATGAGGCTGGACTCAAAACTACAATCCAGATGACATATGCTTCACTTTTTAATGATGAGGCAGTAGAGCTTGCAAAGCAGGATCACGAGAAATACGGTGATGAGATAGCACTTTCACTCCTTGGACTTCCGTGTGAGGAGTTTAGAGAGAAGTATAAGACAAAGGATTTCTGCATCTGGATGTTCTCAATGGAGGACAAGAAAGCTATCGTAAATGATGTTTTCGAGAAATTCCACGACAGATTCGGTTTCTATCCTGAGTCAACAGGCTCATACTATATGGATGCAGACCTTACAAACTACATAAAAGAAAAATACCCAATGGTAAAATGTGCAGTTGCAACATGCTGGGAGGAGGGCCCTAAGGCATACCACACATGTAACAACTCATGGTACACACTCTTTGACGGAGGCCCATGGGCACCATGGATTCCATCAAAGCAGAACACACATGCGCCGGCAGCAAATAAGGAAGAGGATAGCGGAATCGTAGCAATTCCACATCTCTCACGTGACCTTATTGCATGCTATGACGGAAACGGCTCAAACTTCGGAACACATCCACAGAACGTGCTTCGTGGAATGATTTATGATACAAAGACATGGGAGTATCCATATCTTTACAACCTCATTGACCAGTACAGAGACCTTGCAAAATACAATAACGGATATTCATACAACATGATGTTCGTAGGACCTGGCTGGATGAACAAGATGGGACGCTGGGAGCAGCCATATGAGCTTCTCTTAAAGTCATACACAGACGGCTGTAATTACTATGGCAAGTTAAAGAAAGAGGGTAAGCTCATCGACATGACAATGTCAGAGTTCGCTGATTACTTCAGAGAGAAGAAGGGTGTCAACGCAGGTAACTACAATGAGCCTGAGTGTGCGCCATGGAGAGATATCCTTTACGGCTCAGACAAGCAGCTCTTCTGGTACTGTGACCCATACATGAGAGCATGCGTAAACATGGATCAGGGTGGAGCAATCGTAGACCTTCGTCCATACGTTGCAAAGCTTGAGTGGCCGGTAGGAATCGGAACAAAGCATGTACAGGATGCATCTTATCCATTCCTTATTCAGGAAAAATACAGAGCAGGATACTTTACACACTATGCAGGAGCTGGAACAGTAAGAAGTGCCAAGCTTTCACACAACGGTGAGGAGGTTGACCTGTGTCTCTGTCCTACACACAGCCATTTTTCAGAGGAAGTTATTGATGGCAAGAAGACAAGAATCCTTACACTTGATCCTGTAGATATTGAGTTTTATGATGTTAAGCTTACTCTTCAGACAAAGGAATACTTTGAGGAGGGCTCATCAAACATCAAGATTGAGCGTAATATCCTTAGCATGAGTGATCCAAATGCTGAGGTTTATCTCGATGAGTACATCACAGCATGCTACGGAACAACAGAGTATCCTGAGGATATGACAGGCATCACACTTACATGTGAGGGAGAAAACCCACAGAGCATCAATTATGAGTACAAGTGTCGTGATGCAAAGCTTGACGGAGCAACTGCAGTAAGCGCAGTAATTCCTGCAATTCAGACAAAGGTTTCACTCACACCATCTGCAAAGGCAGAGGGATACATTGAGGAAGGATATGCATTCTCTCCAATGTTCAAGCTTGGTTACAAGAAACAGATTAAAGACAAGGAGGTATTTGCAACATGGCTCAACTTGGAAAAGGCAAATTAAATTACAGATGTCCTTTATGTTTTATGAGGGATCTTGATATTGATATGTTCTATAATAAGGAAACAGGTATTTATAGCTGCATCCGTTGTCAGTTCAGAGGTACAGAGGAAGAGGTGCTTCAGGGCAACGAGGATGTCCGCAAGAAGTACAAGGCTATGTACAAGAGATTCGACAAGTTCGATTTTGATTAAAGTAGTGATTGGTACGCTGCTGCTATAATAGCAGCAGCGTGTTTTGCATTTCGCTACAAAGGAGAGTATATATGGCGAAAAGAAAAAAAGACACGATGGAATTCAGATTCTATGAGCTGCCACAGGGAGAGTCGGCACTCGTACTGTGCGGAGAATCCTGGAAGAGAGTGTATGGTCATGAGGAATTTCACCTGCATTTCCATAATCTGCTTGAAATCGGCATCTGCCGCGAGGAAGATGGAAATATGTATCTGGATGAGGATATTTACCAGTATCATGACGGCGATATCACATTTATACCTGAGAATTTTCCGCATGTTACAGTCAGCTATGGTGAGGTGGTGAATTTCTGGGAGTATATTTTTATTGACATACGTTCTGTGATAGAAGAGATGTTCCCAAACAATACGGCATTCCAGAATGAGGCAGTTACGACTATATCAAAAAAACGCGTTTATGACTAACGTGTATCAGAGCCCGGCTATGGCTGAGTATATAAATGCCATAATCAGGGAAACCCGTGAACACAAGATTTATTGCCAAAGGACGGTAAAGCTACTTGTGCAGGGAATTGTAATAGAGCTGTTGCGTAGGTATGATGAGCTTCCGGAGGAGGATAATAATATCGTAAAGGGTACCAATATGTCACAGATAGCCACAGCACTTGACTACATGAATAAGCATTACAGCGAATCGATAAAGGCAGGGGAGCTTTCGGAACTATGCAACATGAGCGAGACTCATTTCAGGAGACTATTTGAATCATACATCAATATGCCGCCTATGGAGTATCTGAATCTGATAAGAGTACAGAAGGCGTGCGAGCTTATGTAAAAAAACAAATGAGCCTATGGAGCTTATTGCACAAAAGTGTGGATTCACAACCCAGTCAACTTTTAACCGTAATTTCCGCAAATTTTTGGACACTTCGCCATATCAGTGGAAGATAAATCCTGAAAATTATGAGCATAAGCTGCTGAATTTTAGGATATCTGCACTAAAGGGATGGTAGAAAATGCATGTTTCGTATAATTTTGTACATTTATGATTGAATATGCATGTAATTGTGTGGAATTTGTTAACACATAAATAGCATGTATGGTTATAATGACTATGTAATCAAGAAACGGACAAGTATTCATAGTTAAAATGCCCAATTAAAACAATAAGACTATGAATGAATTATGAACGGAGTATTACAAAAACATCATTTTTATTAGGGAGGAAGAAAAATGAAAAAGAAAGTAGTTTCATTATTACTCGTAACAACAATGGTTGCCTCACTTGCAGCCGGATGTGGAGATTCATCTTCATCAGGAGATGGCACAGAAAAGACAGGTAAGAAGGTAGAGACCGTAGATGACGGTCATACACTTACAGCATGGGCCTGGGATGCAAACTTCAATATCCCGGCACTCAAAGCAGCAGCAGAGGATTACAAGAAAAATGTAGATCCTGATTTTGTACTCAATATTGAGGAGCAGTCACAGTCATCTGATATTGAGACAGCAATTACAACAGCAGGTTCAGCAGGAGATTACAGTACACTTCCTGACATCGTATTATTCCAGGATCACTACTTCCGGCAGTACCATACAAATTATCCTGATGCATGGGTATCAGCAAATGATGCAGATGTTAAGTGGGATGATTTCAGCCAGGAGAAATTATCATTCTCTACAATCGACGGAGAGCACTTTGGATTCCCTGTTGATAACGGAACAGTTATCTTTGCTTACAGAACAGATCTTCTTGAGCAGGCAGGATACACAATCGATGATATGACAGGTATTTCTTGGAAGGATTTCATCGAGGTAGGTAAGAAAGTATACGAGAAGACAGGAAAATACTTACTTTGCATGGACGGCGACGGAAATGATTTGTTCTACATGATGCTTCAGGCAGAGGGTGAGTCACAGTTTAAGGATGGCAAGCCAAACTTTGTAGACAACGCTAAATTAAAAGAAATCATGCAGGTACTTAAGGATATGATCGACAACAATGTTCTTTACCTTGCAAATAACTGGTCAGATTACACAGATCAGGCTGTCCAAGGAGATATGGTTGCAGGCGTTATGAACGGAAACTGGATCATTCCTACAATCGAGAAGGTTACAGACAACAGTGGAAAGTGGGAGATTACATCTCTTCCAACACTTGAGGGTGGTGAAGGCTATGCATCAAACGGTGGTTCTTCACTTTACATCACAAGCAACTGCAAGCAGACAGACCTTGCTAAGAAATTCTTAGCATATACATTCGGTGGCGGATCTTATACAGACAAGGGTGTATCTGAGACATATGACAATGCTCTTAAGAATGGTGGTGTTATCACTACATATACACCTGCAGGCAAGTCTGAGGTTTACAACGAGGGCGTTGAGTACTTCAACAACCAGCCAATTTACGCTAAGATCGTTGAGATGGGTGCAAATGTTAAGACAATCGAGCAGAGCGATTTCCATTACGATGCACGTAAGAAGCTTGCTACAGCACTTATCAATATTACTCAGAACGGTGCAGATATCGATTCAGAGATAAAGACAGCAGAGGATGACCTTAAATTCACAATGGGACTTTAATCTGTTAGCTTGATGGCAAATGTACAGGGAGCCATTAAATGGCTCCCTGTTTTTTCTCAAAGACTTATAGTTAGGAGGCCTTTATAGTGAAGAATAAGAAAAAAGGAATGAGCATAACAGGTAAACAAAGGGCTGCCGGCTGGATTTATCTGGCTCCGGCTACAATACTCATTTTCATAATGAGCTTCTGGCCTATTATCCAGGCTGTTATTACATCATTTAAAACCGGTTCAAGTGCAAATATGCAGTGGGCTAATCCATTTGCCTACAATTACACAAGAATGTTTCAGGATGCGGTTTTCAAGAGATCTATCGGAAACACATTCCTATATTTAATTATCGAAGTTCCAATCATGCTTGTACTGGCAATTTTACTGGCACAGTTACTTAACAACAAGCATCTTAAATTTAAAGGACTTTTCCGTACATGTGTATTTTTACCATGTGCAACATCACTCGTATCATATGCATTGATTTTTAAATCGCTTTTTGCAACACAGGGACTTATCAATACAATCCTTGTTAAACTTGGAATATTAGAGAGCAACTTTAACTTCCTCGGTACAGGCTGGAGCGCTAAGATTATTATCATAGTAGCTCTTATCTGGAGATGGACAGGATATAATATGGTGTTCTTTTTAGCTGGTCTGCAGAATATCGAGTATTCTGTTTACGAGGCGGCAAAGATAGATGGAGCGAGCGGCTGGAGGACCTTCTGGTCTATCACGGTTCCTCTTCTTAGACCTACAATTGTTATGACAACCATCATGTCAATAAACGGTACATTACAGCTCTTCGATGAGTCTGTAAACCTGACAAAGGGTGGACCTGCAAATGCGACAATCACCATGTCACATTATATCTATAACGGCTCGTTTGGTGAAGGTGTTGCAAACTTTGGATATGCATCAGCAATGTCTGTTATCGTATTCATCATGGTTGCTATACTGGCATTTATCAATCTGAAAGTAGGTGACAAGCGTGACTAAGAAAAAACATGGATCATCAATACAAAAAAGGCTTATACCTTCATACATTTTTCTTGTAATAGTTTCGTTCATCTCAGTATTTCCGTTTTTCTGGATGATATCGGCAGCGACCAACAAGTCTATTGACGTTGCAAGAGGTAGAATTGCATTTGGTGGCTATGCCCTTGAGAACTTAAAGAAACTGTTTGCATCACAGAACGTTGCACTTGGAATGAAAAACTCACTTATCAATGCAACAGTTCAGACAATTATAGCACTGCTTGTCTGCTCACTTGCCGGTTACGGCTTTGAGCTATATCATGACAAGGCAAAGGATAAGCTGTTCTCAGTTTTACTTCTTGCCATGATGATTCCGCAGGTAGCTACACTTATTCCTCTGTTCAAGATGATGTCAAAGCTCGGCTTTATAAATACGGTATGGGGCTTCATGCTCCCGGCTATTTCAACGCCGTTCCTTATCATGATGTTCAGACAGAATTCGAGAAACTTCCCAGTCGATATAATGGAGGCGGCACGAATTGACGGACTCAGTGAGATTGGTATTTTCTTCAAGATGTATATGCCTGTACAGAAATCAACATATGCAGCAGCTGCAGTTATCACATTCATGAATGCATGGAACTCATACCTGTGGCCAAAGGTAATCCTCAATAAGCCTGATGCTATCACAATGCCAATGCTTATTGCAAACCTCGCAGCAGGATATACAGTAGATTACGGTGTACTGATGATGGGCGTTCTTTTCTGCTCCATCCCTACAATGCTCGTATTCTTTGTGCTCCAGAAGCAGTTTGCAGAGGGAATTACAGGATCTGTTAAATAAAAGTAAAATAATATTGTTAAAAATCAAGAAGGCAAATAATATTTATTATTTGCCTTCGTCTTATAAGAGGCTTTGTGTTTAAAACAGACATGTATCAAATAATAAATACAGTAGATAGGAGTGTATAAAATATGAGTAATTTTGATTCAAATATCATTAAGAATCCGGAAATATTTGAGCAGAACAGACTTGCGGCTCATTCGGATCATGTGTGCTATAAAAATGAACTGGAGAAAATTAAAGGAAAATCAAGCCTGAGATATGATATGAACGGCTTATGGAAGTTTGCATATGCAAAGAATCAGTCCCTGGCTCCTTGTGGCTTTGAGGCAGCTGACTATGATTGCAAAGGCTGGGATGAAATCAGGGTTCCGGCACATATCCAGATGGAAGGCTATGACGTGCCAATCTATACGAATACCACATATCCGTGGGAGGCTGATGAGTCTATAAAGCCGGGCGAGGTACCTGAGATTTTTAATCCGGTTGCAAGCTATGTGAAGTATTTCACAATCCCTGAGAATATGAAGAACAAGAGGGTGTGTATTTCGTTCCAGGGAGTGGAGAGCGGTTTTGCACTCTGGCTGAATGGACACTATGTCGGCTACAGTGAGGACACATTTGATCCGTCTGATTTCGAGCTGACTGATTATATTATTGAGGGTGAGAACAAGCTTGCGGTCAGGGTATGGAAATGGACATCAAGCAGCTGGTGTGAGGATCAGGATTTTTACAGATTTTCAGGCATTTTCAGAGATGTATTTTTGTATGCTGTTCCTTGTGCACATGTGGAGGATCTGTCAGTTGTTCCTACACTTAATGATACCTTTGACGAGGGCACACTTAGTGTGTCAATAAAGGCAGATGGTGATGGTATTGCAAGTGTAAAGCTTTATGAGCTGGGCGATTTGTCTGTGGAAAAATATGACAGGGCAAAACTTTTATTGGAAGAGTTTGATATAGAGCTTAGGAATAAGGAAATTTGCGAGGGCTCATGTAATGTGAAAAATCCTCTGTTATGGAGTGCTGAAAAGCCGAATCTGTATGAGGTTAAAATTATAGTTAAAGATACGCATAGAAATGAGACTGAGTTTATCAGCCAGCTGGCAGGCTTCAGAAGATTTGAGATGGTAGACGGACTCATGAAGCTAAACGGTAAGCGTATTGTATTTAAGGGTGTAAACCGCCATGAGTTCAGCTCAATAACAGGCCGTGTGCCAAACCGTAATGAGGTGATAAAGGATATTGTCACAATGAAAAAGAACAATATCAATGCTATAAGAACAAGCCATTATCCTGATGATTCCATGCTCTATAAGCTTTGCGATATTTATGGAATCTATATGATAGCTGAGAACAATCTTGAGAGTCATGGCACATGGGAGGCATATAATAAGGGCTATGTTGACCTTGACTTTGTTGTGCCAAAGGACAAGCCACAGTGGAGAGAAATGATGCTGGACCGTGCCAACTCATGCTATCAGAGGGATAAAAATCAATCCGGCAATCCTTATCTGGTCATGCGGCAATGAGTCGTTTGGCGGCAAGACCATATATGAGATGTCACAGCTTTTCAGACAGCTTGATAAGCATCGTCTGGTTCATTATGAGGGAGTATTTAGCGATAGAAGCTATAATGACACAAGCGACATGGAAAGCCAGATGTATACTCCGGCTGCAGGCATTGAAAAATTCCTGGCAGAGCATCCTGAGAAACCGTTTATCTGCTGCGAATATACACATGCAATGGGAAATTCCTGCGGTGCTATGCACAAATATACAGAGCTTACAGACCGCGAGCCTAGATATCAGGGCGGATTTATCTGGGATTATATTGACCAGTCAATCTACAAAAAGGACAGATACGGCAAGTGGTTCCTCACATATGGCGGAGATTTCGGCGACAGGCCTACAGATGGAGATTTCAGCGGAAACGGCATCTGTTATGGCGGAGAGAGAGAGGCTTCTCCAAAGATGCAGGAGGTGAAGTTTAATTATCAGAATATATCGGTTGATTTTGACAGCGACTACATCTTTACAGTCACAAACAAAAATCTCTTTGTAAATACATCGGTTTTTGATGCTTTTGCCATTCTTCTTGCAGACGGTGAGGAGGTTTACAGGACAAAGCTTCAGATATCTGTTCCACCGATGGATAGGGCAAGCTATGAGATTCCGGTGACTCTTAAAAATTCCATGATAGATGTGGAAAAAGAGTACTGTATTGTCGTATCATTTGTATTGAAGGAAAACACCATCTGGGAAAAGGCAGGATATGAGATTGCATTCGGACAGCATATGATAAAGAAGCCTGTAAGTGAGTATTCATGCGACAAATCAGTTGAGCTTGTTGTTGGAAACGGAAATATCCTTGTAAGAGGTGAGAACTTTAAGGCACTTTTCTCAAGAATGAATCTGGGAATGGTTTCATATGTATACGGTGGCGTCGAGATGCTTCCAAATACTATCCCACTGCCGAATTTCTGGAGAACACCTACCAACAATGATTCCGGCAACATGATGCCACAGCGCTATGCACAGTGGAAGATTGCCAGCATGTATGTGACCACCAGACAGAATCAGCGCTTTGCAGATACATCACCAAGGGTAGAAAAAAACTGATAACAATATCGCCATCACATACACTTATTTCATGCCTACCACACCGCAGAGCTCATGCGAGGTGACATACAGAGTGTTTGGTGATGGAACAATCGAGACAACTCTGTCATATGACCCTGTAAAGGAACTTGGCGATATGCCGGAGTTTGGCATGATGTTCAAGCTGGATGCCGATTATGATACAGTGAAATGGTACGGACTCGGACCACAGGAGACATACGAGGACAGACAGCATGGCGGAAAGTATGGTGTATACGAGAATAAAGTGGCAGACAATGTCGCAGAGTATCTCGTTCCGCAGGAGAGCGGCAACAAGTGCAGAGTAAGATATGCAAAGGTAATGGATAAGAAGGGCAGAGGCATGCTGTTCTTTGGTGATGAGCTCTCGTTCTCGGCACTGCCATATACACCACATGAGCTGGAAAATGCTGCACATCACTTTGAGCTTCCACCTGTACACTATACTGTTGTCCGTGTGGCAAAGAAGCAGATGGGTGTAGGCGGAGACGACAGCTGGGGCTCACATACTCATCCGGAGTACCTGCTTGATGCCTCAGAGAAAATGGAATTCACATTCTGTTTCCGTGGAATCTAGCATTTTAAGGTTGTCAGGAATATTATTACGCATTTTGAGAGCAGGGACTACTACTGGGGACTGCTCTCATGGTGTAAATAAACGATATAAGGATAAATGATATAAGAATTAAGGAGAATTAAAATGTCAAAATTTATTAAGGGTATGGATTTATCAACCTTGCTCGAGCTGGAACGCTGCGGAGCAAAATACTACGAGGATGGAAAGGAGAAGGATATTCTTGACATCATGAAGGAGCATGGTGTTGACACAATCCGTCTTCGTCTGTGGAACGACCCAAAATCAAAGGATGGTGAGCCTTACGGTGCGGGTAACAATGACCTGGCTGAGACTATTGCTATCGGAAAAAAGGTTACAGATGCAGGCTTTGGAGTGCTTTTGAATTTCCACTACAGTGATTTCTGGGCAGACCCAGGAAAGCAGATTAAGCCAAAGGCATGGAAGGATTTCGGTGTGGAAGAGCTGGAGCAGGCTGTATATGATTTTACACTTGAAAATCTGACAAAAATTATTGAGGCAGGTGTAAATGTCACAATGATTCAGGTAGGTAATGAGCTTTCAAACGGACTTTTGTGGCCTGAGGGAAAGGTACCTAACTACGATAATATAGCAAAATTTGTGAATGCCGGAATACGTGCCTGCCGCAAGGTAAATGCTGATATTCCGATTATGATTCACCTCGATAATGGTGGAAACAATGAGCTTTATGTCAGATGGTTTACAAACTTCATCGAAAGAGGAGAGGAGTTTGAGTATATCGGATTGTCATACTATCCTTTCTGGCACGGCTCACTTGACCAGCTTGAGTTCAATATGAACGATATTGCAAAGCGTTTCAATAAAGACCTTATCATAGCTGAGGTATCCATGGGCTTTACAATGGACAGCTACCAGGAGTACGAGAAGCTTGCTGATTCTGAGCGTAAGGGTTATGCGACAAAACCGGAGCTTGTTGAGAAGATAGATTATCCTATGACTATTGAGGGCCAGGCTGACTTTACAAAGGATTTCTTAAATAGAGTGGCAAATGTGGTGGATGACCACGGAAAAGGATTTTTCTGGTGGGAGCCAGCGTGGATTCCTGTACCGGGCTCAGGCTGGGCTACACCTGCTTCGCTTAAGTACATGAATGATCCGGGACCATGTGGCAATGAGTGGGCAAATCAGGCACTTTTTGACTATGATGGAAATGTGCTGCCGGCACTTGATGTTATTAAGAATTTTAAAAATAAAATAATAACATATGTAATTTTGTTGCATGATTTGATTTGTTATGTTGCATTTTCAGTCGGATGTATTGCAATGTAAAAATGTGCAGTTATAATAGAGTTATAAAGAAAGAACGAATTATTTTAACTATCAATTTAACGCAGATACAATCAGCAAAGGAGAAGAAAAAATGATACAGCAAAACGTATTAGACAAATTCAAGGAGCTTTTTGGAGCAGATGGGGATATCAGAGTATATTTTGCTCCGGGACGTGTAAATCTGATAGGTGAGCACACTGACTACAATGGAGGACATGTGTTCCCATGTGCACTTACCATCGGTACATATATGGCAGCAAGAAAGCGCGATGACAGGAAGCTTCGTTTCTACTCTATGAATTTTGACAATCTGGGTGTGGTTGAGTCATCACTTGATGAGTTTACACCTGATCCGGACGGACTTTGGATAAACTATCCAATGGGCGTTATGTGGGCCTTCGAGGGGCGAGGAATGAAGCTTGAAAGCGGTCTTGATATTGTTTTATTCGGAAATATTCCAAACGGCTCAGGACTTTCTTCATCGGCATCTCTTGAGGTGGTTACAGGATATATGTTAAAGGATATTTACGGCTTTGACGTGACAAATCAGGATATGGCACTTATCGGTCAGTATTCAGAGAACAACTACAACGGCTGTAATTGCGGTATCATGGATCAGTTTGCATCTGCAATGGGCAAAAAGGACAATGCAATTTTCCTTGACTGCAATACTCTTGATTTTGAGTATGCACCAATCGTTTTGGACGGTGCAAAGATCGTGGTTACAAACAGCATGGTTAAGCACAGCCTTGTAACAAGTGCTTACAATGACAGAAGAAATGAGAGTGCACAGGCTCTTAAGGATTTACAGACAGTATGTGACATCAAGACTCTCGGTGACCTGACAGATGAAGAGTTCGAGGCTCATAAGGATGCGATTAAGGATGAGGTTGCACGTAAGAGAGGCAAGCATGCGGTTTATGAGAACCAGCGTACCATCAAGGCTGTTAAGGCACTGAAGGAAAATGATATCGAGACATTTGGAAAGCTTATGAATGCTTCACATGTATCACTTCGTGATGATTATGAGACATCATGTCCTGAGGTTGACGTACTTGTTGATGAGGCATGGAAGATTCCGGGTGTTATCGGATCACGAATCACAGGCGGCGGCTTTGGAGGCTGCACAGTCAGCATAGTAAAGGACGAGGCTATTGATCAGTTTAAGGCAAACCTGACAAAGGCCTATGAAGAGAAGGTTGGAAAGACACCTGAGTTTTATGTTGTTTCAATCGGAGACGGACCTAGCCGTCTGGCATAAAATTAGCAATATGAAATAACAGTAACGGATAAACAGGTTTTTCCCGACAATGATTAAGGAGCATGACATGATTCAGGAGAGAATATTAGAATTAGTAAAATATGGTCTTACAACAGGACTTGTTGACCCTGCTGATGAGGTATACACAGTAAACAGACTTCTCGAGGTACTCGGAGTGGACGATATTGAGGATGAGACATTTGAAAAGGTAGAGGCTCAGCCTGCATGGACACAGGAAGAGGCAGAGGAGAAGCTTGAGGGTATACTCGAGGATATGATGACATACGCATATGACAATGGCATCATGAAAGAAAACAGCATTGTATACAAGGATCTTTTTGATACAAAGCTGATGGGCTGCCTTGTAAATGCACCAAGCGTGATCAGAGCTCGCTTTAAGGATTTATACGACAATGAGTCTTCACTTGCGGCAACCGATTATTTTTACAAATTAAGCTGTGACAGCAATTATATCAGAAGACAGCGCATAAAGAAGGATATGAAATGGACCACAGACACAGAGTATGGCACACTTGATGTGACAATCAATCTCTCAAAGCCTGAGAAGGATCCAAAGGCAATTGCTGCCGCTAAAAATGCAAAGCAGAGTGCATATCCAAAGTGCCAGCTTTGTAAGGAAAATGAGGGCTATGCAGGCCGCGTAAACCATCCTGCAAGAGAAAACCACAGAATTATCCCTGTTACAATAAACAACAGCCAGTGGTTTTTCCAGTACTCACCATATGTATACTACAATGAGCACTGTATCGTGTTCAATTCAAAGCATACACCGATGAAAATCGAGCGTGCCACATTTGGAAAGCTGCTTGATTTTGTGACACAGTTTCCACACTATTTTGTAGGCTCAAATGCAGATCTGCCAATCGTTGGAGGCTCTATCTTAAGTCACGACCATTTCCAGGGAGGACACTATACCTTCGCTATGGCAAAGGCTCCGATAGAGAAAAAAATCACATTCAGGGGCTACGAGGATGTCGAGGCAGGTATCGTAAAATGGCCTATGTCTGTTATCAGAATCAAGTCGGCAGACAGGGATAAGCTTATTGATCTTGCAGATAAGATTCTTCTTGCATGGAGAGGCTATACAGATGAAGAAGCATTTATTTTTGCAGAGACAGATGGAGAGCCACACAACACTATCACACCTATAGCAAGACGTCGTGACGGAGACTATGAGCTTGACCTTGTGCTCAGAAACAACATCACAACAGAGGAGCATCCGCTTGGCGTATATCATCCGCATGCCCACCTTCATCACATAAAGAAGGAGAATATCGGACTTATCGAGGTAATGGGACTTGCAGTGCTTCCGGCCAGATTAAAAGGTGAGATGGCAGAGCTTAGGGATGCAATCCTTACAGGAAAGGATCTGCATTCGACTGAGACTCTTGCATCACATGCTGACTGGGCTCTTAAGTTTATGTCTAAATATGATAAGATTGATGAGTCTAATATTGATGGTATTATCAATGAGGAGATTGGACTTGTATTTAAAGAAGTGCTTGAGTGTGCAGGAGTGTACAAGTGCACTGATGAGGGACGTGCAGCGTTCCAGAAATTTATAGATGCGGTAAACTTATAATATTTTCTTTTATAATACGGAAAGCACCGGCGAACCATACTATATATTTCGCAAGTACTACGCAGCTAAGAAGCAGTAAGAATTATGATTTGGAGTGTTTAGACCATGACACAACCGGCTTTTATGCGCCGTCCATGGCGCATAACGCCTTGCCCCAGCGTCCATGCTGGGGCATTGTTGTATATGGACATAATTCTAACTGCTTATAAGCTGCTTCGTAAAGCTCAATATATAGTATGATTCGCCGGTGCTTTCCTCGGCTGTGAGATAAACTGATTTTTAAAGGATCTGTTAAAGCCATTATTGTTAATGACTTTTTACTAAAGACTTGTAACTTGACTAGATTTTGCTTTCTGCAATTTATGCAGGCAGTGGATGAATGCAGGCACCAGGAAGGCATCTGCGAGAATCCATGCGAGTGGGCTTGCAAAGCAGGCGGCAGAAAAGCCGAATATCGGTACAAATACAAGTCCGATGAGCGAACGCGCAATCATTTCTGCTACTCCTGCAAACATTGCAAAACCTGAAAAGCCCATGCCCTGTATGGTGAAACGGACTGTGTTTACCAGAACGAGCGGGATGTAGAAAAATGCATTTATCAGCAGAAACTGATGAGCCTGTGCGACAACCTCTGTTTCGCTTGGTGATACAAACAGGTAAATCAGATAGTTGGCTATAAACAGCAGTGCCACAAAAATCAAAACCGAATAGACCGATCCTATAACTGAGGCTGAAATAAGCCCCTTCTTTACACGTTCAAATTTGGCTGCGCCGACATTTTGTCCACTGTAGGTGGCCATTGTGGAGCCGAGTGCGTCAAATGGACACACCATAAACATTGAAATACGGCTTGCAGCGGTCATTGAGGCAACTGCGATGGAGCCTAAGCCGTTTACGGCAGTCTGCAGTATGACGCTGCCTATAGCGGTTATCGAATACTGAAAGCCCATAGGAAGTCCCATGACCATCAGATTTCTGACATATGAAGAGTCAAGCTCCAAATCATTTCTGCTTACATGCAGCAGAGGTACATTTTTTGCTATGTAAATGATGCACAGCACTCCTGATACACCCTGTGACAGTACGGTTGCAAAAGCCGCTCCAAACACGCCCATGTTAAATACCAGAATGAAAAGTAAATCAAGACCGATATTTAGAACAGCCGCGATTATAAGGAAAATAACAGGTATGACCGAGTTGCCGAGAGATCTCAGATATCCTGACAGCAGATTGTACAGTATTGTGGCAGGAATGCCTGCAAATATGACAATCAGATACTGGTAGGCGAGGTCGTAAATGTCGCCTGGCGTATTCATCCAGGTCAGAATGTGACCGCAGAGAAGCACAGTGAGTGCCGTCATGATTATTGCGATAATTACAGACACAATCCCTGCATTTCCTACATATTTTTTAAGTCCTTTTTCATCCTTGGCACCAAAGCGCTGGGCTATTGGAAGTGAAAAGCCGGCACACACACCCTGGCAGAAGCCAATGATGAGAAAGCAGATGCTTCCGGTAGAGCCGACTGCGGCTAAGGCCGAAACACTTAGAAAACGACCGACGATTATTGTATCCATAAGGCTGTAAACCTGCTGGAAAAGCATTCCGAGAAGCAACGGAAGGGAAAAGCCCAGAATGAGCCCGGTAGGAGAACCTACAGTGAGATCCTTTGAATTATTTTTAGTCATTATTTATAATCCCCCTTGATTAAAAATAGATAAAAATATATATAAAAAATAGTGATTAAGTGTAATATACAACCTTTACAAACATAAGTAAATGAGGTAAAGTTAAATTGTTAGCATTTTTTTGGGTGCATATTTTATAGTGAATAAAAACGCTGATTTTATGTTTGATATCATGTTTTTTCAGAGAAGAAAATTGAATAATCAGTAATATGTATGGGCTGACATATAATTAAATTTGGAGGAAAAGAATGAGAGACTGGGAAAATAACATTCGAAAGGTTGTACCTTATACACCGGGAGAACAGCCAAAGAATACCTGTGTTATTAAGTTAAATACAAATGAGAATCCATATCCGCCAGCACCGGGAGTGAAGGAGGTTTTAAGTAATTTCAATACAGATGATTTAAGACTGTATCCTGACCCAAGGGTTGATAAGCTGGTAAATGCAATTGCGGATTTCTATAAGATAGACAGCTCGAAGGTGTTTGTCGGAGTTGGCTCTGATGATGTACTTGCCATGATTTTCATGACATTTTTCAATTCGAAAAAACCTGTACTGTTTCCTGATATCACATATTCATTTTATGATGTGTGGGCAGATATGCTTCGAATCCCTTATGAGCAGCTTCCATTGTCTGATGATTTTTCAATAGTACCGTCAGATTACTATAAGGCAAACGGCGGAGTAGTATTTCCAAACCCTAATGCTCCGACAGGAAAGCTCATGCCTCTTGATGAGATAGAGGACATAATAGAGCACAATCAGGATGTAATTGTCGTAGTAGATGAGGCATATGTAGATTTTGGCGGGGAGAGTGCGCTTCCGCTCATTGACAAATATGATAATGTCATTGTGGTACAGACATTCTCGAAATCTCGCTCGCTGGCAGGCTCAAGAGTTGGTTTTGCAATGGCAAGTCCTGTGCTTATCAAGTATCTGAATGATGTGAAATATTCGTTCAATTCATATACAATGGACAGAATCACAATCGAAGCAGCTACAGCAGCGGTAAAAGACAGAGCATACTTTGAAGAGACCACAGCAAAGGTCATAAAGACACGTGAGTGGACAAAGACAGAGCTTAAGAGACTTGGCTTTACATTCTGTGACTCAAAGAGCAACTTTATATTTGCAAAGCCTGCAAATGTTTCTGCAACAAAGCTTTTTGAGGACCTTAAGGCAGACAATATATTTGTCAGACATTTCAGCTCACCTGAGCGAATCAACGACTATCTGCGAATATCCATAGGAACTGATGAGCAGATGCATACACTAATTAAATTTTTGGAGAATTATTCATGTTAAAAAAACTATATTTACATCTTTTTAATTTCAATGGTACCACTTATTGAACTCAGAGGAGCAGTTCCGGTTTCACAGGTGATGGGGCTGCCGATAGTGCCATCATTTATCGTTTGTATCATTGCAAATATGCTTCCGGTACCAATTATTTATCTTTTTGCAAGAAAGGTTCTCATCTGGGGAGCAGACAAACCAATTATTGGAAGGTTCTTCAGCTTCTGCCTTGAAAAAGGAGAGAAGGGTGGTAAGAAGCTTCAGGCAAAGGCCGGAAGAGGTCTGTTTGTTGCACTTTTACTTTTCGTAGGTATCCCACTTCCGGGAACAGGTGCATGGACAGGAACACTTGCGGCAAGTATCCTTGATATGGATTTCAAGTCAACAGTTGCCGCTGTCATGCTTGGAGTACTGCTTGCCGGCATGATTATGATGATAGTAAGTCTGGCGGGCGTGTCTATATTCCTGTAGAATTTATGGGGAGCTTTCTTCGTCCTTTGTTGAACAGTACAAATCCGGCCACCAGTGAAACAATTGTAACCACAATCACAACCACAAAGACCACTACACTATTACCGGGATCAGGGAAAAATCCTGAAAGTGTGCCCCAAAGGTTGAAAAGCAGATGAAGCCCCATAGAGTAGTAAATAGAGCCACCGCGTTCGCACACATATCCGAGCACTATGCCAAGTGCAAAGGCATATATGCCCTGAATCCAGTTGAGATGGAACAGTCCGAAAAGTGCAGCCTGCATCAGATTGGCAAGAGCAAATGGCAAAGCCTTTCTGGCACAGCGCATGGTTACACCGCGGAATATAAGCTCCTCACAGATTGGCGCCAGTATTACAGAATAAAGTACTGTCACAAAGGTGGTATCTGTGATGCCTGATGTCTCAAAAAGCTCGTTGTACTGCTGCAGCCAGTCGGGACGGATGTAGCCGGTTAAGTTAGCGATGAAATTGGCAGCAAACTGTGTACCCGGCACGAGTATGACGATTGCCACAATCATCATGGGATTGAAGGTTTTCTTAGGGGATGGAAGAAAATTACCTTCGTATCTGGCATAGTACCACATGCCAAAAATCGCAATGGTAATGAGTGCATAGATGATCATAATCATCATGTTAAAATTTACAGAGGTAAATGTCTTTTCAAGGCGGTCCGATACGTTTGCAGACGGAAAAGCAAGTTTTCCGACAAAACCCTGTCCAAACATTCCCATGCCCATCATAAAGAATAAGGCGATAGTCTGAATTGCCTCAACTGCAAGCAGTGGGACAAATGTGTAAAAGAAATATCCTACGTTTTTTCATTTTCAATTTACTCCATTCTGATTTATTAGGCGATAGTAACATTAGTATAACATATCATAATTTAATTGCAAGAAAGCTGTTTACTTTAAAACTTTAATATGTTAAAATTAAAAGTAAATAAATCGCATGAAAAAGGAGAACACGATGAGCAAGAATCTAAAAACAGAAGCAGTAGACCATTTGTTTGATGCTATTTTGTGTCTCAAGGATAGAGCAGAGTGTTATACATTTTTTGAGGATGTTTGTACTGTAAATGAGCTTTTTTCTCTATCACAGAGATTTGAAGTGGCAAAGATGCTTAGAGAGCAGAAGACATATCTTGATATAGCAGAAAAGACCGGGGCTTCCACAGCCACAATCAGCCGTGTGAACAGATCATTAAACTACGGCAACGATGGATATGATATGGTTTTTTCACGCATGGAGGATGGCTCTGACAAAGAGGATTAGTTTATCATAGGGGGAAAGAAAAACAGGCTCATTAATTTGAGCCTGTTTTTTTACTTTCCTTTCCTGAATGTGTATTTTCATGGGAAGAAGCCTCTTTTTCTTCATTTAGATTGTCAATCATGCGCTCAATCAGCATTTTCTTGATGTAGACATCAAAGCTCAGCATGCAGATAAAGCTGAATGTGTGAAGAAATTTCTGATCCTCATCAGGAAAATCCTCAAATGTCTCACCGGCAATCTTGTATTTCTTGCCGAGATCCTTTAAGAGCTTCTGCGATTCCTCCGCCTCTAAGCTGAAAAACCTCAGTATAGACATCCTGCATCGTAAATCCGTCATCATTGCCGAAATACTTCTCGGTAAGCGGATTAAGAATCGAGCGTATATCGTTGATGCTCAATATATTTTTGAAATAATATATAAAAAGTAGTGTGAGCACATGCTCCTTAGAATACTTTTTCTTGTCCGGAGAAGGGAGCAGATTGTTTTTGGCATAGTTGTTTATCATTGTCTTGGTAAGGATTTTGTCGCTTTCATAGCGCTTTGATGCAGCGAGCTGCTCGTCCATGAAGGTTGTGACCTGATCCATGTACAGATCAATGTTTGGTATATCCTCCGGCTTTATGTAATCTATTGATTTAAGCTGTTTTAATAATTCTGATAAAAATTCTTTAACGTCATTCTCCATATCATCACCTCAGGCTTTTATTATATAGTATTGAAAACTATATGACAAGGTTTTTTTTGAATTTTCTCATATTGGGTTGTACAAAACATATGTTTGTGGTATGCTGTAGATAAATTATTTTTGTATTTATGGTTTGTGTGCCTGTAATAAGACTGGAGAATTGAGAGGAAAACAGATGAACTTAGATATGTTGAATGAACAGCAGAGGGAGGCCGTTTTGACCACAGAGGGACCGCTTCTTATTTTAGCGGGGGCAGGCAGTGGCAAGACCAGGGTTCTTACATACAGGACTGCCTACCTGATAGATGAGTGTGGCGTCAATCCTTACAATATCATGGCAATCACCTTTACAAACAAGGCTGCGGGAGAGATGCGTGAGCGAATTGATGATATGGTGGGCTATGGTTCGGAAAGCATATGGGTTTCTACATTCCATTCGACATGTGTGCGTATACTGCGAAGGTATATTGACAGGCTGGGATATGACACGAACTTTACCATATATGATGCTGACGACCAGAAGGCTCTGATGAAGGACATCTGCAAGCGTCTTGAGATAGATACCAAGATGTATAAGGAAAAGATGTTTTTAAATGTCATTTCATCTGCAAAGGATGAGATGATTGATCCGATAGAGTTTGAAAACCGCTTCACAGGTGACTTTGTGAAGCGCAAGCAGGCACTTGTATACAAGGAGTATCAGAATGCCCTAAAGCAGAATAACGCACTCGATTTTGATGATTTGCTTGTGAAGACAGTAGAGCTTTTTAAGCTGGATAAAGAGGTGCTGGATTACTATCAGGAGCGCTTCAGATATATCATGGTGGATGAGTATCAGGACACAAACACCGTGCAGTTTGAGCTTATCAGGCTTCTTGCCATGAAGTATAAGAATCTGTGTGTGGTGGGTGATGATGATCAGTCCATTTACAAGTTCAGAGGTGCCAATATCTACAATATCTTAAACTTTGAGAAGCATTTTGAAGATGCAAAGGTCATAAAGCTTGAGCAGAATTACAGGTCTACCCAGAATATCCTAGATGCCGCCAACAGCGTCATTTCCAACAACGTGGGTAGAAAGGACAAGCGCCTTTGGACTGACAACGGAGCCGGAGACAGGATTACCTTTGAACAGCTTGAGAGTGGCTTCGAGGAAGCGGATTATGTGGCGCGTTCGATAGCGAGACTCGTGAGAAAGGGTGAGGCGCGTTATAAGGACTGTGCTGTGCTTTACCGAACCAACGCACAGTCGCGTCTCTTCGAGGAGAAGTTTATTGCAGCAAACATCCCATACAAGATTGTCGGCGGTGTGAATTTCTATGCCAGAAAAGAGATAAAGGATATCCTTGCATATTTAAAGACTATTGACAATGGCCATGATGACCTTGCGGTAAAGCGAATCATAAATGTGCCAAAGCGCGGCATCGGAGCTACGAGCATCAATAAGGTGACAGACTATGCTCTTGAGAAGGGTATAGATTTCTATACGGCACTGCGCTATATCGATGAGGTGCCGGGCATGGCGAGGTCAGCAGGCAAGATAAAGCCTTTTGTGATGTTTATACAGTCGCTTCGGGCGAGAGCTGAGATGGATTCGGTTTCGCAGCTCATACAGGCAATAATCGATGAGACCGGCTATGTCGATGAGCTGAAGGCAGAGGGCACGGATGAAGCAGAGCAGCGTATTGAGAATATTGATGAGCTTATAAACAAGGCTGTTGATTACGAGCAGGGGGAGGAGAATCCTACTCTCAGTGGCTTTTTGGAGGAGGTAGCGCTTGTAGCAGATATAGATGGTCTTGACGAAAACAGCGACTATGTGGTTCTTATGACTCTGCACAGTGCTAAGGGACTTGAGTTTCCGAATGTGTATCTGGCGGGTATGGAGGATGGTCTTTTCCCAAGCTATATGTCAATCACGAGTGATGATGCGACAAGCGAGATAGAGGAGGAAAGGCGTCTTGCTTATGTTGGCATCACGAGAGCCAAGGAGCATCTGACCATTACATCGGCGCGTATGCGCATGGTACGTGGAGAGACACAGTTCAACAAGGTATCGCGATTTGTGAAGGAGATTCCACGCGAGCTTATGTCAGGTGAGGTCTATGAGCCAAAGCGCCGTGATGATGACATTGAAAGAAATTCACAGAGCACCTACAGAAAGGCTAAGGAGGCCTTCAAAAAGACACCTACATACGGCACAGAGTATGCGACCACCTTTAATACACAGCGTACAAGGACACCTGTCTACACGCCTGTGAGCAACCAGAAGTCTTTTGCCAGTGCTAATACCACCGGTGGCCTTTCATATAAGGTAGGAGACAGAGTATCGCACATCAAGTTTGGTGCGGGCGAGGTCATGGCAATCGTAGAAGGAGGCAGGGATTATGAGGTCACTGTGGACTTTGACAAGGCCGGTACCAAAAAGATGTTTGCTTCATTTGCCAAATTGAAAAAAACTTGACTAAAATTATTGTAATTTTTATAGGAAAATTGGATATAATATGCTATAATGGATTTAACAAATAGCATTTGACAATTACTTTTGGAAAAGGAGCGGATTGAATTATGAGTAAAGTTGAAGAATTATTAAAGGACAACAAGCTTGCAGAGAAGCTCAGCATGGCAAAGCTTAATGACCTTCTCAAAAAACGAAGAGGAAGACAAGAAGCCTTCCAAGGCTGTTATCATATTTGCCATCATTGGTGTATTAGTTGCAGTGGCAGCAGCGGCATATGGTATCTACAGATTTTTCACACCGGATTATTTAGATGATTTCGATGATGAGTATGATGATGAATTCGATGATGATTTCTTCGAGGATGAAGACGATGATGATGCTGAAGATGAAAAAGAGGCACCAAAGACTAAAGAAGAGAAATAATCGTTTTTAGATAATGGGGGCTACATATGTAGTCCTCATTTTTCTTTATGTGTGAAGCAAGGCATTTGCAGTCAGGCATACAAAGGAATAATAAAGTATAAAGAGAGATAAGAATTACATGAAAAAAGGATTTAGAGGAACAGGAACCGTAGAAAGAGTAGACTTCCCAAACAAGGGAATAGCCGTTACAGATGACGGCGACAGAGTAATTGTGAAAAATACAATTCCGGGACAGAAGGTGGAATTTGTTGTAAATAAAGTAAAGCATCAAAGGGCAGAGGGCAGACTCATGGAGGTAATTGAGAAATCGCCTCTGGAGACAGAAGAGCCATGCCCTCACTTTGGAATGTGCGGGGGCTGTACATATCAGACAGTGCCTTACGAAAAGCAGCTTGATATGAAGCTTACCCAGGTGAAAAAGCTCATTTCGGATGCCATTGGCACTGAGGAAGAGTCAGGATATGAGTTTATAGGAATACATGGAAGTCCGAAAAAGAGTGAATACAGAAACAAGATGGTAATTTTCCTTCGGTGATGAGTACAAGGATGGTCCTCTTGCGCTTGGCATGCACAAAAGAGGAAGTCTTTTATGACCTTGTGACAGTATCGGACTGTCAGATAGTGG
>ENA-OQNJ01000027-OQNJ01000027.1-human-gut-metagenome-genome-assembly--contig:-NODE-27-length-32728-cov-3.302567_pt1 | contig 32728 bp, 35 predicted proteins | sample MGYA00242630_ERZ504882 | MGnify/ENA primary metagenome ERZ504882 (study PRJEB26092, sample SAMD00036408) | human gut metagenome | host: Homo sapiens | study: EMG produced TPA metagenomics assembly of... | reverse complement strand
AGGGAGAAAAGAAAATGGATGCATTGAATCAGGCAATTGCGCAGATCAGTGATGTGCTCTGGAACAGCGTACTGCTGTTTCTGCTGGTAGGTACGGGAGTTTATTTCTCTGTTCGGACCCGCTTTGTACAGGTAAGAAAGTTTAAGACCGCGTGGAACCGCGTCTTCGGCGGTTTCTCGTTAAAGGGTAAGAAGGCCGGAAAAGACGGCATGACTTCCTTCCAGGCGCTTGCAACAGCGATCGCCGCACAGGTCGGAACCGGAAACATCGCAGGATGTGCGACCGCACTCGTATCCGGCGGCCCGGGAGCCATCTTCTGGATGTGGCTTGCTGCGTTCTTCGGCATGGCAACGATCTACGGCGAGGCGTATCTCGCGCAGATCTCCAAACGCCGCGATGAGAGCGGAGAAGTCATCGGAGGACCGGTTTACTACATTACCCACGCATTCAAGGGAACGTTTGGAAAAGCACTGGCAGGCTTCTTTGCCGTAGCCGTTATTCTGGCACTTGGCTTTATGGGAAATATGGTACAGTCGAACTCCATCAGTGATGCGTTCTACACCGCATTTTCCGTACCGAAATGGGTGATGGGTGTGATTGTAGCCGTTCTCGCCGCATTCATTTTTATCGGAGGTATCTCCCGTATCGCATCCTTCACCGTAAAAAGTTGTTCCGGTGATGGCAGCACTGTATCTCGTCGGAGCCCTTGTTGTTATTCTGATCAACATCCAGCATGTGCCGTCAGCGATTGCTTCGATCTTTATCTGTGCATTCCGTCCGGACGCCGTATTTGGTGCAGCAGCCGGTATTACCGTGCGGAAAGCCATGCGTTACGGTGTTGCCCGAGGCCTCTTCTCTAATGAAGCCGGTATGGGTTCCACCCCGCATGCCCATGCGATTGCCGATGTCGAGAACCCGGAGGATCAGGGTGAAGTAGCGATGATCGGTGTCTTTATTGATACCTTCGTTGTCCTGACCATGACCGCTCTCGTTATTCTTTCTTCCGGCGTTCTGGAAGAGATGATGAGTACCGGTGTTGTAGGAACCCCGGTCGCACAGGCGGCATTCCGAACCGGCCTCAAAGGCTTCGGACCGGCGTTCGTAGCGATCTGTCTTCTGTTCTTTGCATTCTCGACCATCGTCGGATGGTACTTCTTCGCAAGACAGAACGTACAGTATCTGTTCGGAAAGAAAGCAGTCGTTCCGTTCTCGCTGATCGTCGTTGTGTTCGTTTTCCTCGGCTCTCTGCTGAAAGTGGATCTCGTATGGAACCTGTCAGACCTCTTTAACGGCCTGATGGTAATTCCAAACCTCATGGCGTTGATCGTCCTCGCAGGAACCGTAGCAAAAGCGGCAAAAGGTGAAAAAGTAGAATTCTAATCATATATACAGAACGGGAAAAAGGAGGAAAGTCTGCTGATGCAGACTTTCCTCCTTTTTGCAATTATTCAGAGCCACATCTCGATTCCGCTGCGCTGCATCTCGATGTGGCTTCTCGCCATATAAAATTTCAAGAAGAACTGTTCGTTCATGCGAGCATGACTCACAGTTCTTCTTGAAATTTTGCATGGCTCTGAATAATTGCAAAAAGAAAGACCGGCAGGGGAGCTACCGATCTTTCAAGGGGAGTATAAATAATTAATAAGGGGTTGTAGAAAATAATCTTCTTTATGAAGGGTAAATTCTTTTACAAAATTGATTATAATACAGATAACGGGAAAAAGCAACATCGAAATTCAAAAGTTGGAAAAAATTACCACAATTTGGAAAGCAGTGGTCCGAAAGCAGGAAAAACACTGTATTTTTGGGCTTGCATTCCCCACTTTGGAACAGATACCGTGGAAAAACAGGGTTCTGGATGCATAATCTGCGCGGAAAAAGCGATACTAAAGGATGTCGCAGGACAAAAAAACATTCAGGAGGAAACAAGATTATGACCAGAAACAGCAAAAATGAATACAGCAAAAACGAGTACAGCAAGAACGGATACGAAAAAAGCGAATACAGCAAAAACCAGAAGAACAGCAGAGACTGCAATCATGTGAAGGACCGTGAGATGTCATCCTACGGTCAGCAGAACCGGGAGCAGGACGAGAAGGATGAGTATGAAAAATACTAAGTAAACCTTGGGACTCCGGCAGAAAAAAGCCGGCGGCGGGTCCCATACGGACTCTGCCGCCGGTTTCTGCATACATATAAAACAGGAGAGAAAGTCAGATCCGGAGAGGGGGACCAGGATATGGCAGGCATGACACTGCTGGCGGCAGACCAGCTGGACTGGTACGTGGGAAAACCGTGGGCGATGATCATCGATGTGCGGAACCGGCGGGAATACGAAAAAGGGCATGTGAAAGGAGCGGTGAATCTTCCCTATGACCATCTGCTCGAACGGGTCTGTCTGCCGCGGGACAAAATTCTTGTGATCTGCTGTGAGCGGGGTGCCGCGAGCATGGCGGAGGGAAAACGGCTGGCGGAGAACGGATACGAGGTCAAAACGGTCATCGGCGGAATGCATGCATACCGCGGACGATATCTGGTGGCGGGAGAAGAGCTGTAAGGGGGCGGCAATCCAACATTTCTTCTTGTCAAGCGGGAAAAGATACGGTAAGATGAAACAGAAAACAATACAAAACCAAACCACAAAACGAAAGAGAGATCACGATATGAAATACATGTTTGCATCTGATATTCACGGTTCTGCCTATTACTGCAGAAAAATGCTGGAAGCCTTCGAGGCAGAGGGCGCAAGCCGCCTGTTTCTGTTAGGCGACCTTCTCTATCACGGCCCGAGAAACGATCTTCCAAAAGAATACGCACCGAAACAGGTCATCGCCATGCTGAATGAGAAAAAACAGTACCTCACCAACGTGCGCGGAAACTGCGACGCAGAAGTAGATCAGATGGTACTGGAGTTCCCGGTGCTGGCAGATTACGGCATCCTGATCGAGGGAGGCCATACCTTCTATATGAGCCATGGCCACATCTACAATGAGCAGAATCTGCCGCCGCTGATGGATGGAGATATCTTCCTGTACGGCCATACCCACGTCCTGCGTGCCGAGAAAAAACGGCGCACACACCTTCCTGAACCCGGGTTCTGTATCTCTGCCGAAAGAGGGCAATATCCCGACCTATGCAATCCTCGAGGACGGCGTATTTACGATCAAAGGCTTTGACGGCACCGTCGTAAAACAGCTCACATTATAAGAGGGGACGGGAGAGTATGGAATTATATGAACTGATCGCCCCGTGCCACTTCGGCTTGGAGGCGGTGATGAAACGTGAAATTCTCGACCTCGGCTACGAAATCGAGCGCGTGGAGGATGGAAAAGTAACGTTTCTTGCAGATGCAGAGGGAATCGCCTACGCCAACCTGTTCCTTCGCACGACCGAGCGTATCCTGCTCAAAGTAGGACAGGTCCACGCCGAGACGTACGATGAACTCTTTGAAGCGACAAAAGCGCTCCCGTGGGAGAAATTTATCCCGAAAAACGGAAAGTTCTGGGTAACGAAGGCAAACTCCATCAAGAGTAAGCTCTTCAGCCCGTCCGATATCCAGTCGATCATGAAAAAAGCGATTGTCGAGCGATTGAAACAGGTCTACCACATGGAGTGGTTCCCGGAGGACGGTGCACAGTACCCGATCCGTGTTTCGATTTTTAAAAGACGAGGTTACGATCGGACTCGATACCTCCGGCGTTTCCCTTCATAAGAGAGGCTACCGCAAGCTGACCGCGAAAGCGCCGATCACCGAGACCCTTGCCGCAGCACTTATCATGCTGACTCCGTGGAAGGGTGACCGGATTCTTGTCGATCCGTTCTGCGGAAGCGGTACGTTTCCGATCGAGGCGGCCATGATGGCGGCCGATATTGCACCGGGTCTCAACCGTTCTTTCCTTGCGGAGCAATGGACGCACCTCGTGCCGAAAAAATGCTGGATGGATGCGGCGGAGGATGCACGCTACCGGATCCGGAACGATATTGAGACAGATATTCAGGGCTTTGATATCGACGGAGATGTCATCAAGAGTGCCAGAGAGAACGCAAAGCTGGCCGGTGTGGATCACCTGATCCATTTCCAGCAGCGTCCGGTTGCCGAGTTGTCGCACCCGAAAAAATACGGTTTTCTGATTACCAACCCGCCGTACGGTGAGCGCCTGGAGGACAAAAAAGATCTTCCAGCCCTGTATCAGACATTAGGAGAGCGGTACCGCGCTCTCGATTCCTGGTCGATGTATCTGATCACGAGTTACGAGGATGCCGAGCGGTATCTCGGCAAAAAGGCGGATAAAAACCGTAAAATTTACAATGGAATGCTGAAAACCTACTTTTACCAGTACGCGGGACCGAAGCCGCCGCGCCGGGAAAAAGAACAGAAATAATACAAATGGAGGAGCAATGCCGAATGATTTTTGGTGTTGCTCCTTTTTGATAACAAAAATTAAAAGAAAAATTTTAGAAAAGGTTAATATTTCCTTGAAATCACTGCGCTACTGTGCTAAACTGTCCTCATGCGAAAATTTTTCATCAAGCGGAGGAAACCATGAACGGACAGGAGATCAGAGACAGGCTGCTGCATTCCTACGAGAGGAGCTACGATATCGTAAAGCCGTCCGAAGTAAACGGCCATACATACGATGCCTGTGCAAGCTACCACGAGAGCGGCGCAAAATACGTGCTCTCAAAGAAAGCAGAGTTGTGGAGGATCAGCTGTCATGAGCATGCGTATTTTAAAGCGGTGGAAGAACTGAACGACCAGGACGTCGAAACATTTCTGACGGACCTGACAGAATGGATAGAGCCAAAGGTGGTTCGCGAGGGGAAGGAAGTACCGGATACCGACCACATGTACACGCTGGTCACCGGTATTTTTTTTGCGGACAAACCGGTTGCGGACAGCGTAAAGAAGAAAATCCGAAAATATAAGTATTATAAAAATTACCGGTTTTCTTTGAGAGGCTACTGTCAGGTGCGGCTGCTCGTCTTTGATACGGCAGAACAGAAAGTGTTTGGAAACCGGGCGGCTTGGGAATTGGTAAAGGGATATGCTAAGATGTTCCGATCTTAGTTATCTATAAATTTATTCTACCAAAAGAGGGAGGAAAAACAAATGAATAGTATTCTTGTACTGGTTGTCGGAATCGGCATTCTGATCGCCGGATACGTATTCTACGGAAAATGGCTTGCCGGGCAGTGGGGCGTTGATCCGAAACGGAAAACCCCTGCATTCACCGAGGAGGACGGTGTGGACTACGTTCCTGCCAAAGCTCCTGTCTTAATGGGACATCACTTCTCATCCATCGCAGGCGCAGGCCCGATCAACGGACCGATTCAGGCCGCTGTCTTTGGATGGGTTCCGGTTTTTTATGGGTACTCATCGGCGGTATCTTCTTTGGAGGCGTTCATGATTACGGCGCACTGTTTGCATCCCTGCGCCACAAAGGACAGTCCATCGGCGAGGTTATCGCAGACACCATGGGAAGTAAAGCGAAAAAACTCTTTATCGTCTTCGCTTACCTGACCCTGATTCTTGTTGTTGCAGCCTTCGGTTCCATCGTTGCCAATACCTTCAAGGCAGCCTATACCGAGAGCGGCGCTGTCGATGTGGCAGCAAGTTCTGCAAATGCAACAACCGCTATGATTTCCATTCTGTTCATCGTACTCGCCGTTGTGTTCGGTTTCATGGTATACAGAAGAAATGTATCTCTTGGCGTTTCCACCATCGCAGGCGTTGCAGCCATTGTTGTCTGCGTTGTTGTTGGATTAAACTTCCATCCGATCTATCTCTCCGAGACAGTATGGATGGTAATCGTTGGTATCTATATCACCGTAGCTTCTGTTGCACCGGTCTGGATTCTGCTTCAGCCGCGTGACTACTTAAGCTCCTTCCTTCTGTACTTCATGATGATCGTAGCCGCTGTCGGTGTCATCGGAAGTGCTCTGATGGGCCATGCATCCCTGGATATCCCGGCATTCACCGGATTCAAAGATACGCTGGCTCCGACCGGAAGTTCTCTTGGATTTATGTTCCCGGCCCTGTTCGTAACCATCGCCTGCGGAGCAATTTCCGGATTCCATTCACTCGTTGGTTCAGGAACTACATCGAAACAGCTTGACAATGAGAAAAATGCCCGCCCGATCGCATACGGCGGTATGCTGATTGAGTGTGCACTTGCAATCGTATCTCTGTGTGCAGTCGGCTACATCTGGTCCAGATACACAGACGGAACCACCGTTGTTCCGACCGCTGTATTTGCAACCGGTATCTCCGAGATGGTAGCAACCATTCCGGGACTTGGCGGATCGACCCACGTACTGTACTCTCTGCTGGTTCTGACTGTATCGGTATTCTGCCTGACTTCTCTGGATACTGCAACCCGTCTGGCAAGATACATGTTCCAGGAGTTCTGGCTTGAGCCGGGACAGACTTACAAAGAGGCAACCGGCTACAAAGCCGTTCTGACCAATCCGGTTGTATCAACCGTTATCACCGTAGTACTCGGCATCGGCCTTGGCCTGACCGGTTATTCCAAAATCTGGCCGCTGTTCGGTGCATCCAACCAGCTGCTGGCAGCCATCGGACTTCTTGCTGTTGCTACCTGGCTTGGAAAAGTCGGCAAAAACAACAAAATGTTCCTGTTCCCGATGGTATTCATGCTGATCGTAACCATCACATCCCTTGTACAGACCCTGCTCGCAAACTTCAAGGGCCTTGGCGCAGGCGTTGGCATCGGCTGGTGCGTAGCACGTATCGTGCTGGCAGGCCTGCTTGTCATCCTGGCGCTGATCCTGGCTGTCGATGGATTCAAGACTCTGGCAAATCAGAAAAAAGCAAAATAATGTGTGATTACAAAAAAGGCTCCCGGATAAAAACGGGGTCTTTTTTGTGACAGGGTTCTTGTGTTTGCGTCACACATACGGTATAATGATCGCAAGTTATTTCAGCGTGAAAGAAGGAAAACGGTTATGAAAAAAATTGTATTTGCAACAGGAAATGCCGGCAAAATGAAAGAAATCCGTGAAATCCTTGCGGATCTGCCGGTGGAAATTTATTCGATGAAAGAAGCCGGCATTTCGGTCGAGATCGATGAGAACGGCAAAAACCTTTGAGGAGAATGCAAAAATCAAAGCACAGACCGTTGCCGGATGCACAGACGGCGACACGATCGTGCTGGCGGATGACTCCGGTCTGGAAGTGGATGCCTTAAACGGCGAGCCTGGTGTCTATTCGGCAAGATATATGGGAGAGGATACGTCCTACCGCATCAAAAATCAGAGCCTCGTTGACCGCCTGGAGGGCGTGCCGGTGGAAAAAAGAACGGCACGATTCGTCTGTGTGATTGCAGCTGCCTTCCCGGATGGAACAGTCTGTACCACCAAAGGAACGATCGAGGGAAAAATCGGTTACGAGGAACGCGGGGAGAACGGTTTTGGCTATGACCCGATTTTCTATCTGCCGGATATGAGCCGCACGACCGCAGAACTTTCTCCGGAAGAGAAAAACGCAGTCAGCCACAGAGGAAAAGCACTGGCGGCGATGAAAGAACAGATTGCATCATATTTGAAATAAGAAGAGGGAAGAGAATGAGTATGAAATTTCTGATAGTGAGCGATACCCATGGACGGATGTATAACCTCGAGGAGGCCATGGAACGTGAGGAGTTCGACGGCATGATCCACTGCGGTGACGTGGAAGGGATGGATGACCTGATCAAATCCAAGGTAAACGGCCCGTGCTATATGGTCATGGGAAATAATGACTGGTTTTCAAACCTCCCGGCGGAGATTCAGGTGAACATTGATGATTACCGTGCCTTTATCACACACGGTCATAACTACGGCGTATCGCTCGGCCTGGAGGGAATCTATGCGGAGGCGCTTTCCAGGGGTGTGGATATCGTACTGTTCGGCCATACGCACCGGCCGGTCGCAGAAAAGCGTGGAAATCTCTGGATTGTCAATCCGGGCAGCCTCACGTATCCGCGTCAGATGGGAAGAAAACCAAGCTATGCCATGCTGACGATCAATGAAGAGCATGAGCTTTCGGTGGAAATCAAGTATTTGGATTAAAAAACGGGTCGAAAAAGGGCGGAAAACAGCCCAAAATCGAATGAATTATCGCAACTAACATGACTATTCCAAAGAAAACAGGGTAGTACCGGAGCAGGTTCTGACTAATTCTTAAAAAGTTTGTCTAAAAAAATACAATTTAGGTGTTGACAGATGAGAAAAGATATGATAAGATCTCTTTGTTGTCCGGTGAGAACAAAACAACACAAAAAATATTTTGAAAAAAATGAAAAAAAGTGTTGACAAACCGAAAACAATGTAATATAATAAATCTTGCGTCGAGCGCGAAAGGGTTAAACGCAAATCGGGAAACCTTGTTTACGGGGTGTGGCTCAGCTTGGCTAGAGCGCCTGGTTTGGGACCAGGAGGTCGCAGGTTCGAATCCTGTCACCCCGATGTCGTGCGGGTGTAGTTCAATGGTAGAACACCAGCCTTCCAAGCTGGATACGTGGGTTCGATTCCCATCACCCGCTTGCTGCTACAATTTTGTAGAAGCTGTGTGCTTGTAGCTCAGTTGGATAGAGCAACGGCCTTCTAAGCCGTGGGTCGGGGGTTCGAATCCCTCCAAGCACGCTTCACTAAAATTAAATAGTGAAAAAGACTGTAAGTCGTAATTATGGTGGGTATAGCGCAGTTGGTTAGCGCGCCAGATTGTGGCTCTGGAGGCCAAGGGTTCGAATCCCTTTATCCACCCTGCCAGCAAGGCGAAACATTGGGCTATCGCCAAGCGGTAAGGCACAGCACTTTGACTGCTGCATTCGCTGGTTCGAATCCAGCTAGCCCAGTTGGATGCAAAAGTATACGGAGCATTAGCTCAGTCGGTAGAGCACTTGACTTTTAATCAAGTTGTCCGGGGTTCGAATCCCCGATGCTTCACTAAATAACCCATAGAAAACGCCCATGGAGGTTTTCTATGGGGTTTTTCTTTTTGAAAAAATAATATGCGGTTATGACGGAATTGGCAGACGTGCAGGATTTAGGTTCCTGTGCCTTTCGGCGTGTGGGTTCGAGTCCCACTAACCGCAGAAAAATCCACAGCAGTAAAATGACAAAAATCAGATTCTAAATAATTGCAGCAAAAATATTCGCGCATCAAATATCTTAAAAACTCCAAACAGAACCGAAAATCAAATAGAGAATAGATAGAGGAAAAATGGTATGACAAGAGAAAAGTATGAGTCATTGCCTTTGAGCATGCTGAAAGCGCTGGCAAAATCCAGAAACATGAAGGGAATTTCCACCCTGCGGAAAGAAGCGCTGATTGAGCGGATGCTGGAAGAAGATCAGAAAGAAAACCAGAAAAACATGGAAGAGTCGGCGGTTCTAAAAGAGGAAAAAAACGACGGAAACTGTACAGGATCAGAATCAGGAACCGCAGGAAAAGCGGGAGGACGGTATGGAGCGCCAGAATCGGGAAACCTCGGAAAACGGCACCGCGCGCCCGTACCAGAGACCGCGGTATGTCCGCCGGGAAGAGCGCAGTGAAAACGGAGAGCGCCAGGAGTACCGTCCAAGAGCGCCGCGTTTCAATGAGCGTAGATTTCAGGAACCACGGAATTATAATCAGAATAACCGTGAGGAAGAGCAAAGACAGGAGCCGCGTCAGGAAGCAGGGCAGGAAATGAGACAGGAGCCGCTGCGTCAGGAAGCAAGACCAGAGACGAGACAGGAACCGCGTCAGGAAACCAGCACGCTCGACAGCGGCCAGGAGGCCTGCGGCATCCTCGAGGTCATGCCGGACGGATTTGGATTTATCCGCTCCGACAACTATATGCCGGGCGACAGCGATGTCTACGTTTCTCCGTCCCAAATCCGCCGTTTCGGACTGAAAACGGGAGATATCATCCGCGGAAACACGAGAGTAAAGTCCGCAACCGAAAAATTCAGCGCCCTTTTATACTTAAAGAGCGTCAACAATCTGCCGCTCGACCAGATCATGCGCCGCGGCAATTTCGAAGATATGACACCGGTCTTCCCGGATGAGCGGCTGCGCCTTGAGCGCCCGGGCGGAAGCATGGCGATGCGGATCGTGGATCTTGTAAGTCCGATCGGAAAAGGCCAGCGAGGCATGATCGTCTCCCCGCCGAAAGCCGGAAAAACGACGCTTTTGAAGGATGCGGCAAAATCCATCCTGCGGAACAACCCGGAGATGTATCTGATCATCCTTCTGATCGACGAGCGTCCGGAGGAGGTCACCGACATTAAAGAAGCGATTCAGGGATCGAATGTGGAAGTCATCTATTCCACCTTCGATGAGCAGCCGGAGCACCACAAACGCGTGTCCGAGATGGTCATTGAGCGCGCGAAACGTCTTGTGGAGAGTAAAAAAGACGTTACGATCTTCATCGACAGCATCACACGTCTCGCCAGAGCTTACAACCTGACCGTTCCGCCGAGCGGCCGTACCCTTTCCGGCGGTCTCGATCCGGCAGCACTCTACATGCCGAAACGGTTCTTCGGCGCGGCCAGAACATGCGCGAGGCGAAGCCTGACGATTCTGCAACGGCGCTTGTGGACACCGGAAGCAAGATGGACGATGTCGTTTACGAGGAATTCAAAGGCACCGGAAACATGGAACTCGTGCTCGACCGGAAACTGCAGGAACGCCGCGTCTTCCCGGCCATCGACATAGCCAAATCGGGAACAAGAAGAGAAGATCTGCTTCTGACACCGGATGAGCAGGAGGCCGTTTACAATATGCGGAAAGCATTAAACGGCATGAAATCCGAGGAAGCCGTGGAAAATATTCTGAACATGTTTGCCCGCACCAGAAACAACGGCGAACTGATTCAAATTTTAAAGAAACAAAAAATAGTATAAGGCTTGCAATTTTCAAAATTGTGTGATACAATGAGAAAGCTGTGCAAGGTTGATGAGATTTTGTCAGCCTGAAATACGAAATCATCAGAGTAAATCTGAGAAGATAACAATATTAAGAAGAGGTGAATAAAATGAGAGAAGGAATCCATCCAGAATACCATCAGGCAACTGTTACCTGCAACTGCGGAAATACTTTCGTAACAGGTTCTACCAAGAAAGAGATCCACGTTGAGATCTGTTCTAAATGCCATCCGTTCTACACTGGCCAGCAGAAGGCTGCTGCAGCTCGTGGACGTATCGAGAAGTTCAACAAGAAATACGGCATGAAATAAGAATTGAATCAAGCAAGATGAAAAACGGGCTGAGGTTGGAAGATCTCAGCCCGTTCTTGCGTTACGGATGCAGAAAATCCCCTTTGAGGAGGTAAACGTAAATTATGAAATCATCCAATATTGGCGGCCAGGCCGTGATGGAAGGCGTCATGATGATGAACAAGGACCGCTATTCCGTCGCAGTACGCCGGCCGGACGGGGAGATTGAGGTTAAAGTAGAGCAGCACAAGCCGCTGACGAAGCACAAGGAGCTCTTAAAAGTTCCGATTCTGCGCGGTGTCTTCAGCTTTGCCGATTCGATGATCGTCGGCATGAGTTCCCTTATGTACTCCGCTTCGTTCTATGAGGACGAGGAGGAGGAAAAGAAAAAGCCGGCGACGAAAGAGGAAGAGGAGCAGCAGAAAGCGAAAAAAGAAAAGACAGACAAGCTGATGATGTACGGAACCGTCACATTTTCCGTTGTCATCGCCGTCGTTCTCTTTCTGATGGTGCCGTACTTCCTGTCCGAACTGCTGCACAAAGCGGGAGCCGGAACGACACTGACCGCGGTGGCAGAGGCCTTTGTGCGTGTGGCACTGTTCCTCGGCTATCTGGCAGCCATTTCCCGTATGGAAGACATTCAGCGCGTGTTCATGTACCACGGCGCCGAGCATAAATGCATCAACTGCGTTGAGCACGGTCTGGAACTGAACGTGGAAAACGTCTTAAAGAGTTCCCGGGAGCACAAGCGCTGCGGAACGAGCTTTCTTATGTACGTCATCGTCATCAGCATCATCTTTTTCATGTTCATCCGGGTCGATTCCCCGGTGCTGAAAATTGTGATCCGCCTGCTTCTCATTCCGGTGATCGCGGGCGTTTCGTATGAAATTATCCGCCTGGCGGGAAAAAGTGACAATAAACTGGTCAACCTGATCAGTAAACCGGGCCTGATGCTGCAGCACCTGACGACGCGCGAGCCGGATGCCGAGATGGCAGAGGTTGCGATCGCCGCTGTGGAGGCTGTGTTTGACTGGAGAGCGTACCTGAACGAAAACTTTGGTTATACGTACCCGGCCAAAACCGAAAAGAAAGAACATGAGGAGCCGTGACCGATGAGTGTGCACGATAGAAAAAAACTTGAAATCTGCACTGGAATCCGCTATTCTGTACTTACAAAAGCAACGGGGGTGGACGGAAGACCCGGCAGGACGCATGGCGTTTACTGGAGTATGTCTGCGGGATCAGCCACAGCACCTACTTTGTACACAGTGAAGATGAAATGCCAAAAGAACAGCAGGAGCAGTACGAAGCGCTGGTCAGAAAGCGCGGCGAACACATTCCGCTGCAGCAGCTGACCGGAGAGGCGTGGTTCTACGGAATTCCGGTTTTTTGTGAATGAGCATGTACTGATTCCGCGGCAGGACACCGAGATTCTTGTGGAGGAAGCGCTCCGCGGCCTTCCAAAAGATGCACGGATCCTCGATCTCTGCACCGGTTCGGGATGCATCCTCATATCGCTTCTTGTGACGAGAGAGGACTGCACGGGAATCGGCGCGGATCTCTCCGAGAAAGCCTTACAGGTTGCGGAAAAGAACGGCACACAGGCGGGCGGACGGGCATCGTTCGTAAAGAGCAACTTATTTGAAAACATCGAGGGAACCTTCGATGTGATCGCAAGCAATCCGCCGTATATCCGCACGGATGTGATTGAAACCCTGATGCCGGAGGTGCGCGACCATGAGCCGCGGATGGCACTCGACGGCAGTGCGGACGGTCTTGTCTTTTACCGGAAGATTACAGAGCAGGCAGGAAGCTATTTAAAAGAGGGCGGAAAGCTCTGTTTTGAAATTGGATACGATCAGGGAGATGAAGTGCGGGAGCTGATGGAAACCCACGGCTTTGCCGATGTACAGGTTCTGAAAGATCTGGCAGGCCTGGACCGCGTGGTGGCCGGTATCTGGCACAAAAAACCCTGACAGAAATGAATTTTAATTTTGACACCATAATGACATCATAAACAGACGAAAACAGTAAAAAGGAGCAGTCATTTTATGTTTGATAAACTTGATGATATCCTCATGCGTCTCGAGGAGGTACTGAATCAGTTAAGCGAGCCGGACGTCGCTGCCGATGCGGCGAAGTTCCAGAAGCTGATGAAGGAGCAGGCAGAACTCCAGCCGATCGCAGACGCATATAAGGACTATAAAACACAGAAACAGACCATCGAAGAGAGCCTGATGCTTCTCGAGGAGGAATCCGACGAAGAGATGCGCGAAATGCTGAAAGAAGAACTCTCCGATGCGAAAAAACGCGTAGAGGAGCTGGAGCAGGAGCTCAAAGTCCTGCTTCTGCCGAAAGACCCGAACGATGACAAGAACGTTATCGTGGAGTTCCGCGCAGGTGCCGGTGGAGACGAGGCGGCACTCTTTACCGCAGAAATCTGCCGTATGTACATCAAATACGCAGAGAGCCGCGGCTGGAAAACAGAGCTGACCAGCGCCGATGAAAACGGAATCGGCGGCTTTAAAGACGCAACACTTCTGATCAACGGAGCAGGCGCGTACTCCCGGATGAAGTACGAGAGCGGCACACACCGCGTACAGCGTGTGCCGGAAACCGAGTCCGGCGGAAGAATCCATACCTCAACCATGACCGTAGCGATCATGCCGGAGGTGGACGACGTCGAAGTACAGATCGACCCGAAAGATTACAAATTCGATGTATTCCGTGCTTCCGGAAACGGCGGCCAGTGTGTCAATACGACCGACTCAGCAGTCCGTCTGACCCACTTCCCGAGCGGCATCGTCATTTCCTGCCAGGATGAGAAATCACAGTTAAAGAATAAGGACAAGGCACTGAAGATTCTGCGTGCCCGTCTGTACGACTTAGAGCAGCAGAAACAGCACGATGAGATGGCCGAGCTTCGAAAGAGCCAGGTCGGAACGGGAGACCGCTCCGAGAAGATCCGTACGTACAACTTCCCGCAGGGACGTGTGACGGATCACAGAATCAAACTGACCTTATACAAACTGGACGCCATCATGAACGGCGATCTGGATGAAATCATCGACAGTCTGATTGCAGCCGATCAGGCCGCAAAGCTGAGCAGCATGCAGGAAGAAGCATAATAATAAACGCTGCGAATCACGATTGGTCTACAGGATCGATTGTTGATAGAATAAACAGGAGAAAAAAGGGGAAAAGAGAAAGGGAAAACGCTATGAAGAAAACAGCACTTGTGATCATGGCAGCCGGAATCGGCAGCAGATTTGGAAAGGGAATCAAACAGCTTGAGCCAGTAGGACCAAACGGGGAGATCATCATGGATTATTCCATCCACGATGCACTGGAAGCCGGCTTCAACAAAGTAGTCTTCATCATCCGCAAGGATCTGGAGAAAGATTTCAAGGAAGTCATCGGCAACCGCATCAGCAAAATCACAGAGGTGGAATATGCATTCCAGGAGCTCGATGATCTGCCGGCAGGCTTTGCAAAACCGGAAGGCCGTACCAAACCGTGGGGAACCGGCCAGGCCGTTCTTGCCTGCAAAGGTCTTGTAAAAGAGCCGTTTGCTGTTATCAATGCTGATGACTATTACGGAAAAGATCCGTTCGTAAAACTGCACGACTACCTCGTACAGGAGCATGATGTGGATGAAGTTATGCCGATCTCCATGGCAGGATTCGTGCTTGGAAACACCTTAAGTGACAACGGCGGTGTTACAAGAGGTGTCTGCGTCGTTGATGAAAACGGAAACCTGACCGGTGTCAACGAGACGAAAAACATCGTAAAGACCGCAGAGGGCGCAGGCGTTGAAAAAGAAGACGGAACGGTTGATCCGATCGACAAAAACTCCCTTGTTTCCATGAACATGTGGGGACTGCAGCCGGAGTTCATTGATCTTCTGGAGAAAGGCTTTGTTGAATTCCTTTCTGCACAGAAAGAGGAAGATGTAAAAGGCGAGTACCTCCTTCCGATCTACATCGACGAGCTGCTGCACGCAGGAAAAGCAGAAGTAAAAGTTCTTCCGACCGACGCAGAGTGGTTCGGCGTAACGTATCAGGAAGACAAAGCTTCCGTAACAGAAGCATTCCGCAAACTGATTGCGGACGGCGTATACAGCGAGAAGCTGTACGACTAATTACGATATTTTGTTATTTGAGTGAATAACCAGAAAAAGCGTGTTTGAATGATTGCAAAAAATTTCAAACACGCTTTCTGCCCGAAAGGGGAAAGGAGCATACCATGGGTAAATATTTTGGAACAGATGGATTTCGCGGAGAAGCAAACATTGATCTGACGGTTGAGCATGCATATAAAGTGGGAAGATTCCTTGGATGGTATTTCGGAAAAGACCACAAAGCACAGATCGTCATTGGAAAAGACACCAGACGCTCCAGCTACATGTTCGAATATTCGCTGGTAGCAGGACTGACCGCATCGGGAGCAGACGCTTATCTGCTGCACGTAACGACCACCCCGAGCGTTTCCTATGTTGTCCGTACCGAAAACTTTGACTGCGGAATTATGATCTCCGCCAGCCACAACCCGTTCTATGACAACGGAATCAAAGTCATCAACGGCCTGGGACAGAAACTGGAAGCCGACATCGAAGCGCAGATCGAAGCCTACATCGACGACGGAACACCGAAGATCCCGTTCGCAACGAGAGAAGACATCGGACGCACCGTGGATTTTGCAGCCGGAAGAAACCGCTACATTGGACACCTGATCTCGATTCCGACAAAATCCTTTAAAAACATGAGAGTCGGACTCGACTGCTCCAACGGAAGTGCCTCTTCCGTAGCCAAGAGCGTGTTTGATGCCATCGGCGCCAAGACATATGTGATCCACAACGAGCCGGACGGAACAAACATCAACCGCGGCTGTGGTTCCACCCACATCGAAGAGCTTCAGAAATATGTAAGAGAGAAACACCTCGATGTCGGATTTGCCTACGACGGAGACGCAGACCGCTGCATCGCTGTCGATGAGCTGGGAAATGTGGTAGACGGAGACCTGATCATGTACGTCTGCGGTAAATACTTAAAAGAAAAAGGCCAGTTAAACGGAGATACGATCGTGACCACGATCATGTCAAACCTCGGTCTTTACAAAGCGTGTGACCGCGCCGGTATCCGGTATGAGAAGACGGCAGTCGGCGACAAATACGTGTGCGAGAACATGATGGCAAACGGCTATTCTCTCGGCGGAGAGCAGTCCGGCCACATCATTTTCAGCAAGCACGCGACGACCGGTGACGGAATCCTGACCTCCCTGATGGTGATGGAAGTGCTGATAGATAAGAAACTCCCGCTCAGCACCCTGACAGCCGAGGTAGTGATTTACCCGCAGCTCTTAAAGAATGTCCGCGTGGCAAACAAAGCAGCTGCAAAGGCCAACCCGGCAGTACAGAAAGCAGTAGAAGACGTAGCAGAGGCCCTGGGCGATGACGGACGCATCCTCGTAAGAGAGAGCGGCACCGAGCCGGTGATCCGTGTCATGGTGGAAGCACCGGACGACGCAACGTGTGCAAAATACGTAGACCAGGTTGTTTCTGTGATGCATAAAGAAGGACTTGTGACAGAATGAAAAAAGACTGGTAATCTTTTTCTGGCGGCGGCAATGGTGCTTGGCGGCTGTGAAAATAAAAATTCAAAGCTTTATAAAAAGGGCATCGAGGCGCTCGAACAGAAGGACTACGTAACGTCGATTGCGATGCTGGAGGGAGCCGTAAAGGCAGGCGACCGACTGGCGGAGAGCTACCGGTCGCTCGGCATCGCTTATCTGAAAAGCCAGGAGTATGACAAGGCAAAAGAGGCTTTCAAGAGCAGTCTTTCGAGCATGAAGCACAAAGACGCGGAGTTTTCGCGCGATGTCATGTATTACGAGGCGGAAACCTGCGTACAGGCCGGAGATCTGGATGGAGCCATTGAGATCTGCACCAATATTCAGGAAGAAAAGGCCGATGCCGATGCGCTGTTCCTTAGGGGACGCGCGTACTTCCTGCAGAAGAATTACGAGCAGGCGAAGGTGGATTTTGATGCGGCAGTGGAGACGAAGGAGAGCTATCAGCTCTGCCTTGACATTTACGAGCTGTATCAGGAGAGCAGCATGAAGGCGGACGGAGACCGTTACCTCGAAGCGGCAGTGAAGATTGAGCCGAAAACGACCGAGGATTATTATAACATCGGCTGCGCATATTACTATCTGGAGGAGCAGGACGAGGCGGTCAAAGCGTTCTCGAAGGCAATGAAGGACGGCAGCAGCGCGGCGATGGAAATGCTCGGCGAGGTTTACCTTTCCAATGGTCAGAACGACGAGGCGAAAGCACTGTTTTCTTCGTATCTTTCGACAGATGGCTTTGCGGCGGCAGCAAACAACGGGCTGGCGCTCTGCGCACTTGCGGAAAACGACACGGACAGTGCACTCTCGTATATCGAGGAAGGACTCAAAACGGCAGAGGATTCCGACCGGGAAAATCTGCTGTTCAACCAGATTGTATCCTATGAAAAACGGGCGGATTTTGATACCGCGAAGTCGCTGATGGCGGATTTTCTGGCAGCATACCCGGAAAACACCGCGGCGCAGCGGGAAAATACGTTTCTCCAGAACCGATAACAGACGGAGGAAGTTGGATTGTTTGATTTAAGAGAAGAACAGGAGCGCGTGATTCTGGTCGGCGTACAGGAAAACGGCGGCGCAAACGCAGAAGAATCGCTCGACGAGCTGGCGGAACTGGCCAGCACCGCCGGTGCGAAGGTGGAGGGCCGCCTGGTGCAGGTGCGGGAGGCCATTCATCCGGGAACGTACATCGGAAAAGGAAAATTAGAGGAATTGAAAATTCTGGTGCGCGCCTGCGATGCGACGGGCATCATCTGCGACGATGAGCTCTCCTCGATCCAGTTAAAAGGGCTGGAGGAAGCACTGGAATGCAAGATCATGGACCGTACGCTTTTGATCCTGGATATCTTTGCGGCGCGCGCCGTGAGCAGCGAGGGTAAAATCCAGGTTGAGCTGGCCCAGTTAAAGTACCGTGCGTCCCGACTTTCCGGCCTTGGCACATCGCTTTCCCGTCTCGGCGGCGGAATCGGTACGAGAGGACCGGGAGAGAAAAAGCTGGAAACCGACCGGCGCCTGATCCGCACGCGTATTACGCAGTTAAAACGTGAGCTTGAGGAAGTACGCCAGCACAGAGAGCTCCTTCGTGAAGGCAGAAAACGTTCCAAAATCCCGGTAGCGGCGCTCGTAGGCTATACGTCAGCGGGAAAGAGCAGTCTTTTAAATGCACTGACAGGATCGAAAATTCTGGCAGATGCAATGCTGTTTTCCACGCTGGATACGACGACGCGGTCACTGACCCTTCCGGATGGACAGGAAATCCTGCTGACCGATACGGTTGGATTTATCAATAAGCTGCCACATCATCTGATCGATGCATTCCGCAGTACGCTGGAGGAAGCACGGTATGCCGACTATATTCTCCACGTTGTGGACACGTCAAATCCGCAGATGGAGCTGCAGATGCAGGTCGTGTACGATACGCTGCGGGAACTGAAAGTTGAGGACAAAAAGATCGTCACCCTGCTGAACAAGCAGGATAAGCTTCTCGCCCCGGTGGTTGTAAAAGATTTCCGGGCAGACGCGAGCCTTGCGGTCTCTGCCAAAACAGGACAGGGACTCGAAGACCTCAAAAATTTACTCTCCTCGTGGATGATGGAGGGAAAAATCTATATCGAGCGCCTCTATCCGTACGATAAGGCGGGAACGATTTCACTGATCCGCGGATACGGAATTCTGCTCGAAGAAGAATATCTGCCGGAAGGCATCCGCGTAAAAGCCTATGTACCGAAGGATATCTATCCGAGGGTATAGAGGTATGGCAAGCGGGCTTAAAAACGGCAGTACATCCCTTTAAGCGCCGTACAGCGCCGAAAAATGGAAGGGACAGAACACAAGTAAAAGTACCATATCTAGTGATGTTAGAAAATTTCACACTAGATATGGTACTTTTTACTATTGACGGGAGAAACATGCTCTGCTATCATATGGTTCAGACACTGCAAAGAGTGGAACCTTAAAAAGGCCTTGCAGAAACGGTTGAATTAACAGGAGGGATTCCATGTTTCAGGTAGAAAAGAGAGACGGAACGATTGCAGAGTTCCAGATGAAAAAGATTACCGATGCGATTGGAAAAGCATTCGGCGCAAAAGATATGCAGTTCAGCGATGACATGCTTCAGATGCTGGCACTGCGCGTAACAGCGGACTTTCAGTCCAAGATCAAAGACGGAAAAATTTCAGTGGAGGCAATTCAGGACAGCGTGGAGAACGTGCTGATCCAGTGCGGCTACGCAGAAGTGGCAAAAGCTTACATTCTGTACCGCAAGCAGAGGGAAAAAATACCGCAACATGAAATCGACGATCGTAGACTACAAAGAGATCGTGGACAGCTACGTAAAAGTAGAGGACTGGCGTGTCAAAGAGAACTCGACCGTAACGTATTCTGTCGGCGGTCTGATCTTAAGCAATTCCGGCGCGATCACAGCCAACTACTGGTTATCAGAGATTTATGATGACGAGATCGCCGAGGCACACCGCAACGCGGATATTCACATCCACGACCTGTCGATGCTGACCGGCTACTGTGCAGGATGGTCGTTAAAACAGCTTATCAAAGAAGGACTTGGCGGCATCAACGGAAAGATTACTTCTTCTCCGGCAAAACATCTTTCGGTTCTGTGCAACCAGATGGTCAACTTCCTCGGCATTATGCAGAACGAGTGGGCAGGTGCGCAGGCATTTTCTTCGTTTGATACGTATCTGGCGCCGTTCGTCAAAGTGGACAACTTAAGCTACGGCGAAGTGAAGAAGTGCATCGAGGCGTTTATCTACGGCGTCAACACACCGAGCCGCTGGGGAAGCCAGGCACCGTTCTCCAACATCACACTCGACTGGACCGTACCGGATGACCTCGCGGAGCTTCCGGCGATCGTCGGCGGCAAGGAGATGGACTTCAAGTACAAAGACTGTAAAAAAGAGATGGATATGGTCAACAAAGCGTTCATCGAGACGATGATCGAGGGAGATGCCAACGGAAGAGGCTTCCAGTACCCGATCCCGACCTACTCCATCACATCCGATTTTGACTGGTCCGATACGGAGAATAACCGTCTGCTGTTCGAAATGACTGCAAAATACGGTACCCCGTACTTCTCCAACTACATCAACAGCGATATGAAACCAAGCGACGTGCGCTCCATGTGCTGCCGTCTCCGCCTGGATCTGCGTGAGCTTCGAAAGAAAACCGGCGGATTCTTCGGTTCCGGCGAGAGCACCGGATCGGTCGGCGTTGTCACTATCAATATGCCGCGTATCGCATATCAGTCCAAAGATGAGAAAGAGTTCTACCGCCGTCTCGATCATATGATGGATATTGCCGCACGTTCGTTAAAGACGAAACGTGAGGTCATTACCCGCCTCCTGGACGAGGGACTGTATCCATATACGAAACGGTACCTTGGAACGTTTGAGAACCACTTCTCAACCATCGGTCTGATCGGTATGAACGAGGCCGGCTTAAATGCCGCATGGCTCGGAAAGGGTCTGGAGGATCCGAAGACACAGCAGTTTACGAAAGAAGTTCTGAACCATATGAGAGAGCGTCTTTCTGATTACCAGGAGGAGTACGGCGATCTGTACAACCTTGAGGCAACTCCGGCGGAGTCGACCGCATACCGTCTGGCAAAACACGACCGTGCAAAATGGCCGGATATCAAGACCGCAGGCCATGAGGGAGATACCCCGTACTACACCAACAGCTCCCATCTGCCGGTGGACTATACCGAGGATATTTTCTCTGCGCTTGATATTCAGGATGATCTGCAGACGCTGTACACCTCGGGAACTGTCTTCCATGCGTTCCTTGGCGAAAAACTGCCGGATTGGAAAGCAGCAGCTTCCCTTGTGCGGAAGATTGCAGAGAACTACAAACTGCCGTACTACACGCTGTCCCCGACGTATTCTGTTTGTGCGAACGACGGCTATCTCGCCGGCGAGCACTTTACATGTCCGATCTGCGGAAAAGAGGCAGAGGTTTACAGCCGTATCACGGGATATTACCGTCCGGTCAAGAACTGGAACGACGGAAAACGCCAGGAGTACAAGAACAGAACTGTATATGATATCATCCACTCCAAATCGCCGGAGCAGAAAATGAAATCGTACGGTGCAGCAGAGAAACTGGCAGAGCAGGCCGCTGGAAAAGAAGAGCCGAAAGCCGCTGCAGCAGCAGATAAAATCGAGGAAGACGGCATGTACCTGTTCACGACAAGCACCTGCCCGAACTGCAAAATGGCAAAAGAAATGCTCGCCGAGGAGCAGTATGAGGTGATCGACGCAGAGCGTCACCCGGATCTTGCCGCACAGTACGGCATCATGCAGGCACCGACTCTTCTCGTTGTGGAGGACGGCCAGGCGCAGAAGATTGTGAATGCTTCCAATATCCAGAAATATGTGGATGAATATCTCTCCTAAATCTGTGCGCATATAGTTGCAGGAAAGAACAAACAGAGTTATAATAGGAAAAAGCGATACCCTCGCCCGGGCATCCCGGGTGGGGGTATTATTATGGCGCTGAGCACAGCAGAAATCGGCCCGGTGGACCGGTTTCACTTACAGAAGGGAGAAAAATTATGGGATACAGCCAGGACACAATCTGTGTACAGGGAGGATGGCAGCCGAAAAACGGTGAGCCGCGTGTACTTCCGATTTACCAGAGCACAACATTCAAATATGCAACCAGCGAGGAAATGGGAAAACTGTTCGATCTGGAGGAGGAGGGATATTTCTATTCCCGTCTGCAGAACCCGACGAACGACGTCGTAGCACAGAAAATCTGCGATCTGGAGGGCGGCGTGGCAGCCATGCTCACATCTTCCGGCCAGGCGGCAACGATGCTTGCTGTTACCAACATCTGTGAGGCAGGCGACCACGTTGTCTGCGCGGCAAAGGTTTACGGAGGAACCTCCAACCTGCTCGCCGTTACCTTAAAACGATTCGGCATCGAGACTACCCTCGTGGACCAGGATGCGCCGGCAGAGGAGCTGGAAAAAGCATTCCAGCCGAACACCAAAGCTGTCTTTGCCGAGACGATTTCCAACCCGGCAGGTGTTGTACTTGACATTGACAAGTTTGTTAAACTTGCACATGAGCACGGCGTTCCGATGATCTGCGACAACACCTTTGCAACCCCGATCAACTGCCGTCCGTTCGAGTTCGGTGTAGATATTGTCACCCATTCCACCACAAAATACATGGACGGCCATGCAATGGCGCTCGGCGGAGCGATTGTCGATTCCGGAAACTTCGACTGGGATGCGCATGCAGACAAATTCCCGGGCCTTACCACACCGGACGAATCGTACCACGGCGTGATTTATACGCAGAAATTCGGTAAAAAAGCGTATATCACAAAAGCAACCGCACAGCTGATGCGTGATATGGGAGCGTGCCAGTCCCCGCAGAATGCATTCCTGACGAATGTCGGTCTGGAGACCCTGCACCTGCGCGTGGAGCGTCACTGCAGAAATGCCGAGAAAGTGGCAGAGTTCCTGAAAAACCACCCGAAGGTAGCATGGGTTGAGTACGCAGGCCTTGCAGACAGCAAATACCATGCGCTGGCAGAAAAATACATGCCGAACGGAACCTGCGGCGTTCTCTGCTTCGGACCAAAGGGCGGAAGAGACGGCGCGATGCGCTTCACGAACGGCCTGAAAATGGTAGCAATTGTAACACACGTTGCCGATGCAAGAAGCTGCGTTCTGCACCCGGCAAGCCATACCCATCGCCAGCTGAACGATCAGCAGCTCATCGAAGCCGGTGTTCTGCCGGATCTGATCCGTCTGTCAGTCGGCATCGAGGATGTGAACGATATCATTGCAGACCTTGATCAGGCGCTTGCGAACGTATAAAGATACAAAAAACAGGATGTGAAAAGGAGCGTAATTGGTAAAATGGAAGAAATGGCAAAGAAACGCGTAAAAGATTCTGAGACAGAGCAGTCGTATCTTCTGATGCACCGCCATATCAACGGCTATGGCCGTCTGTTCGGCGGCCATCTGGTCGCGTGGATCGATGAGCTTGCCGGTCTGGTGGGACGCCGCCACTGCGGCCACGAAATCACCACCGCGTGCATCGACAATCTGAACTTCAAGCATCCTGCTTTTCTGAACGACACCGTCGTACTGGTCGGAAGAGTGACGTATGTCGGACGCACCTCAATGGAGGTGCGCGTCGACACGTACGTGGAAGAGCTTGCGACCGGCATTCGGAAAATGATCAACCGTGCCTACGTGGTGATGGTGGCCATCGACGAGAACGGCCGCGCACTTCCCGTCCCGGGCCTGATTCTGGAATCCCCGGAGCAGGAGGCCGAGTGGGAGGGCGGAAAACGCCGCTATGAACTGCGAAAAGAGCGTCACAGAGAGGGGTTCTAAGTTGACGTTCACCCGCACATTTGCAGAATCCACCGGAGCTGTCTTCGTGCATTCTGAAAATTTTATTTTAAGAAAATCCCGCCGTGTCCCTTGACAGGCGGGATTTTCCATGTTAAGGTAAAGGCAGTTATACGACTGACGGAAGTGGAAATGACCACAGGGAGTATAGCGTGAGAAGAGGCCGACCGTCTGGGCAGAAGAATGCTTGGGGGAGTGGGTCTGTTTTTTATCCAAAAACAGAAAATCCCATTCCAGCCACCTTGAAAAGGAGATCAGAAGATGAAAAAACGTATCACTGGAACAGGAATTAAAAGGAAATGCATATCCAGGAAGAGGAATTGTGATCGGCAGATCCAAAGACGGCACAAAAGCCGTTGCCGGATACTTTATTATGGGCAGAAGCCAGAACAGCCGCAACCGTGTCTTTGTTGAGGAGGGTGAGGGAATCCGCACACAGGCGTTTGATCCGTCGAAGCTGGAAGATCCGAGCCTGATCATCTACGCACCAGTACGCGTTCTGGGAAATGATACGATCGTAACAAACGGAGACCAGACCGATACCGTATACGAAGGACTGGAGCAGGGAAAAACGTTTGAGGTATCCCTTCGAAGCAGAGAGTTTGAGCCGGATGCACCGAACTACACTCCTCGTATTTCCGGTGTGATGCACGTAGAGAACGGAACGTACGGCTACCAGATGTCGATCTTAAAGAGCAATAACGGCGATCCGTCCCAGTGCAACCGCTACACCTTCTCCTATGATAACTGTGTAGCAGGGGAAGGCCATTTCATCCACACCTACATGCACGACGGCAATCCGCTGCCAAGCTTTGAGGGTGAGCCAAAACTGGTCGAGATTCCGGATGACATCGATGCCTTCACCGAACTGCTCTGGAGCAGCTTAAACGAGGACAACAAGGTGTCCCTCTTCACACGCTATATCGACATTGCAACCGGCAAGTATGAGACAAGAATCGTGAATAAAAATAAATAAGAAATCGAGTGTTTTGCGAAAGGAGAAAATCATGAAAGAATTAGCGTTAAAATACGGATGCAACCCGAACCAGAAACCTTCCAGAATTTACATGGATGATGACAGGGATCTTCCGATCGAAGTATTAAGCGGCCGTCCGGGCTATATCAATTTTCTGGATGCCTTCAATGGCTGGCAGCTGGTACGTGAGCTGAAAGCAGCCACCGGTCTTCCGGCAGCAACTTCCTTCAAGCACGTTTCCCCGGCAGGTGCAGCCGTAGGTCTTCCGCTGGACGAGACCCTGCGTAAAATTTACTGGGTAGACGATATGGGAGAGCTTTCTCCGTTAGCATGCGCTTATGCAAGAGCCAGAGGCGCAGACCGTATGTCTTCTTTCGGCGACTTTATCGCACTTTCTGATGTCTGCGACAAAGACACCGCATCTCTGATCAAACGTGAGGTTTCTGACGGTGTCATCGCTCCGGGATTTACCGATGAAGCACTGGAAATCTTGAAAGCAAAGAAAAAAGGTAACTACTGCGTCATCAAAATCGACGAGAATTACCGTCCGGCTCCGCTCGAGCACAAACAGGTCTTCGGCATTACCTTTGAGCAGGGCCGCCAGGAGCTGCCGATCGACGATGAGCTGCTCTCCAACGTGGTAACCGAGAACAAAGAGATTCCGGAAGCAGCAAAACGCGATCTGAAGATTGCACTGATTACCTTAAAATATACCCAGTCCAACTCCGTATGCTTCGTCAAAGACGGTCAGGCCATCGGTGTCGGCGCAGGCCAGCAGTCCCGTGTGCACTGCACCCGTCTTGCCGGACAGAAAGCCGACAACTGGTTCCTGCGTCAGTGCCCGAAGGTGCTGGATCTGCAGTTCGTAGACGGCATCCGCCGCGCAGACCGTGACAATGCGATCGACGTTTACATCGGCGAGGAGTACATGGATGTTCTCGCAGACGGCGCATGGGAGAAGATCTTCAAAGTAAAACCGGAAGTCTTCACAAGAGAAGAGAAACGTGCATGGCTCGACCAGATGAAGGGCGTAACCTTAGGTTCCGATGCCTTCTTCCCGTTCAGCGACAACATCGAGCGCGCACACAAGAGCGGCGTCCAGTACATCGCAGAGCCGGGCGGATCGGTTCGTGATGACGCTGTCATCGAGTGCTGCAACAAGTACAACATGGCGATGGCATTTACAGGAATCCGTCTGTTCCATCACTAAAAAGAAATGCGTTTTATATTTATATAAGAAGAAAGAATCCGGTCTCTGGGCGGCCGGATTCTTTCTTTTTTTCGCACATGTATCATCAAAGAGAGAGTAGCACTTTCTGAAGAATAAAAAATAAGCAGGAAGAGGGCGGTACCGCCCTTTTTCTGTCGAAAACCCCTGTTCTTTTTCGGAAAAGTGTGATAAAATACCCCATGGGCGTATCTTTTGCCCGCTGCAAAAAGGAGGATGAGAAATATGCGGCAGATGGAATTTAAAATGGAGCGACAGGGACTTCTCGAGGAAGGCCAGGAAGTCAACGTGACAGAAAGCGCACTGCCTACCTCCTATTATTATACGATTACCCCGGCAGTGGCCATGAGCAGGAATTATCAGGCGTATGAGAGGCTGCAGTCCCGGAAGGGAATCGTAAAAGAAGTAAAAGAGACACCGAGAGGATTCTATACGGTAGTGGAGTTTGATGAAGATGAGCCGACCTGACGAGAACAAAAATGAGCACCCGGTGGTGCATCCGATTCCGCCGGTTTACCGCGCCGATTCCCGGATTCTGATTCTCGGCAGTTTTCCGTCCGTAAAATCCAGGGAGACCGGATTTTTTTACGGCCATCCGCAGAACCGTTTCTGGAAAGTGACGGCAGCCGTGTGCGGGGAAGAGGTGCCGCAGACCGTGGAAGAGAAGAAGGCGTTTCTGCTCCGGAATCATATCGCTGTCTGGGATGTGATCGCGTCCTGCGTCATCACAGGCTCGAGCGATGCGAGCATCCGCGATGTTGTGCCGAATCCGCTGCAGGACATTCTGGAATGCGCCGATATTCGGCAGATTTACTGCAACGGGGCGACCGCGTGGAAGTATTACCGGAAGTACCAGGAGAAGCAGCTGGGACGGGAAGCGGTTCGCCTTCCGTCGACGAGTCCCGCGAACGCCGCATGGTCTGTGGAGCGGCTGCTTGGCGAGTGGAGCCAGTGCGGAGAAGTCTTACGAAACGGAGAGTGACAGGATGAAAAAAGAGTACGAGACCGTCTGGGAGATTTTTAATGAGTGTGCCAATAATCAGATGCGGGACGTCTTTTTCGACGAGATCGAGACGGATGACCCGGAGGCGTATATCCGTCAGAAATTTCCGGACAAAAACTTAAAATATGAAAAAACGGTGGAAGCGGACGGATCTCTGGTCTTTGACATTGAGACCTCCGGCATCCGCCAGCGGTTTACGTTTACAGAAATCTGAATCGCGCAGAAAATACCAGAAAAGCGGAGAAAAAAACGATGAGTGAAGAAAAACACACGCATGTGCATGTGCTGGAAGACGGCACCGTGATCGAGCATTCCCACGATCACGCCCACGGGCACCATCATACAAATACAAAAGCAGTCTTAAACCGCCTCTCCCGCGCGATCGGACACATGGAGTCGATCAAGCGGATGGTAGAGGAAGGCCGGGACTGCACTGAGGTTCTGATCCAGCTGTCTGCCGTGAAGGCGGCCATTAACAATACAGGAAAAATTATCCTGGAGGATCACATTGAACATTGCATCGTCGATGCAGTCGAGCATGGGGACACAAAAGCGATTCAGGAGCTGAATAAGGCGATCGACCGCTTTGTCAAATAAGCAAGAAAAACAAGAAAAGAGGAAAGAAACATGGCAAAAGAATGCAGCAATTCGAGCTGTTCCAAAGAAAGCTGCGAAGGATGTCCAAGCAAAGCAGGACAGGGCAAACCGGATTTTCATATTGATCTGAATGCCGATTCTTCGATCAAACATGTCATTGGCGTTGTCAGCGGCAAGGGCGGTGTTGGTAAATCCATGGTAACCGCATCTCTGGCAAACCAGAAAGCAAAAGAGGGCTACAAGGTTGGTATCCTCGATGCCGATATCACAGGACCGTCCATCCCGAAAATGTATGGCCTGAAAGGACCTGCAAACGTAGATGACAAGGGCGTTTACCCGGCAGTTGCAGCAAACGGCGTAAAGGTAATGTCCATCAACCTCCTGCTTCCGGGCGAGGAAGAGCCGGTCATCTGGAGAGGACCTGTCATCGCAGGAACCGTAAAACAGTTCTGGACCGACGTCATCTGGGGCGACCTGGACTATCTCTTCGTCGATATGCCGCCAGGAACCGGTGATGTTCCGCTGACCGTTTTCCAGTCTCTTCCGGTAGACGGCGTAGTGATCGTATCTTCCCCGCAGGATCTGGTGCGCATGATCGTCATGAAAGCCTACAAGATGGCACAGATGATGAGCGTTCCGGTGCTCGGTATCGTAGAGAACTACAGCTACCTCGTATGTCCGGACTGCGGCAAAAAGCTGTCCATTTTCGGCGAAAGCCACATCGATGAGATCGCAGCCGAGATCGGCGTGCCGGTTCTCGGCAAAATGCCGATTCATCCGGAGTTTGCCGAGCTGGTGGACGAAGGAAGATTTGCAGAAGTGGATAACACCGATATTGCAAAGATCAACATCTAATCATTAAATATAGAAGCAAGTAATGGCATGAAAAACTCGTTTTTCCTTGATTTTACAAGGAAAAGCGGGTTTTTTTGACAAGATTTTTACGTTTCTTTTGGCAAAAACTATTTTATTTTAAACGGATTTTGTGTAACCGGTTACACACGACTGCGCAAATGAGACAAAAAGCGACAAATATGAAGGGTTAATGAGAAAAACTTGCATAAAAAACATGCATAATATGGCAAAAACAAGGAAATAAATTCAATATTGACATTTAAAGAGAAAAAGTGCATAATCTACCTCAACGATAGGAAAACAAACAGCTATTGATTAAGAAAGAGGTGAATCGTATGTCACACTGCGTAGTAAGACTCAATGGAACTGAGGAAGTAGAGGAGTTTGTAAAAGCAGCTTCCAAATGTGATTTTAATATTGACATTTTTTACAACCGCGTTATTATTGATGCAAAATCCATTCTTGGCATCCTCAGCATGGATCTGAACCGTGATCTCACCGTACACTGCTATGGTGACAGTCCGGCATTCAATAAAACCCTGCAGAAATTTGCTGTAGCATAAATTTTATTAAGGGAAACGAAAAAAATTCAGCCTGCGCCGCCAGCGAGAGTAGAGACAGAATTTGCGCAGGGGACTTTCTGAAGAAAAACTAATCACACGAGACACATAACTTCAGAGAGAAAAAAACGGAGACTGTTGCGGCAGTCTCCTTTTTACTGTATAATGATAACTATTCAGAGCCATGCGAAATTCCAGAAAAGGACACGAATCATGCTTGCATGAATGAGCGTTCGTTTTCTGGAATTTCATATGGCGAGAAGCCACATCGAGATGCAGCGCAGCGGAATCGAGATGGGGCTCTGAATAGTCTGGTTAGAAAAGGAGCGGGCTAGTGGAAGAGAAGAAGAAAGAGATCCGGATTTCCGTGCGGAATCTGGTGGAGGTTTATTCTGCGCAGCGGGGATCTGGACAACTCGTCGGGAGGTTTTGGCGAGCGCGATGCCATGCAGGCGGGAACGCGGGTGCATCAGCAGATTCAGAAAAAACGGGGCGCCGATTACCGTGCGGAGGTTCCGCTGGTTCACGAAAAAGAATATGAGCATTTCATTCTGCGCGTCGAGGGAAGAGCAGACGGCATGTACGAGGACGGAACCACGACCGTGATCGAGGAGATCAAGGGAACGTACCGTGACCTCGAAACGATGGAAGAGCCGGTTCCGGTACATCTGGCACAGGCGAAGTGCTACGCTTACATCTACGGCCTTCAGAACCGCAAAGAGGAGATGGGCGTGCTGATGACGTACACCCTGCTCTCCTCCGAGGAGGAAGGCCTTCTGCGCCCGCTCACCAAAGAAGAGGTAAAGCCGGAGCATTCTAACTGGCGCATCCGCCATTTTCTGCAGACGTACAAGCTCCCGGAACTGGAGCAGTGGTTCGATGAGCTACTCGACGCCTGGTTTATCTGGGCGGAATTCCAGTACCAGTGGCAGAAAGCGCGAGATGCCTCAATGCAGCACCTCGAATTCCCCTTCCCGTACCGGAAAGGCCAGCGGGAACTGGTGAGCGGCGTCTACCGTACCATTCTGCGGAAAAAAGAACTCTTCGTCCAGGCGCCGACCGGCATCGGAAAAACAATGTCCACGGTCTTTCCGGCCATCCGCGCGATCGGAGAGGGCTGCGGCGACCGTCTTTTTTATCTGACTGCGAAAACCATCACCCGTACCGTGGCAGAGGAGGCGGTCTCCATTCTAAAAGAGAAGGGACTGCAGTTCAAAGCAATCACGCTGACCGCAAAAGAAAAAAATGTGCATCCTCGATGAGCCCGAATGCGATCCGATCCACTGCCCGCGCGCGAAAGGTCATTTTGACCGGATCAACGCGGCGGTGTACGAGATGCTGACGGAATGCGATTCCTACACAAGAGAGGAAGTCCTACGCCAGGCGGAAAAATGGAACGTCTGCCCGCACGAGTTCCAGTTTGATGTGGCTTCGTGGGTGGACGGCGTGATCTGCGATTACAACTATGCGTTTGATCCGACCTCGAAATTAAAACGCTTTTTCGCAGAAGGAACGAAGGGTGACTACATCTTTCTGATCGACGAGGCGCATAACCTGGTCGAGCGGGGCCGCGATATGTTCAGTGCCACGCTCGTCAAAGAGGAGATTTTAAAGGTCCGCCAGCTCCTCCGCCCGTATGCACCGGGCAAAAAGCTCGAGAAGGCGCTGAATCGCTGCAATCACCAGATGCTCGTCTACAAAAGAGAGTGCGATTCCTGCACGGAGCTGGAAAGCGTATCGACGTTTCTTATGATGGTCAATCAGCTGCTGGAAGAACTGGCAGGCTGGCTGGAAGCGCATAAGACAAGCGAAATCCGGAAGCAGGTTCTGGAATTTTACTTAACTTGCGAAATTTTTCCGAGATTTACAATTTAGTGGATGAAAATTATCTGATCTACACGAGTTATCTCGATAACGGCGATTTTAGCACTGCGCCTGTTCTGCGTCAACCCGGGCGGAGAATCTGCAGCAGTGTATCAACCAGGGGCGGTCGGCCGTCTTCTTTTCCGCGACGCTGCTGCCGGTGCAGTATTATAAGAAGATGTTCAAGCACGAATTACGGACGATTACGCGATTTACGTGGAGTCCCCGTTTGATCCCACGAAGCGGTGTCTGGCGATCGGAAGCGAGGTCAGCACGAAGTATCAGCGGAGAAACCGCGCAGAGTTTGAGAAGATACGCCGCTTATCTGAACGAGATGATCCAGAGCCGGAAGGGCAACTATATGGCGTTCTTCCCGTCATACCGCCTGATGCAGGATGTCTATGCGGTCTATGAGGAACTGTATGCAGATGAAAACGTGACCTGCCTGATCCAGGAGTCGGCGATGCGGGAGCAGGAGAGAGAAGAGTTTCTGGAAGCGTTTGCGAAAGACAACGAGAAAACGCTGGTGGGATTCTGTATCATGGGAGGCATTTTCTCGGAGGGAATTGATCTGGACGGGGAGAAGCTGATCGGCGCGGCCGTTGTGGGAGCCGGAATCCCGCAGGTGGGGCCGGAGAGAGAACTTTTAAAGCAATATTTCGACCGCAGCGGAGAGAACGGTTTCGACTACGCGTACCGCTATCCCGGCATGAATAAAGTATTGCAGGCGGCAGGGCGCGTGATCCGTACGACGGAGGACACGGGTGTGATTCTGTTGCTCGACGAGCGGTTCCGAAACCGGGAGTACCGCGAGCTGTTCCCAAGAGAGTGGGAGGACTGCCGGATTGTGCAGCGCAGCAGCCTCCCGGAGGTAATCCATTCGTTTTGGGAGAGGGTGGATTGTGAGAGCGGATCAAAAGCCGGGCAGCAGGAAATGAAATCTCGGTACAGCGCTGAACGTTACGTGTGATCCGCGCGGTTCCGGTATTCGCTCGGCGAGCAGCCCATCTGCTGCCGGAAAATTTTAGAAAAATAGGCAGGACTGGAAAATCCGGTCTGTTCCGCTACGGAAGTGATACTGGCCTGGCGCTCGAGAAGGAGCGGCAGGCTTTTTTCAATACGGTAATCGAGAAGATAGTCAAACAGGGATTCGTTCATGCATTTCTTGAAAAAACGGCAGCATTCACTGCGGCAGATGTGGATCTGTGCGGCGAGATCCTCGAGCGTCAGATGCTCCATATAATGGCGGTGGATGTAGTCGAGCAGAATGCGGAGCCGCTCAACATCACGCGCTGCCGCCGTGTTCTGGGATTCACCGGAAAACGATGCGTGGCGGTAAATCTCAATCCAGATCGACAGCAGAAGCTCCTGGATTTCCATCTCAAACGCGGACGGCTGTGAAAGCGAGAGGTCGTAGATGCGGTGCATACAGGCAAGTACCTGGTTCTGCCAGTCGATCTCCGGCGAAAAGCGATGGAGGCGAGCTGCATATCCGTCAGCACCGGTTCGACGTAGCGCGTCTGGATCACACTGTTTGAAAAACCATAGAGAAAGCGCGGGGCGAACGTGGTTGAAATATAGACGCAGTCCATCCCGTCGATCATGTGGCCGCTGTGAAGCGCATTCGTGTTGCAGAAAATGCCGTCCCCTTCTTTTAAGACATACGATTTGCCGTTGACCTGATATCCGATCTGCCCCGAGAGGACAAACGTCAGCTCAATTTCCGGGTGCCAGTGCCAGGAAAAGGAGCCGCGCTCGTAGCGGGAGAGCTGTTCGTAACTGATGTTGACAGGAAATTCATAGCTGCCGTGGGCCTTCAGCTCACGGTTTTCTTTATCCATGCGGATCTGCATGAAACGTACCTCCAATCCATAAAATCCATTAAAAATCATACGATAAGTAAAGTATGCGGCAAAAAGGGAAAAAAAACC
>ENA-OQNJ01000025-OQNJ01000025.1-human-gut-metagenome-genome-assembly--contig:-NODE-25-length-34002-cov-4.572841_pt1 | contig 34002 bp, 32 predicted proteins | sample MGYA00242630_ERZ504882 | MGnify/ENA primary metagenome ERZ504882 (study PRJEB26092, sample SAMD00036408) | human gut metagenome | host: Homo sapiens | study: EMG produced TPA metagenomics assembly of... | reverse complement strand
CTGTTTGCTAAAATGTATGAGGACTGGTCTGCCGGACGCATAACCGAGTATAACTTCAATATGCTGTCCGAGAAGTACCAGAACGAGCAAAAGGAGCTTGAAACAAAAATAAGACAGCTTCACGAAACGATGGAAGCCGCCGTACAGACCGCAGCGGATGCTGAAAAGTGGATTGCCCTGATGAAACAGTATGTCAACCCTGTGGAGCTGACCGCCGAACTTCTGAACACTCTAATTGAAAAAATAACCGTCCACGAAGCTGTCAAGGGCGAGGACGGAAGCCGTGAGCAGGAAGTAGAAATCTACTACCGCTTCATCGGCAAAATCGACTGACCTTTCTTTTTTACCCAACAATATCTTTAATTAAGGGAGACGGGGATTTGTTTACCAGATGTGTCTGTGTATTTAGAATTATGTGAAATATTAGGCATCAGTCTAAATGAATTTTTGGCAGGTGAAGATATTGAGGTAACTAATGTAGAAAAAAAATCGGAAGATACACTGATACAGATATCAAAAGATAGTAGTCATAAACAGCGTTATTTAAAGAAGATTATTGCTGTACTTCTTATTGCTGTGGGAGTATTTGCTATTACTCTTGGAATCATGGTATGTAATAAATTGCGGCAACCACAAAATTATATAGAAGCAGTAGATCCGGATAGTGTAGAAATGAAAACGGCTGAATTGTTGTCCGGAATTGATGGAACCATGATGTTTCGATACAATTCAAAAGATACATTTCAAGCATTATACGTTTACTTGTCAGAATATCATTCTGGAAAACGAGTTTCTCATAAACGAGTTTTGGAACTTTCCTATGAGGACGTGAAATCTGCAAAAAATGGATTGATCGTCATCACTCCGGATTTTGATAATTTTACTGCAAAGCTTATTGTAGCAGATGAATATTCAAAATATATGACAGAAACGCCAATCTTGAAAGGTGTTGCAAACAGAGAATATTATGGAAGATCTGCGACCTCTATAGAGAACAAAAGCACGATAGAGTACGGAACAGAGCAAGGATTGGCAGCACTGATCTATGGCGAACAAGGAGTGAGTTCGTTGCCGATACAGGACATTACAGGAGAATACATAGATACAGATAATGAGTATATGTATTATTATTCGGCTGAGTTTGTAAAATAAGAATAGCAAAAGTGAGAAGAGGATATCACAAATCATTGTTTTGATAATTCGGTGGTATCCTCTTTGTGGATTTCAGAATTTGTTTCTCAGCTTTCGGTATTCTCTCGGCGAATATCCTTTCAACTTGTGAAAAAGCCGGCTGAAATACAGCTGGTTATCATATCCGACGATTTTAGCAATTTCATTGATGGAATAGGTTGTTGTTTCAAGTAACATCTGGGCATTGTTAATTCGGATTCCCACAATAAACTGCATTGGTGTAGAACCTGTGTATTTTTTGAAGTTTCGGATAAACCAGCTGACACTCATTCCACGTGAGGCAGCATAATCATCTATGCTAATATTCTGGTTATAATTTTCACTGAAAAAGGTAACTGCGTTATCCATCTCGTGATCCAGGTATTCATTTTTCGAGATATGTTCCCTGGTCAGTTCCCGATGAAAGATGATAAGAAGATGACGGAGCAGAAGGACAAGCATTTCCTCATAATTATCTTGGCAACGCTGAAGCTCGATGATAATACGCTTGAAAATCTGTTCGTATTCCATAGAGGTCCCGACCTGAAATACACGCTCTTTATCCGGGAATCCATATTGCCGTAGGATATTTTTTACATTGTTGCCTGTAAAATGAATCCAGTATACTTCTGTCTTATCTTTTCCATAATATTCATATTTCTGAAGTTCCTTCGGTCTGTACAGTACAATATTACCGGCGGGGACAATCGTTTCGTTATCCACATTGTCAAAATGAAAATGCCCACAACCAGCAGTGATATAGATAATCTGATAATCCAGGCGTCCCCTTGGACGGTAGGTTGGTAACTTTGGATGGCTGGAAAGGCGGTAAGTACCGCAACTTCCTACAACCAGTGGGCGACTTTTGTCTTTGAAATCCATATGGGAGTGGTTTAAATAACCGGTATTCATATACATATGGTAGCACCTCTTTTCCTTTTTTGTTATTGTATCATTTAGTGCATATTTTGTCTAATCCAATTCATAGACATGTTTTGCAGATTAGGATAAGATATATATAGCAAAACAGAGAAGCGTAAACATAAAAGTAAAAGACAAGGTTTGCTGTGGAAAAACAAAGTGCAAAAAAATGTATATGTATTAAAGGAGAGTTATTTATGATTGTACCACGTTATTATGAGGATTTAAGCGTACTGCATGAAAATACAATGCCAGCCAGAGCCTATTTTATTCCGGCATCCAAAAGAATGGATAACCTGGTGGAGCACAGGGAAGAGTCAGACCGAATGCAGTTATTGAACGGAACTTGGAAGTTCCAGTATTTTAACAGTATCTATGATGTTCAGGAACCCTTCTTTGAGAAAGATTATGATACAGAAAATTTTGATGAGATTCAGGTTCCGAGTGTATGGCAGATGGCAGGATATGATACACACCAGTATACAAACATCCGGTATCCGTTTCCGTTTGATCCACCATATGTGCCACAGGATATTCCGTGTGGAGCTTATGTACATAATTTTGAGTACAGCAGAGATGAGAAAGCATCAAAAGCTTTTTTGAACTTTGAAGGAGTAGACAGCTGCTTTTATGTATGGATCAATGGCTCTTACATAGGATACAGCCAGGTTTCACATATGACCAGTGAGTTTGATGTTACCGATGTACTTCAGGATGGAACGAATACGGTGGCAGTGTTGGTAATGAAATGGTGTGATGGTTCCTATTTGGAAGATCAGGACAAATTCCGTATGAGTGGTATTTTCCGGGATGTGTACATTTTGAAACGCCCAAAACAGGCAATCAGTGATTATCATATTAAAACAAGAATTGAGGATATGCTTGCGAAAGTAGAAATTGAAATGAAATTCTACTCTCCGTTAAATGTAAAAATTTCGATTGAAGATAGAAACGGAGCAGTTGTAGCACTAGGAAGTATTGCTGAAGAAGGAACAGCTGTATTAGAAATCGCAAGTCCGGAACTTTGGAATACAGAAAATCCATATCTATATAAACTGATTCTTGAAACAGAGAATGAAGTAATTGTAGATCACATTGCATTAAGAAAGATAGAGATTAAAGACCAGGTTATTTATTTAAATGGACAGAAGATTAAATTCCGTGGTGTCAATCGACATGATTCTGATCCGGTTACTGGATTTACAATCAGTCTGGAACAGCTCACAACCGATCTTACGTTAATGAAGCAGCATAATTTTAATGCGATCCGTTCCAGCCACTATCCGAACGCACCATTTTTCTATGAAATGTGTGACAAGTATGGATTCATGGTGATAGATGAAGCAGATATTGAAGCTCATGGTCCATTTATGATCTACAGAAAAGAAGACACCGATTACAATCGGTTCAAACGATGGAATGAGATGATTGCAGATGATCCGGCATGGGAAGAAGCAATCGTTGATCGCGTAAAACTCATGGTGGAGCGTGACAAAAACCGTTTCTGTATTGTTATGTGGTCAATGGGAAATGAGAGTGCTTATGGCTGCAACTTTGAAAAAGCACTGGAATGGACAAAGAATTTTGATCCAGACCGCATCACACAATATGAGAGTGCAAGATACCGTAATTATGATGAAACATATGATTACAGCAATCTGGATGTGTACAGCCGGATGTACCCGGCGCTTTCCGAAATTCAGGAATATCTGGATAAAGATGGAAGCAAACCCTTCCTTTTGGTAGAGTACTGTCACAGCATGGGAAACGGACCTGGAGATTTTGAAGATTACTTCCAGATGATTCAGGATAATGATAAAATGTGCGGCGGCTTTGTCTGGGAATGGTGTGACCATGCGATTGCTCATGGAACTGCTGAGAATGGAAAGACTATATATGCTTATGGGGGCGACCATGGCGAAGAAATTCATGATGGCAACTTCTGTATGGATGGATTAGTATATCCGGACAGAACGGTACATACAGGACTTTTGGAATACAAGAATGTTTATCGCCCGGCAAGGGTTATTTCCTATGACAAAGAAAGCGGAGAACTGGTGCTTCATAACTACATGGATTTTGATGACTTGAAAGATTATGTGAAGATCAGTTATGAACTGACGCAGGACGGGCTTGTAATCAGCAAAGGTAAACTCCCAGAAGTTTCAGCAGCACCACACAGTGAAGGAAAAATAAACCTTAAAATCAATGTGCCAGAGAGTGGAAAATGTTATTTAAAATTTATTTACCATCTGAAAAAGGAATTGCCACTGTTGGATGAAGACCATATCCTTGGATTTGATGAGATCGAAGTAAGCCAGAAGGATGCCAAATGCCAGTTAGCAGAAAAATGGGTTGAAAAAACAGTGACGGATTCTGAATTACAGGTGAGTGAAGATGATACACAGATTCATATCAAAGGTCGTGAATTCGCATATACAATCGACCGACGGACTGCACGTTTTTACAGAGATGAAATTTGCAGGTCGGGAATATCTGAACCACCCGATGGAATTAAATATCTGGAGGGCACCAACAGATAATGATATGTACATCAAGTCTGAATGGAAGAAAGCCCATTATGATAAAGCTTATACAAGAGCTTACACGACAGAGGTCGTGCAGGGAAAGCATGGTGTGAAAATTACAAGCCATGCATCCGTTGTGGCAGAGACAGTACAGAAGATTCTTGATGTGACGATTACATGGAAAATAGAAGCTGCTGGAAAGATTGATGCAGATATTGCAGTAACAAAAGACGATGAATTCCCGGATCTTCCGAGATTTGGTGTGAGGATGTTCCTGGATAAAAAACTTTCAGCTGTAAGATACTTTGGAATGGGACCACAGGAAAGTTATTGTGATAAACATCAGGCTGCGAGCCACGGTTTATACCGGGCAGATGTAGGGGATTTACATGAGGACTATATCCGTCCACAGGAAAATGGAAGCCATTATGATTGTGAATATGTAGAGCTTAACAACAGCCGATATGGAATTGTGGCATCCGCAGAAAAGGCATTTTCATTCAATGCTTCTTATTATACACAGGAAGAACTTGAGAAGAAAACGCATAATTATGAATTAATAGAATCAGATAGTGTAGTATTCTGTGTTGACTACGCATTAAATGGCATTGGTTCTAATAGTTGTGGTCCAGTTGTATTGGATCAGTACCGATTTGATGATGTATTATTCCGGTTCCAGTTTACGCTGATACCGTATGTAAAGAGATAATAAAGTTTCATGTAACCCGTAAACAAAGAAGGATAGTCTGATTGCAATGTAAAGTCCGGATATACAGAGCAATCAGACAAAAACAGAGAAAAAATTAGAATTAGACATCATACGGTTAGACATATTGAGATTCTAAGTGCGATGAAGATGAGGAGCAAAGAAATTCGATGGAAGAAAAAAAGTATTTGAAATGGTATAACAAAATTGGATACGGATCAGGTGATGTTGCAGGTAATGTAGTCTATGCGTTCTTGACATCTTTTATGATGGTCTATCTGACGGACTCGGTAGGACTTGCTGCAGGTGTCGTGGGTACCCTGATTGCCGTATCAAAACTATTTGATGGTTTTACGGATATATTTTTTGGATCAATGATTGACAAAACACACAGTAAAATGGGAAAAGCGAAACCCTGGATGCTATACGGATACATTGGTTGTGCCATTACGCTGGTCTGCTGCTTTGCAGTACCAGTCAGCTTTGGAACAACGGCTAAATATGCATGGTTCTTTATTTCTTATACACTGTTAAATGGTGTGTTTTATACAGCAAACAATATTGCTTATTCAGCACTTACGTCACTGATTACAAAGAACAGCAAAGAGCGTGTACAGATGGGATCTTACCGTTTTATTTTTGCATTTTCAACAAGTCTTCTGATTCAGGCGATTACAGTTGAATTTGTAGATAAATGTGGTGGAGATGCTGCGGCATGGAGAACGGTTGCTATTATCTATGCAATCATTGGTCTGGTCGTAAATACGATTTCAGCACTTTCTGTTAAGGAACTTCCGGAGGAAGAACTTAATGAAGGAGAAGTAAAGAATGATAATGAAAAGTACGGAATGGTACAGGCATTCAAGCTTCTTGTTAAAAACAAATATTACATGATGATTTGTGGAACATATATTTTACAGCAGTTATATGGTGCCATGATTGGAGCTGGCATTTATTACATGACATGGGTACTGAAAAATAAGAATTTGTTTGGACAATTTGCATGGGCAGTAAATATTCCACTGATCATTGCCCTGATTTTCACACCGACATTAGTTGGTAAGTGGAAAGGTATGTATAAACTGAACTTAAGAGGTTACGTCTTAGCAGTCATCGGTAGAGCACTTGTTGTTGTTGCCGGATATATGGGCAGTGTTCCGCTGATGATGGCATTTACAGCTCTTGCAGCCTTAGGTCAGGGACCATGGCAGGGAGATATGAATGCAGTTATCGCATCTTGCTCTGAATACACTTATCTTACGCAGGGAAAGAGAATTGACGGAACGATGTACTCTTGTACTTCTCTTGGTGTAAAAATCGGTGGAGGTATTGGAACCGCTGTTGTTGGATGGATGCTTGAGTTCAGTGGATATGTCGGAACAAATGCAACTCAGCCACAGTCTGCACTTGATATGATGCAGTTCATGTATCTTTGGCTTCCGTTAATCTTTGATGTATTGATTATGTTTGTACTTTCAAGAATGAATGTAGAAGATGCAAATAAAAAACTGAAAGCAGAAAAAGGAATTGCTGCAGATGAAGTAACAGATGCATCAGACATAAATTAGAATTGACAGGAGAAAGCGTTGTCTGGTCGTTGCTCGATGAGACAGTGCTTTTTCTATATATAAAGTGATTGAACTGTATTTTGAAAATAAAAAAGGACCACTTCATTTTTGTGAAATGGCCTTAAGAAAATATTCAGTTTTCACAAAATAGTCCTTTTAGTATTTATACATGGTAAGGATGTTCAAAATATTCAATGTAGAATACTAAAAGGTTATTCAGATATTTTTTTAGGTTGCTCATTTGCAATTCCTCCTTTCCTTATTTACAAGTTGATTATAAGATAGGTGTAAAACGAATTGCTTGCCAAATCGAAAGAAGATATAGACAAATGTTGCAAAGGGGAGTATTTCATGCAGTTAAAATATGTTGACACAAAAGAGGAGATTATAGCAATAAATAGGAAGTCAAAACATATTGAACCACATCTTCATAATGCACTGGAGATCGTTTGTGTAACAAGTGGAGCATTAGAACTTGGTGTCGGACAGGAACTATACCATATGGAAAAACGGAGATATAGGCTTTGTATTTCCAGATGTTATTCATCACTATCAGGTACTGACACCCGGTGTAAACTAAAGCGACTTATCTGATTGCATCGCCATTTATGATAGTCAAATTTGCAGATATCATGCAATCCATGGCTCCTGAATACCCGATCATCAAAGCGGAAAAGGTTGAATCGGAGGTATATAGGGTTATAAATGCAATTTTAGAGACAGAACAGTCGGATATTACTGTTGCACAGGCATATCTTCAAATTGTGTTGGCACGCTGCATAGGAAAATTAAATTTGGTAGAAAAGAGTAGTGTGGGGAGCAATGATCTTATTTACCAGACAGTTTCCTATATATCAGCAAATTTTAAGAAGAAGTTTTCTCTGGAAGAGATGGCAAAAGATCTGGGGGTGAGCAAATATGTTTTATCCAGACTCTTTTCCAAAACATTCCATAGAAACTTTAATCAATATCTTAACGATGCAAGGCTGAACTATGCATGCCATCGTTTGGAAAAATACGAGTGATTCTATTACAAATATTTGTCTGGATAGTGGATTTGAAAGTCAGAGAACATTTAACCGAGTATTTAAAGAAAGATATAAAATATCACCAAGTGATTATCGAAGTACTTGTGTGAAAGAGATGTTGTCATAAAAGGTTCTGTTGATCGAAATATTTACTTTGATTTTACAGTGCTATGTATTTGATTTCATGTGTGGATGATATAATATAAAAATATTTATATTAACAACTCTGATTATCTCCAAAAAGCCCGGAAATACGGGCATTTCACGGGATATAAGAACTGAATTTACTACCGATTTACTACTTTCGGATTGAGCTTTGACACGCTTCTTCCTCCCGTGAAGCCCACCGCCCAAATAGTGACACATCGAAAATTGAATACGACACCGCAGACAGCGGCGTTCTCTTTTCCCCTTTGGGGAGATCAGGACGCCGCTTTTTTGCGCCCAAAACCAGAAAGGAGGCGACCGCCTATGTACTTTACTTCCGGCAGCGACCGGGCCTTTGAACAGCTCATGCAGACGAGGCCGGGCGCAGATCATTTTGACAGCGGCGAGGCCGGAGCGCCGGAGGACTGCGGCACCTGCCGTTTCTACCGCCCGCACTGGAAGTACCAGTTTTGTGTGTATGAGGAATGTCCCTACCAGCCGGGCAAGCTCACCGCCCTTGACGGCGCGGTGAAATTTCAAGTGAAAGGAGTGGACGACGAGATGGCAGTTTTTCGAGTGGAGAAAAACCGGGGCTATACGGTGATGTCCAACCACCACCTGCGGAACAAGGACTTGTCCCTGAAAGCCAAGGGGCTGCTGTCGCAAATGCTGTCCTTGCCGGAGAGCTGGGACTTTACGCTGAAAGGCTTATCCCTTATCAACCGGGAGCAGATCGACGCGATCCGGGCGGCTGTCCGGGAGCTGGAACAGGCGGGCTATATCGTGCGTTCCCGTGAGCGTGACAGCCAAGGCCGCCTGCGCGGGGCGGATTACATCATTTATGAACAGCCCCAGCCTGTGCCGGATTCACCTACATTGGAAAATCCAACATTGGATAATCCAACGCAGGAAAAGCCTACGCAGGAAAAACCAACGCAATTAAATAAAGATAGATCAAGTAAAGAGAAATCAATTACGGATGGATCAAATACCGATTCCATTCCTATCCTTTCCCCTCCCTCTCCTTTGGGGGAAGAAGCGGCTGCGCCGCCGGAACGGAAAGGAACGGAAGCGAAATCACAGAGCGCCGTAGAGATTTATCGGGAGATCATCAAGGACAACATCGAGTATGAACACCTTTGCCAGTACGCCAAGGGGATTGACCGGGATATGCTGGACGAGATCGTGGACTTGCTGGTGGAAACCGTATGCAGCGCCCGAAAGACTATCCGCATTGCCGGGGACGATTACCCCGCCGAGCTGGTGAAATCCAAGCTGATGAAGCTGAACAGCTCTCACATTGAGTTTGTCTTTGACTGTATCAGCAAAAACACCACGGAAATACGGAACATCAAAAAATACCTGCTGGCGGTTCTGTTCAACGCCCCAAGCACCATCAACGGCTATTACACGGCGCTGGTGGCCCATGACATGAACACAGGCAGTTGGGGACCCCCGCAAAATCGGTGATTTTGTGGGGAGAGGAGGAACAGCGAAATGAGCGAGCTTTTCACGCTTGCGTGGAAACAAGCGATATGGAGCTTGTGACGACGAGAAAGGAGGACGACCCTATGAAACAGGGTGCTTTGATTTTTGACGAGCAGACAGACCGCTACGACATCCGCTTTGACCTTGCGGACTATTACGGCGGCCTGCACTGCGGAGAAACTTTTGATGTGATGGTGGGCGGCAGATGGAGGCCGACCCGCATTGAAATGGCCGAGAACTGGTATCTGGTGGGAATCCATGCCGACGACCTCTCCGGCCTGCGGGTGCGGATTTAAGCCATCCGCCTGCCTGCTGACTTTCCAAAGGAGGGATAGCAGTTGCAGGAAGAAGTAGACCAGAAAACCATAGCGTTAGCGGTTAAGACGGGCAAGCTCACCGCCCAAGTGCTGCAAGCGGCCATCCGAAAATATCTGTCCGCCCGGCAGAAAGGGACGGGTAAGGCCCATCACGGCCAGCAGAGCTTACGGCAGCTCAAAAAGGACGGTTCCGCCCTGTCCAACATTGAGATCACCGACGCCAACATTGGCCTGTTTAAGCCCTGCGCCAAGAAATACGACATTGATTTTACCCTGCGGAAAGACCGCACTACCCATCCGCCCCGGTATATCGTGATCTTCAAATCCAAGCAGGCGGACAATCTGGAACAGGCGTTTAAGGAGTTTACAGCCAAGAAGCTCCAACAGCAGGAACGCCCCTCCATCCGAAAAACCCTTGCCGTCCTGAAAGAAAAGGCAGCGGCCAGAAGCAGCCAGCAGGCCAAGGAGAAAATCAAGGAAAGGGGGCTGTCACGATGAAGCCGGAAATGAAAAAGCTGATAATCGCCAACCTGCCCTATCTGCTGTTTGTGTACCTGTTCGGCAAGCTGGGACAGACCTACCGGCTGGCGGCTGGGGCGGACTTGTCGGAAAAGCTGCTGCACCTTGCGGACGGCTTTTCCCTTGCCTTTGAAAGCGCCGCCCCCAGCTTCCACCTGTTCGATCTGGCGGTGGGCGTGGCCGGTGCGGTGGCACTGCGGCTGATGGTGTACTGCAAGAGCAAGAACGCCAAGAAATACCGCCGGGGCGTCGAGTACGGCAGCGCCCGTTGGGGAGGCCCCAAAGATATAGCCCCGTACATCGACCCGGTGTTTGACAACAACATCCTCCTGACCCAGACGGAACGCCTCACCATGAACAACCGGCCCAAAGACCCCAAGACCGCCCGGAACAAAAATGTGCTGGTGATCGGCGGTTCCGGCAGCGGCAAGACGAGATTTTTTGTGAAACCCAACCTCATGCAGTGCGTGTCCAAGGACTACCCGACCTCATTCGTGATTACTGACCCGAAAGGAAGTCTGATCGGCGAGTTGGGCCAGCTCCTTGTGCGGTGCGGCTACCGGGTAAAAGTGCTGAATACCATTAACTTTTCCAAGAGTATGCGTTACAACCCGTTTCGCTACATCCATTCGGAAAAGGACATTTTGAAGCTGGTAAACACGCTGATCTGTAACACCAAGGGCGAGGGCGAAAAGAGCGCGGAAGATTTTTGGATAAAATCGGAACGGCTTTTGTATTCGGCCCTCATTGGCTATATCTGGTACGAAGCGCCGGACGATGAAATGAATTTCACGACGCTGCTTGAAATGATAAATGCCAGTGAAGCCCGCGAGGACGACCCGGAATTTCAATCCCCGGTAGACCAGATGTTTGAACGGCTGGAAGAAAAAGATCCGGAACACTTTGCGGTGCGCCAGTACCGTAAATTCCTGCTGTCGGCGGGCAAGACCCGCAGCTCCATTTTGATAAGCTGCGGAGCCAGATTAGCGCCCTTTGACATCCGGGAGGTGCGGGAGCTGATGGAGGACGACGAACTGGAACTTGACACCATCGGGGATAAAAAAACAGCTCTGTTCCTGATTATGTCGGACACGGACACGACCTTTAATTTCATTCTGGCAATGGTGCAAAGCCAGCTCATAAACCTTTTGTGTGACCGGGCCGATGACAAATACGGTGGGCGGCTGCCCGTCCATGTGCGGCTGATTCTGGACGAGTTCGCCAACATCGGCCAGATTCCAAACTTTGACAAGCTGATTGCCACCATACGAAGCCGGGAAATCTCGGCTTCTATTATTTTGCAGAGCCAGTCGCAGCTAAAGGCCATTTACAAGGACGCGGCGGAAATCATTTCCGACAACTGCGACTGTACGCTGTTCCTTAGTGGCCGGGGCAAGAACGCCAAGGAGATTGCGGAGGTGCTGGGCAAGGAAACCATTGACAGCTACAACCAGAGCGAGAACCGGGGCGCGCAGACCTCCCACGGACTGAATTACCAAAAACTCGGAAAGGAGCTGATGAGCCAAGACGAAATTGCAACGATGGACGGAGGCAAGTGTATTTTGCAGGTGCGCGGCGTGAGGCCGTTTTTCAGTGAGAAATACGACATCACCCGCCACCCCCGCTATCAATACCTCTCGGACGCCGACAAAAAGAACACCTTTGATGTGGACAGCTACCTGTCGTCCCTGCGCCGGAAAAAGCGGCGCGTGATAACGGAGGACGAACCCTTTGACCTCTACGACATTGAGCTGTCGGATGAAGATTTTGCCGTAGAATAAAGCGGCCATAGAGAAAGGAGCGTGACCGATGGGACACTCGGACGAATGGACATTTGCGGATTATTTCAGGTATGAGAAAGAAATCTACCGGGCGATCATTTCCGCTGCGGTTCTGTGCCAGTGGATTGCGGAACATGATACCCCGCCCACGGACGGGGAAGCCGAAGAACTTGTAAGGGAAATAGACCGCAGACTGTGTGAAGCATGGGGCGAGATTTTTTCGCTGGCTGTGCTGAAATGGCGGGACGGCCAGTAACTCCGGGCCGTCTGCGGATTGTGAGGCTGCCGCTATGTATGGCGGCTTTTTTGTACCCAAACACCATCACGATCTGAATTTATGGAGGTAAATTTATGGAATTTTTCAATAGTGCAGTTGATACTTTGCAGACCATTGTTGTGGGCCTCGGCGGCGCGCTTTGCGTATGGGGCGGCGTCAATCTTTTGGAGGGATACGGGGCGGACAACCCGGCGAGCAAGAGCCAGGGAATCAAGCAGCTTGTCGCCGGAGGTGGTGTTGCCCTGATCGGTATGACCCTTGTTCCGCTGCTGTCCGGGCTGCTGGGATAACCCCCATGTGTGTTAGAAAACCCTCCGCGCCCTCTCTGATCGGGGAGGGCGCGGGAAAGGAGGTGTCCCCACATGATCGGTGATTTAATCGGGGAATGGATCAAAGGAATCCTGATCGACGGTATCATGGGCAACCTGTCCGGCCTGTTTAACACGGTCAATACCAAAGTCGGGGAAATCGCGTCGGATGTGGGCAGTACCCCGCAGGACTGGAACGGCGGCATTTTCTCCATGCTGCAAAACCTGTCCGAAACGGTGATCGTCCCCATTGCGGCGGCCATTCTCGCCCTTGTGATGTGCTATGAGCTGATCGACATGATTGTGGAAAAGAACAATATGCACGACTTCGACAGCTCCATGTTCTTCCGCTGGATTTTCAAAAGCGCCTTTGCCATCCTCATTGTGACAAACACATGGAATATCGTCATGGGCGTATTTGACGCCACCCAGCAGGTCGTCAACCAGAGCGCCGGGGTGATTATCGGAGATACCAGCATTGATTTTGACACGCTGCTCCCTGATCTGGAAAGCCGCCTTGAAGCAATGGACATCGGGCCGCTGCTGGGCCTGTGGTTCCAGACCCTTGTTGTGGGGCTGACGATGAACATTCTTTCCATCTGCATTTTCCTTGTGACCTATGGAAGAATGATTGAAATTTACGCCGTGACCGCATTGGGGCCGATCCCCCTTGCCACGCTGGGCAATGCAGAGTGGCGCGGCATGGGCCAGAACTACTTGAAATCCCTGCTTGCGCTGGGCTTCCAAGCCTTTTTAATCATGGTGGTTGTCGGGATTTATGCGGTGCTGATCCAGCAGATCGGAACCGCCGACGACATATCCGGCGCAATCTGGGGCTGTATGGGCTATACCGTTTTGCTTTGCTTCTGTCTGTTCAAGACCGGCAGCATATCGAAAGCCGTATTTACCGCACATTGACAGACAGGAGGAATACCAACCATCGAAGAAACACAAAAGAAAACCTACAACATCCTTTACGCCGACCCGCCGTGGCGATATGAACAGAAAGCAGTACAGGGTGCAGCAGAAAAGCACTATCCCACCATGAGCATTGACGAGCTGTGCGCCCTGCCGGTGGAAACGCTGGCGGAAAAAGACTGCCTCTTGTTTTTGTGGGCGACTTTCCCCCAGCTCCCGGAGGCGCTGCGTCTGATTAAGGCATGGGGCTTTTCCTTTAAGACCGTGGCCTTTGTCTGGCTGAAATTGAACCGCAAAAGCCCCACATGGTTTTACGGGCTGGGCTATTGGACGAGAGGAAACGCGGAAATCTGCCTGCTTGCCAAGCGGGGCCATCCCAAGCGTTACTCCAAAAGCGTCCATCAGTTTATCATTTCCCCGGTGGAGGAACACAGCAAGAAACCAGACATTACCCGTGAGAAAATTGTAGAGCTTGCGGGCGACCTGCCCCGCGCAGAACTGTTTGCTAGACAGAAAATCCCCGGCTGGGATGCGTGGGGCAACGAAGTGGACAGCGATTTTTCCCTGTCCGTACCAGAAACGAGGTGACTTTTTATGGCTTATGTAACTGTCCCCAAGGATTTAACCAAGGTCAAATCCAAGGTAGTATTCGGGCTGACGAAACGCCAGCTCATTTGTTTTGGCGGTGCGCTGCTTGTAGGCGTCCCGCTTTTCTTTTTGATCCGGGGCCGCGTCCCGACCAGCGCGGCGGCGCTCATTATGGTGTTCGCTATGCTGCCGGGCTTTCTGCTGGCGCTTTACGAAAAACACGGCCAGCCCCTTGAAGTGGTGGCGCGCCAGATCGTCGAGTGCTGCTTCATCCAGCCCAAGGAACGCCCCTACCAGACCAACAACGCTTATACCGCCCTTGTGCGGCAATCCCAAATGGAAAAGGAGGTCAACGCCATTGTCCAAAAAGCAAAAGAACGAAACGAGCGCAAAAGCGCCGGTCAAGCTCACCCGCGCCGAAAAGAAAGAGATTCAGGCCGTCATCCGAAAGTATAAGGGCGACGGCAAGCCCCATTCGGCACAGGCCAGTATTCCCTATGAGGCCATGTATCAGGACGGCGTATGCCGGGTGACGCCCCGCACCTTTTCCAAGTGCATTGAGTTTACGGACATCAGCTACCAACTGGCGCAGGCGGACACCAAGACCGCCATCTTTGAAAACCTGTGCGACCTCTACAACTATCTGGACGCCTCCATTCATGTGCAGTTTTCCTTTATCAACCGCAAGATCGACCCCAAGCAGTATGCCAAGAGCTTTGAAATCCGGGCGCAAGGAGACGACTTCGACGACATCCGCAGCGAGTATTCCGACATTTTGCAAGACCAGCTTGTGAACGGGAACAACGGCCTGATGAAGCGGAAATTTATGACCTACACCATTGAGGCGGACAGCCTGAAAATGGCCCGCGCCAGACTGCGCCGGATCGAAACCGACCTTTTGGGCTATTTCAAGAGCATGGGGGCCTCCGCGTGGGGACTGGACGCCAAGGAACGGCTGGAAGTCATGCACAGCATTTTCCACCCGGACGGGGAACCGTTCTCCTTTGACTGGAAGTGGCTTGCCCCGTCGGGGTTTTCTACCAAGGACTTTATCGCCCCGTCCTCGTTCCGCTTCGGCAATGCCCGGATGTTCGGGCTGGGCGGCAAATACGGGGCGGTGAGCTTCCTGCAAATCCTCTCCCCGGAGCTGTCGGATGAAATGCTGGCCGACTTTCTCAACACGGAAAACGGCATTGTGGTGAACCTCCATGTGCAGGCCATCGACCAGAGCGACGCCATTAAGACGGTCAAGCGCAAGATCACCGACCTTGACGCCATGAAGATTCAGGAACAGAAACGGGCTGTCCGCAGCGGTTACGACATGGATATACTTCCCAGCGACCTTGCCACCTACGGGCAGGACGCCAAGGAGCTGTTAAAGACCTTGCAGAGCCGGAATGAACGGATGTTCCAGCTTACCTTTTTGGTGCTGAACACCGCAGACACCCGGCAAAAGCTGGAAAACGATGTGTTCTGGGCTGCTGGGATCGCACAGAAGTACAACTGTTCCCTTGTGCGGCTGGACTACCAGCAGGAACAGGGGCTTATGAGCAGCCTGCCGCTGGGGGCCAGCCACATCCAGATTGAACGCTCCCTGACGACTTCCAGCGTGGCCGTGTTCGTCCCCTTTGTGACGCAGGAGCTTTTTCAGGGCGGCGACGCCATGTATTACGGGATCAACGCCAAGACCGGCAACATGATTATGCTCGACCGCAAACGGGCGAGGTGTCCCAACGGGCTAAAGCTGGGGACACCGGGAAGCGGCAAAAGTATGAGCTGTAAATCAGAAATTTTGAGCGTGTTCCTCTGCACCCCGGACGATGTGTATATCTGTGATCCAGAGGCCGAGTATTACCCCCTTGTGAAGCGTCTGCATGGGCAGGTGGTGAAGCTGTCGCCTACCAGCAAAAACTATGTGAACCCGCTGGACATCAACCTGAACTACTCCGAGGATGAAAACCCGCTGGCCTTGAAATCCGACTTTGTGCTGTCGTTCTGTGAGCTTGTCATGGGCGGCAAGAACGGGCTGGAAGCCATTGAAAAGACGGTGATCGACCGGGCGGTACAGGTGATCTACCGGCCTTATCTGGCAGACCCCAAGCCGGAAAATATGCCCATCCTTGCAGACCTGCACAAAGCCCTGTTAGACCAGCATATCCCGGAGGCCGACCGGGTGGCGCAGGCCCTTGACCTGTATGTGTCCGGCAGCCTAAATGTGTTCAACCACAGAACCAACATCGACATTCAAAACCGCATTGTGGCCTTTGACATCAAGGAGCTGGGCAAGCAGCTAAAGAAAATCGGTATGCTCATTGTCCAAGACCAGATTTGGGGGCGCGTCACCCAAAACCGCAGCAAGGGCAAGGCGACATGGTATTTCTGTGATGAGTTCCACCTGCTTTTGCGTGAGGAACAGACGGCGGCCTTTTCCTGCGAGATTTGGAAGCGTTTTCGTAAGTGGGGCGGGATTCCCACAGGTGCGACGCAGAATGTAAAAGACCTGCTTTCCTCCCCGGAAATTGAGAACATTTTGGAAAACAGCGACTTTATCTGCCTGCTCAATCAGGCCAGCGGCGACCGCAAAATCCTTGCGGAACGGCTGAACATTTCGCCCCAGCAATTACGGTATGTGGACAATTCCGAACCCGGCGAGGGGCTTCTCATTTACGAAAATGTGATCCTGCCCTTTAAGAACCCCATCCCGAAAAACACCCAGATCTACCAGATCATGACGACCCGGTTAGGCGAGGGGGCGACGGTATGAGGCACAAGGAGGTGAAGTCATGGAACCCTTAAAACCCCGCGACAAGGTAACGCAGCACATGACCCGCGACGGCCTGACGCTGGATAACCAGACCACCGGCGAAAGCGTCAATGTGTCCAGCCGGGAGGCCGAGCAGGAATACACCGCCCAGCCGGAGGGGGCGGCGGAAAAAATACTGGAACGGGCGGATGAACTGCACGACCGCCACAAGGCAAAGAAAGTGGCCAAGGACGCCGGGGAAACTGTGGCGCAGGCCACTGGTCCTGTTTCCCGGTTGCAGTTTACCGCCGAGGAACGGGCCTCTCCGGAGCTGGCCCCGTATATCAAAAAGGCAGAAAAACGGGCGGATAAGCTGGAAGCGGCCAAAGAAGCTCTGCCGAAAAAGCGCGTCGTCACCAAGGAAACCGTCTATGACGAGGCCAAGGGCAAGGCCAAAAGCAGGCTGTATTTTGACAAGGTGGAGAAAGCCCCTCCCCAGCTCAAACCAAACCCGGCCAGCCGTCCCATACAGGAAGCCGGGCTTTACCTCCACGGAAAAATCCATGAGGTAGAACACGAAAATGTGGGCGTGGAGGGCGGCCACAAGGGGGAGGAACTGGCGGAACGGCAGGCGGGCCGCATGATCCGCAGCGGCGTCCATCGCCACAAGCTCAAACCCTACCGGGCCGCCGCCAAGGCCGAGCGAAAGTCCATCGCCGCCAACGCCGAGTTTGCGTATCAAAAATCCCTGCGGGACAACCCGGAGCTGGCGCAGGCGGCAAAGAACCCCGTTTCCCGTTTCTGGCAGAAACAGCACATCAAACGGGAATATGCCAAGGCAGCAAGGGCGGCGGGTCAGACCGCACAGGGGGCGGCAGGCACCGCCAAGACCACGGCTGCCGCAGCCAAGAAAGCCGCAGAGAAAAGCAGACAGGCCGCGTCCTTTGCCGCCCGGCACTGGAAAGGGGCGCTGATCGTCGGCGGCGTGGGCCTTATGCTCCTGCTGGTGATGGGCGGCCTGCAATCCTGCACCGCCATGTTTGGCAGCACCGGGACGGGCCTTGCCGCCACCTCCTATCTCTCCGAGGACAGCGATATGCTGGGGGCCGAAGCCGCCTATGCCGCGCTGGAAGCAGACTTGCAGCACGAACTTGACAACTACGAAAGCCTGCACCCTGGCTATGACGAATACCGTTTCGATCTGGACGAGATCAAACATGACCCCTATGTGCTGACCTCCATCCTCTCCGCGCTGCATAACGGCGTGTTCACTTTGGGGGAGGTACAGGGCGACCTTGCCATGCTCTTTGAAAAGCAGTACATCCTGACCCAGACCATCGAAACGGAAACCCGCTACCGCACCGAAACGAGGACGGACAGCGAGGGAAACACCTATACCGTGGAAGTTCCCTACACCTATTACATCTGCAATGTGAAGCTGGAAAACTTTGACCTGTCCCACCTGCCCATCTACATTCTCACCGAGGAACAGATGGGCTTTTATGCTGCCTATATGCAGACTTTGGGCAACCGGCCAGACCTGTTTCCCAACGGCAGCTATCCCCACGCCTCCATCCCGAAAGAGCCGACCTACTATGAAATCCCCCCGGAGGCGCTAAAGGACGAAGCCTTTGCCGCCATGATCGCGGAGGCGGAAAAGTATGTGGGCTATCCCTATGTGTGGGGCGGCAGCTCCCCAAGCACCAGCTTTGATTGTTCCGGCTTCATCAGCTGGGTTATCAATCATTCCGGCTGGAATGTGGGACGCCAGACGGCGCAGGGGCTTTACAACATCTGCACTCCCGTTTCCCCGGAGCAGGCCAAGCCCGGCGACCTTGTATTTTTCGTCGGCACTTATGACACTGCCGGGATGTCCCATGTGGGGCTGTATGTGGGAAATTCGGTCATGCTGCACTGCGGCGACCCCATTTCCTACACGAACCTCAATTCAAGCTACTGGCAGCAGCATTTTTATTGTTACGGGCGTTTGCCTTAAACGCCAGAAAGGAGTAAATCACTATGGCAATGAACAAATTGGAACGCATTGAAAAGGATATTGAGAAAACCAAGGGCAAGATCGCGGAGCTGCAAAAGCAGCTTCGGGAGCTGGAAGCAGCCAAGACCGAACAGAAAACTTGCAGATCGTCCAGCTTGTGCGCGGCCTCAACATGACCCCGCAGGAGTTCGCCGCCTTTGTGCGCGGCGGCGCGTTGCAGGCGGCCCCGGCCCCGATCCCGGACTTTGAACAGGAGGACAGCGCCCATGAAGAAATCTAAACTGTTCCGCACCTTGACGCTGGCTGTGGCCGCTGCGCTCTGCATGGCGACCACGACCGTTACCGCCTACGCCGGGGGCGCTGACCCTGACCCGGTGCCGCTGCCGGAAACCACCGAGGCCCCCGCAGAAGTGCCGGAGGAAACCGAAGAACCCACCACCGGCGGCATGGAGCCGGAGGGCGTACCTGTCACCCCGCAGGGCAACGCTACGCTGGTGGATGATTTTTTCGGGGATAAGCAGCTTATCACCGTCACCACCAAGGCCGGGAATTATTTTTATATCCTGATCGACCGGGCCAACGAGGACAAGGAAACGGCGGTGCATTTCCTCAACCAAGTGGACGACGCCGACCTGCAAGCCTTGTTGGAGGACGGGAAAAAAGAGCCGGAGGTCTGCAACTGTACGGCCAAGTGTCAAGCCGGGGCCGTCAATACGGCCTGCCCGGTCTGTAAAAACAACCTGACCGCCTGCAACGGGCCGGAGCCTAAACCCCAGCCGGAGGAAGAAAAGCCGCAGGAGGAAAAGCCAAGCGGCATGGGCGGCCTTGTGGTGTTCTTTGTGGTGGTGCTGTTGGGCGGCGGCGCAGCCCTTTACTTCCTGAAATTCAAAAAGGAAAAAGTTGACACCACAGGCAATGACGATCTGGCCGAGTATGACTTTGGAGAGGACGAGGACGACGAGGACGAAGCCCCGGAGCCGGACGAGGATATGACAGGTGAAGATGGAAATGAGGAGGATGAAGTATGAGCTATCAGTTAGTAATTGCAGAGAAACCAAGCGTCGCCCGCAGCATTGCGGGTGTGATCGGCGCGGACAAGAAACAGGACGGCTACATGGAGGGGAACGGCTATCTGGTGAGCTGGTGTATCGGCCACCTTGTTTCCCTTGCCGACGCCGGGACTTATGACGAGCGTTTCAAAAAATGGCGCTATGACGACCTGCCGATTCTGCCGCAGGAATGGCAGTACATCATTCCCGATGATAAGAAAAAGCAGTTTGACACCCTGCGTTCTTTGATGGAGCGCCCCGATGTTACCGGCCTTGTGTGCGCCACTGACGCCGGGCGCGAGGGGGAATTGATTTTCCGTTTCGTCTACCAGATGGCGGGCTGCAAGAAACCGTTTCAGCGCCTTTGGATTTCCAGCATGGAGGACGCGGCCATCAAGGACGGCTTTGCCCATCTGAAACCGGGAACTGACTATGACAACTTGTATCAGTCGGCCCTTTGCCGGGCGCAGGCGGATTGGCTGGTGGGGATCAACGCGACAAGACTTTTCTCCATCCTCTACCACAAGACCCTGACCGTGGGCCGTGTCCAGACGCCGACCCTGAAAATGCTGGTTGACCGGGAGGCCAAGATCAGCAGCTTTCAGAAAGAGAAATACCACATCGTCCAGATCGCGGCGGGCGGCATGGAGGCGGCCAGTGAACGCATGGGAAACGCTGCCGACGCCAAGGCCCTGAAAGCTGCTTGTGAAACGGCGCAGGCCGTTTGTGTATCGGTGAAGCGTGAGAAAAAGACGGAGCAGCCGCCCCGCCTCTATGACCTCACTACCTTGCAGCGGGAGGCAAACCGCCTGTTTGGATTTACCGCCAAGCAGACCCTTGACTATGCCCAGCAGCTTTACGAAAAGAAGCTGCTGACCTATCCCCGCACCGACAGCCAGTATTTGACCGATGATATGCTGCCAACGGCGGAAAGCCTTGTGTCCGGCCTGTGGCCGCTGCTTTCCTTTGCGGCGGGGCTTGACCTGTCCCCGCAGTTTGGCCGGGTGCTGAACAGCAAAAAGGTGAACGACCACCACGCCATTATCCCGACAATGGAATTTGTGCAGAAAGGCTTTGACGGGCTGGCCGAGGGCGAAAAGAAACTGCTGTCCCTTGTGTGCTGCAAGCTGCTGTGCGCCGTGGCCGCACCCCATGTGTATGAAGCTGTCACCGCTACATTCACCTGTACCGGGAACACCTTTACCGCCAAGGGAAAAACCATCCTGACCCCCGGCTGGAAAGAACTTGACCGCCGCTTTAAGGCGTCGTTCAAAACAGACGCCGACGACACCGCCCCGGAGTCTGCGCGGGAACTGCCGGAGATCACCGAGGGACAGACCTTTGACAAGGTAACTGCCGCCGTCACCGAGCATTTCACCGCACCGCCAAAATCCTACACGGAAGATACCCTGCTTTCCGCTATGGAGCGCGCCGGTGCGGACGATCTGCCGGAGGACGCCGAGCGGCCGGGATTGGGAACCCCGGCCACCCGCGCCTCCATCTTAGAAAAGCTGGTGCAGATGGGCTTTGTGGAGCGCAGGGGAAAACAGCTACTTCCCACCAAGGACGGCCATAACCTTGCCTGCGTGCTGCCGGAGGTGCTGACCTCTCCCCAGCTTACGGCACAGTGGGAAACGGAGCTGACGGCCATTGCCAAGGGGCAGGCCGACCCGGAGGGCTTCATGCAGGACATTGCAGAAATGACAAGGGGCCTGATCGCAAACTACTCCCAGATCAGCGAGGACGCACAGAAGTTGTTTCAAACCGAGCGTGTGGTTATCGGCAAATGTCCGCGCTGCGGGGAAAGCGTCTACGAGGGCAAAAAGAACTACTACTGCGGAAACCGGAGCTGCCAGTTTGTCATGTGGAAGAATGACCGATTTTTTGAGGAACGAGGCAAGGCGTTCACCCCGAAGATCGCCGCCGCGCTCCTTAAAGACGGAAAAGCAAAGGTAAAGGGCCTGCGCTCCATGAAAACCGGCAAAACCTATGACGGGACGGTGCTTTTGGCCGATACCGGCGGCAAGTATGTGAACTACCGCGTGGAACAGAGGGGCAAAAACTAAAAACAGCAAGCATAGGGAGTGTAGCCACACTCCCGGCAAAATTCCTGACCCGGCGCACCTGCCGGGCCGGGGATTTTCTCTTTGGGGAAGCCCCAAACCCCTTGTATCAGATCACCGCCATAGAAAGGATGTGAACCCAAAATGTCTTACAGCTCCTACGACCACGACGATTTAGAACCGGCCAGCACTATGCGGATCGAGCGTCGGATTTACTTTGAAAGCGGCAAGGCCGATCTTTCCGAAATGGTAAAGCTGCCCCTTGCGGAGCTTCTTTCCCTGCGGGCGGAAAGCGCCGCCGCAGAACAGGAAGTGTTTGACCGCCTGAAAGAACAGGCCGCCGCATGGGAGGAACAGGCCGGAAGAACCCTGTTTCTGGACAAAGCCCTTGAATATGCCCGGACGCTTCCCGTCACCCACACCGCAAACCAGTGGGAGGCCCCGGACGAATACCGCCATATCCGCAGCAACATGGTTTACCAGATGGATTACTCCATTTCCGAGAACACCCGGTATGACAGCGCCGCCCAAAAATCCGTCCCCTACTCGTGGACGCTCCGCTGGGGTCTTTATACCAACGCGCCCCACGGAAACCCCGATGGAAAAGATCGCCGGACAGGAACGGAAAGTCTTTTCCAGCCGGGAAGAACTGGACAAGTACCTGAATGGCCGGATCAAAGCCCACGACCATTACTTTACCGAAATTTCCCCGGCCATCCCCAAGGAATACGCCGACTGTTTTAAGGTCAATGGCTGCCTGCTCCCCGGCTATACCATCGAGGGGGAGGAACCGGCAAAAGCCGCAGCACTTCCCACACAGGAGGAAGCCGCACAGCCGCAACAGACCACAGCCACCCCGGAAAGGAGGGAACCCGTGAACGAAGTATTTTCCATTTTTCTTGATAACCGCGCCGAGGCGCAGACCGGCGGGCCGCATGGGTACTGGCTTTCCCTGCCGACTTCCGCCGAACAGGTACAGGAAACCTTAAAGGAAATCCATATCACCGCCGACAACCAGCAGGACTTGTTCATTGGCGACTTTTCCGCCCCGGAGGGAAAACCGCTGGAACTGCCGGAGGACTTAATCAAGACCGCCAGCGTGGACGAACTGAACTTCCTTGCTGCCCAGCTTCAAAAGCTGGACGCCGTGGAGCTTGCGGAGCTGAACGCCGTCATGCAGTCCCCGGCGAAAATGCAGACCATCGGGCAGCTTTTGGACTACGCTGAAAACACCGATTGTTTTGTCTTAATCAACGCCAAGGACAACCGCAGTCTGGGGGAATATTATCTGAATGATTCCGGGCTGTTTGTCGTTCCCGACCCGTGGAAACCGGCCATTGACACCGACCGGCTGGGAAGTTTTATCGCCAACGAGGAACAGGGAACCTTTACCGATTACGGCTATATCCTGCGAACCAGCGACGAATGGCAGCGCGTCCATGAGGGCCAGCCAGTGCCGGAGGAATACCGGGTGATGGCCTATCCTGCGCCGGAAATTCTGCGGGAGGAAAGCAAAGTGCAGCCGGAGGCGGCAACCCCCGCAAAGGCCCCGCAGCCTGTCACCCCCATTCTCTTAAACGGCCAGAACAGCGCCGAGCGCATGAAAGAGATCACCGACCGGCTGGAAACCGGCATACAGGAGCTTTTCGAGAGTGAACGCTACAAAGCCTATCTCACCACCATGTCCAAGTTCCACAGTTACAGCTTCAACAACACCCTCCTGATCGCCATGCAGGGCGGACAGCTTGTGGCGGGCTACAACAAGTGGCGGGACGATTTTCACCGCAATGTGAAGAAAGGCGAAAAGGCCATCAAGATACTGGCCCCGGCCCCGTTCAAGGCAAAAAAGGAAGTGCAAAAGCTGGACGCACAGGGCAGGCCGGTGATGGGAAAGGACGGAAAGCCTGTTACCGAAGTACAGGAAATACAGGTTCCGGCCTTTAAGATCGTTTCCGTCTTTGATGTGAGCCAGACCGAGGGGGAACCGCTGCCCTCTATCGGCGTGGAAGAACTGACCGGCAGCGTGGAACGCTACGGGGAATTTTTCAAGGCGCTGGAACAGACCTCCCCGGTTCCCATTGGTTTTGAGGATATTCCGGGCGGTTCCCACGGCTACTACCACCTGACGGAAAAGCGGATCGCCATTCAGGAGGGCATGAGCGAATTACAGACCCTAAAGACTGCCATCCATGAGATCGCCCATTCCAAGCTCCACGCCATCGACCCGGAAGCCCCGGCCATTGAGCAGGCCGACCGCCCCGACAGCCGCACCCGCGAGGTGCAGGCCGAAAGCGTGGCCTATGCCGTCTGCCAGCACTACGGGCTGGACACCTCCGACTATTCCTTTGGCTATGTGGCCGGTTGGAGTTCCGGCAAGGACTTGAAAGAGCTGAAAGCCTCCCTCGAAACCATCCGGGCCACCGCCCATGAACTGATTACCACCATTGACGGCCACCTTGCCCAGCTTCAGAAAGAACGGCAGGCCCAGCAGGAACAGCCGCAGGCCGCGCCGCTGGAACAGGCCGCCGAGCAGCCAGACCCGGACAGCGTATTTTCCAAGCTGTCCCCGGAGCAACAGCAGGAAATGACCGACAGCGTAAAAGCCATGCTGCAAACCCTGATTGAAGCGGATTTGAAATCCACCGGCGAAGTGTCGCAGGGAACCAAGGAGGCAGCGCAGGCGCAGGGCTTTACCATTGCCGGGGATGGAACGCTGGAACAGGCCAAAGCCCCGCAGGAGGCCGCCTACCGTCTGGAAAGCGGCGAATATCTGTATATCCAGACATCGGAAACTGGCTATGACTACACACTGTACGGCCCCGACTACAAGGAACTGGACGGAGGCCAGCTTGACAATCCCGACCTGTCCCTTGCGGAAGCCGGAAAAGAAATCCTTGCCATCCATGAGCTACCGGCTGGGACGATGGAACCCCTGACCGGCGACAGGCTGGATGATTTTCTGGAAGCAACCGAACAGGCCAACGCCATTCCCCAGCCGCAGGCATGGAACGGGATCGACGGCCTTTTGAATGGAAAGCCATTCATGCCGGAGGCGTCCCCGGCTGACCGGGCCGCCGCCCTGATTGAGCTGGCAGAGAAAAACGCCCCGCGTTTGGGCAGCGAGGAACGGCAGTTGATCGTGGCCTATGCCGAGGCCGTGGGCAATACTGACAAGGTGATCGGGCTTATCAACCGTCTGTGTGAACAGGGCTACGAGCTGCAAAAGGGCCAGATGGATTCCTTTGTGAAAAGCGAGATCGAAAGTGAGATTGCCGTTGCAAACGCCAAGCGGCAGATCGCCCAGAATCCGGCAGCGGAGCCGGTTGTCACGATCCTTTGGAGTGAAAGCCCCCATCTGAAAGACGGCCAGCAAATGCCGCTGCATGAAGCCGAGGCCGTTTTTAAGGAGCTGGACAGCGCCAGACGCCATGAACGGGAGCAGCCGGGCTATACGGGCCATTGGTACGACAAGACCAAGTTCCGCATTGATTTTACCATGCAGGGCCAGCCGGACAGCTACGAGGGACGGCAGGACTTTGGCGACGGGGACGGTTCCCTAATCCAGCATATCCGGGGCTATCACGAATACTACGCACAGGATGAAAGCTGGAAAAACCCATGTGCTGCACCATGAGGGGCCGGAGGCATGGGAGGCGGACAAGGCCCAGCGGGATATGCTGCTGCATGAGTTCGTCCCATATATGGAGCTGCATTGCAATCTGGCCACTATGGAGCAGGAGGCCCGGCGTCCCCTGCGATCCGGGGAAACCCTGACGCCGGAACAGACCGCTTATTTCAACGCGGTTTTGGACTATGTAAAAGAGTGCCGCCCGCTTCTCAATCAGGGCCAGTACCACTTGCCGGAGCCGCCGCAGCTTGCCGACTTCGACCAGAGCTTGCAGGACTACAAAAAACAGATCGAGGCAGAGCTGGAACAGGAGGCCGCCGCTGCCGGGCTGACGGTGGAGGAATATGTTGCCTCTGACTATGAGGCCCCGGCGCAGCCCAACTTTTCCATCTACCAAGTGCCGCCCGGCCCGGAGGGGCGCGACTTCCGCTATCGTTCCTATGAGGAATTGCAGGCGGATGGGCTTTCGGTGGACAGGAAGAATTACCAGCTTATCTACTCCGCGCCGCTGGACAAGGACATCACACTGGACGAGATTTACCGCCGCTTCAACATGGAACATCCCGCCGATTACAAGGGACATTCCCTCTCGATGGGGGATATTGTGGTGTTCCGGCAGGATGGAAAACAGACCGCCTACTATGTGGACGAGGGGGCCGACTACCGGCAGGTGCCGGAGTTTTTCGCCCAGCTGGAAAAGCAGCTCACGCCGGACGAGTGCATGACCGGCGAACAAATCCAGACGCCGAGAGGCCGTTTCTATCTGACCGACAGGAGCCGGGAACAGATGGAGGCCGCCGGGTATGGATTCCACCACCAGTCGGAGGACGGCAGGTATCTTATTATGGCAAACGGCACAAGAGCCTTTGCCATCCCCGCCCAGCCAGAAAGCCATATCAAGACGGCGGAAATGTCCACCGAGCAGAACTACAACATGATCGACGGCATGATGAACAACGCCCCGTCTATGGAGGAACTGGAAGCAAGGGCAAAAGCCGGGGAACAGATTTCCCTTTTGGATGTGGCCGAGGCAACCAAGGCGGAGGCCAAAAAGCCCAAGCAGACCCAAAAGACAACGCAGAAACAAAAGAAGCCGTCCATCCGGGCGCAGCTTGCCGCCGCCAAGGAGGAGCAGAAAAAGAAGCCCCCGGCGCGGGAAAAAATCAAAAGAAATGGAGGTATGAGGAATGTATTTCACCGTGGAAGAAGAAAACCTGATCTGTCTGTACCACAACGCCGACCGCCGCAGGACGGCGGCAAATCTCCGGGCAGCTTTGCCGGACATGGACAAGGAAATGGCAGCGCTGGCCTGCCAGACCGCCGATAAGTTGGACACCATGAGTGACGCCGACTTTGCGGCGCAGCGGTTCCACTTCACAGACGAATAAGCAAAACGCCGGGCGCGGAGGTGTCAAAGCCTCTGCGCCCGGCGCTTCTTTTTTGTCCATTTTCCCGCATTTAGAACCCCGTTTTGAGGGGAACAGGATAACTTTATCCACCTGCCTGCCGACCATGCGGAAAAACCCTTGATTTCCGTGGACTTTTACCGCCCTAAATGCGTAGACTTGACTTTTGGGGACTTCTTAACTATAATAATACTCAAGCAGGGGGACTACCTTGTAGTTGAGAAGGTTAAAACCTGACCCTTTGAACCTGTTGGCTAATACCAACGCAGGGAGCTGAAGAATACAGATTCGTATTTTTTGGACATTCTCTGTTTTGGGAATGTCCTTTTTTAATTGAATAAGATATGATATGTGTTTGCGAGGGAACTGAACAAGTTGAAAAAGGTAAGACCTGACCTCTGGACCTGTCGGCTAATACCGGCGTAGGGAAGCAATTTCTTACGCTCGTATTGCGTCTGAAAGAGCTTCTAATTGTTTTAGAGGCTCTATTTTTTTATCTTAGGAGGATCAAACATGGCATTTATGAAAGACATCTTAACCCACAACATTCCCATTTGGGAAGAATGTGCAGCTACCCCATTTGTGCAGGAAGTGCAAACTGGAAAGCTACCTCTTGAAAAGTTCAAGAGATATATGATTCAGGATAGTATCTATCTGAAAAACTATGCCCGTATATACGGCAAGGCAATTTTTCATGCTGATACATTAAGAGAAATTCAGCTTTACTACTCCATGCTGAACTTTGTAAATGATACGGAATCGGAAGTGCGGCTGGATTATCTAAAGCAATTTTGCATAACAGATGATGATATTGAACTGATCGCCCCTTTGCCTGAAAATCAAAATTACATTGATTTCATGTTTGAGATTGCGTCACATGGAAAGAATGAAGAAATTTTAATGGCGGTTCTTCCCTGTATGCTAAGTTACAGCTATATATTCCGCAAATTGGCGGCTGTTCCTACAAGCAGACAGTCAAGATATTGGGACTTTATCAAAGATTATGCGGATGAACAATATGCAGAAAGCTGCAAAGAATGGTCTGCTTTTGCAGAGCATAAATGTGCCGGGTTATCAGTAGCAAATAAAAAGTATCTGGCTGATATTTTTGAAAAAGCAAGTTTGTTAGAGCTTGCTTTTTGGAAGATGGCCTATCGGAACGAGAGAATGGAGGAAAATGCAAAATGAAAAAAGTATTGTCCATTGCCGGATCAGATTGCAGCGGAGGTGCAGGTATTCAGGCTGATTTGAAAACTTTTTCTGCTCACGGCGTATTTGGAATGAGTGTTATTGTTTCTGTTGTTGCAGAGAACACCAGCCGCGTTATCGACATCCAAGATATTACCCCTGATATGATTGAAAAACAGATTGACGCCGTATTTGAAGATATTGAAGTGGACGCAGTAAAAATCGGTATGCTTTCTACACCAGAATGTATGAAAGCGGTGGCAAAGAAACTATTACAATATAAGCCCCAAAATGTTGTAATCGACCCGGTTATGTATGCCAAAAATGGCTGCCCATTGATGAATCCTACGGCGGTTTCCACCTTGATAGACACAGTAATTCCACTTGCCGATGTACTTACTCCGAATATTCCAGAGGCAGAGAAAATAGCGGATATGCAGATTTCCACAGTTTCAGATATGGAGGCTGCCGCAAGAAAAATATATGCCATGGGTTGTAAGGCGATTGTTGTCAAGGGTGGACATCATATAGGAAATGCTGTTGATGTCCTATTTGATGGAGAAAATTTCTACCATTTTGAAACATCCCGCATTGATACGAAAAATACTCATGGGACAGGCTGTACCTTTTCTTCTGCAATCGCTTCCCAGCTTGCAAAGGGAAAAAGTGTTCCGCTTGCAGTCGAATCTGCAAAGGCTTATGTCACAATGGCAATCGAACACTCTCTTGCGATTGGAAAAGGCTGTGGCCCGACGCACCATTTCTACGAATTGTATCAGCATGGTTTATCTAAAGAATAGGCAGGTGCAAAATGAACTTTGATTATACACTTTATCTTGTTACTGATCGTCAACTAATGAGCTGCGATAGCCTGACAGAAGCGGTAGAACAGGCAATTTTAGGAGGCTGCACAATGATACAACTCCGAGAAAAAGAATTGTCCTCATTAGAATTTTACAATCAGGCTGTTGCCGTGAAACAGGTTACGGATAAATACCATATTCCCCTTATCATAAACGACCGGATAGATATTGCAATGGCTGTGCAGGCTACGGGGGTACATATTGGACAGCATGATTTACCTGCGGCTGCCGTCCGCAAAGTAATTGGGGAAAATATGCTGTTGGGAGTATCTGCATCTTCCATTGCAGAAGCAATACAGGCACAACAGGATGGTGCAGATTATTTGGGAGTTGGCGCAATGTTCCCTACTGGAACTAAAACCGACGCTGATTCTGTATCAATGGAAGAATTACAGAAAATCCGCGCAGCCGTTTCTTTGCCGATAGTTGTTATTGGCGGTATCAATAAGGGAAATGCAGGGCGTTTCAAGCCCATGGGAATTGACGGGCTGGCTGTTGTATCTGCCATCATAGCGCAGTCTGATATAAAAGCTGCTGCTGCGGAACTGAAAGATTTATTTTGCGGAAAGGAAAAGAAAAATGGATTTTAATGCGGCAATCTTTGATTTAGATGGAACAATTCTGGATTCAATGGATGTATGGGAGCATATAGATATTCAGTTTTTGAAAAAGAGAAATCTTCCCGTCCCGGAAAATTATGTAACTGAAATATGTGCAAGGAGTTTTGAGGAAGCCGCACAATATACCATTGATCTTTTTGGATTGCAGGAAACGGTAGAGGGAATTATTGAGGAATGGAATAATATGGCGGTCGAGGAATACAGTAACCATGTCGGTCTGCTGCCCCATGCCCTTGATTATCTTCTGCGCTTAAAAGAACATGGAATAAAACTTGCAGTTGCTACGGGGTTGCCGGAAAAGCTCTATATTCCATGCTTAAAGAACAATTCTATTTTAGAATTATTTGACGCTCTATGTTCAACAGATGAGGTTCAGCGGGGAAAAGAATATTCGGATGTCTTTGAATTGGCCGCAAGAAAATTAGGGGTTGCACCTGAACACTGTATTGTGTTTGATGATGTGCTTCCAGCAATTAAAAGCGCAAAGGCAGCCCGTATGTTAGCAGGTGGGATTTATGATAAGTATTCCGCAGATCAGCGTACAGAAATAGAAAGGATTGCGGATATTTACTTACTTGATTTTCGGCAAGCACCGATCCCACACAAAGAGGTATGAAAATGGAAAAATGGGATTTATATAATGCAAAACGGGAAAAGTCTGGAATAACAGTGTGCCGTGGAGAAATCATACCCAAAGGGCTGTATCATTTATCTGTGAGTGTATGGATCGTCAACCAGCAGGGGCAGTATCTTTTATCACAGCGGCATCCGAAAAAGCAATACCCTCTTTATTGGGAATGTACGGGTGGTTCTGTATTTTCCGGGGAAACCAGCTTGCAAGGAGCAATCCGAGAGGTAAAAGAAGAATTAGGAATACTGCTTACTCCCGGAAGTGAAAAATTGATTTATCAGACCAGACGGGAAAATGTGCAGGATTTTTACGATGTTTGGCTGTTTCATAGGGATATAAAGATTGAAGAAATGCGTTTACAGGAAACAGAAGTTGTAGATGTTCAATGGGTAAGTTCAGATAAGTTATTTGAGATGTTTCGCCTGAAACAACTGCATCCCCTGATTACCTATGTAGATCAGTTAATAGGCTGAAAAAACGCCGGGCGCGGAGGTGTCAAAGCCTCTGCGCCCGGCGCTTCTTTTTTGTCCATTTTCCCGCATTTAGAACCCCGTTTTAAGGGGAACAGGATAACTTTATCCACCTGCCTGCCGACCATGCGGAAAAACCCTTGATTTCCGTGGACTTTTACCGCCTTAAATGCGTAGACAGGAGGTATCTTTTCCGCTGGCGTTCCGCCTCTTTCTTCCGGCGCACCTGCACCGCACAATCCGGGCAGTATTTAGCCCGGTTGGAGTTGGGAGTAAACGCCGCCCCGCAGACGGCGCAGCGTTTGATTTCGTCCCGGCCTTTGGTGATCTCGGCGCACAGGGCCGCGTCCAGCGGCAGGACGGCTACCTTGAACCACCGGTCACAGCAGCGAATAGGAAATACTCTGCACACAGACACATTCCTCCCCATCGTCCAGCAGGAGGCAGTTTCCGTTACAGTAGTTGCAGCACTCATGGGTGAGCCTGCGTGCCTTGCGGTATTGGGGGTAACTCATTCTCGGTATGTTCATCGTTCCTGCGTATGCTCCTTTCCCGGCGCTGTCCGCAAAATGCTGTCTATATTCTGTTTGACAATGCCGTATTCTTTCAATTTCTGTTTTGCTTCGCTGTACTGTGCGGACAGCCGTTCCCGTTCTGCGTCCAGCTTTTTATACTCGGTTTTGAGGGCGTACAGGTTGGGGAGCTTTGTGACCCCGGCCTCTTTGAGCGTCTTTGCCGCCGCCTCATACAAGATCAGTTGGCTTTCATGCTGCCGCCGGAACGCGGCCTTGTCTTTGGCGTTTCGCAGTTCCAGCGCCACAGGCCGGAGCTGCTTGTAGGCGGAGAGGTTTTTTATCAGCAGCGCCATATCCCCAAGGCGGCGTTCCGCGTCTTTCAGGGCGGAGGCCGCCGCGTCGTTTGCCGCGCTGATCTCGGCCAGCCTGCTTTCCAAGCCCTCGTAGCTGTCAATCTGGTGTTCTGTGATGAAGTTTAAGGAATTGGCGGCCTGCTTCAAGTTGTGCAGCTTCGCCCACCGCGCATAGCCCGCCGACTGCTGGGCCTTGATACTGTCCTCCAAGGCAATCCGCAGGGAGATTTCCCCGGCGCTTCTTCTGCGCGACCCCAGGTCAATGGCAATGCCCTTGATCCGCTGGGTGATCCGTTCCTCGGTGTAATCCTCCCCCAAGGTCTTGCAGCGGGTGAAGCGTTCCTGTCCGGGAGCGCGGAATGAAATAAACTTGCCCTGTTTGACTTCATAGCCCTGCGCCTCCATGAGCCGCAGAAAACTATCAAAGTCTTTGGCCTGCGGGATGGCCGCGTCAATGGCAAGTTTCAGTTTTGCTTTCCAGCTCTTGCCCTTTTTCTGTGCGTCCCACTCGGCATAGGTTTTGCCCTTGTCTTTGCCGGGCTTTACCACAGACAGGCCGTGTTCCTTGCACAGCCGGTCGCTGGTTCGCCGGATAAAGGCGTAGCTTTGGCGGTTGGAAATGTACTTGCGCTGGTTCGCCATATCCACGGCGCAGAAAATGATGTGGTTATGCAGATGGCCCTTGTCGATGTGGGTGGTAATCACATAGGGGTATTTGCCTTGCAACACTTCATCGGCAAGCTGCCGCCCGATCTCATGGGCCTGCTCCGCCGTGGTTTCCCCCGGTTCAAAGGCTTGTATCAGGTGGTGGGCCAGATTGTTGCCCTTTTGGTACGCCTGATCTAATAGCATTTGAAATTCAATATCCGCCGTTTCATAGGAACAGCCATAGGAAGAAACGAACAGCTTTTCATCGGTCTTGTCCGGGTTCTCGATGTAGTCCAGCGCCTTTTTCAGCGTTGACTTGATAGGATGGATCTTTGTAACTGCCATATCTGTGCCAGCGCCCCCTTGATGTCCTCTAAGTCCTGCGCGTACACAGTCCCGGTACTGTTGATACGCCTTGCAATCTGGTTGATGTTGACGCCGATCTTTTGCAGCTCTGCGGTCTGCGCCCGGACGGGGCCGGTGTCGATATGGACGATATAGCCGTCAATCAGCATTTTCCGGGCGTAGGCAGAAAAGTTCTTTGTGCCAAGCTGGGCCATCTTCTGCTGGATCAGCGCCCGTTCCTCCGGCGTCACCGGGACGCGCAGCACAAACTTCCGTTTTCGGTTTGCCACTTTCGCACCTCCATTCATTCAGGGGTTTGGGGACTTCCCCAAGATACAAACGGGAAGCCGTTTGCCGGGAGTGTGGCTACACTCCCTATGCTTGCTGTCTTTGTTCTTCTTCCCCTAAAAAGCGTTCTGACCCCAAGGAAATACCCGCAAAATCCCGGTTTTTCCGAAAACCGCACAAAAAAGAGAGGGCGCAGCCTTGCGTCCTCCCAAAAACAAAACAGAGGGTTGTCATGCACCCTCCGTTTCGTCATTCTTCTGTTGAATTTGAATGGCCCCGTCAATCGCGCCCTCGATGACCGGCAGAAATTCTTCCGGGCAGAGTTTCAGCTTGTGGCTGACCCGCTGCCGCTGTGCGCTTTCCTCCCGCATAATCTCCGGGTTAAAATACCGTTCCACGGGAAGCCCGCAGATTTTGATAAGCTGTATGATAACCGGCAGGCTGGGAATCGTGCCGTCATTTTCGATGTTGGCAAGATAGCGCCAGTCGATATTGATCTGTTCCGCCAGCGTCTTACGCGATAACTGCTTGACTTTCCGCGCCTCTTTTACATCCGCGCCGAAAGTTTCAAAGCCGGGACAATCTTTGATATTTGCCATATAGCACCATCCATCTACATTGTATATTTCATATTTTCTCAATGGAATGTTGCTATATGCAGTAAGATTAAACTTTATAATTCATATCCCGAAACATAGACAGAGGAAATCATTGCCACACCCCTTGAAATATTGACAAGATACGCCTCTCGTGTTATGCTGTTATACACAACAGCATAACAGTTAAAACACACGGAGGATGCAGCAATGAAACTGATTATTTCAAATGTATCTGGCGTCCCCATATACGAGCAGATTAAACAGCAGATCAAGGCGGCTATTTTATCTGGCGAGCTTCAAGCCGAAGAAACTTTGCCCTCCCTTAGAACACTT
>ENA-OQNJ01000024-OQNJ01000024.1-human-gut-metagenome-genome-assembly--contig:-NODE-24-length-34129-cov-4.414358_pt1 | contig 34129 bp, 32 predicted proteins | sample MGYA00242630_ERZ504882 | MGnify/ENA primary metagenome ERZ504882 (study PRJEB26092, sample SAMD00036408) | human gut metagenome | host: Homo sapiens | study: EMG produced TPA metagenomics assembly of... | reverse complement strand
GTACACTATACGAAAAACGGAGGATAAGGTATGAATTTAAAGGAGAAAGTAGAAGTATATTTAGAATATTGTGAATTTAGGAAAGAGCTTGACAAAAAGACTTTGAAGGCTTATCGGATTGATTTACGTCAGTATTTTGAATTTGTTGCATGTGTGGAGCCTGGGAAAGAAAAAATAGAAGAATATATCACGGGTCTGCATAAAAAATATAAGCACAAAACAGTAAAGCGGAAAATTGCATCAATCAAAGCATATTATAATTATTTGGAAGAGGAAGAAATCATTGCAGAAAATCCATTGAGAAAAATAAAGGTTAAATTTAAGGAAACAGTAATCCTCCCACGTACAATTCCCAGAGAGGAAATTGAGCAAATCTTGAATTATATGTATAAGTGTTTGGATGAGTCTGATAAATCTGCGTATAAATTCCGGTTACGAGATATAGCGGTGGTGGAAACCTTTTTTGCAACAGGGGCAAGAGTATATGAGATCTCAAACATTCGCGAAGATAGCATTAATTTGAATACAGGATTGATAAGGCTCATGGGAAAGGGGGAAAGAGAGATATGTCCAGATTAGTAACACTTCAGTCCTAGAAACCTTGAAAAAATATTATGCCGAAAATGTACAGGCAATCAAGAAGAGCGGATACTTTTTGTGAATAGAAGAGGAAATAGATTTACGGAGCAATCAATGCGCTTGATGCTGAAAAAATATACGAAACTGGTGGGAATTGAAAGGAATATAACGCCACATATGTTTAGACATACATACGCAACGCTTCTAATGAAGAATGATATAAACCAGAAAGCGGTAGCCGCTGCGCTGGGGCATTCAAAATCAATCATTACGGTGGACACTTATACGGATATACAGGCGATTATTGCAGATTGTGTTCAGGAGATTCAGTCGTTTATTGAGGAGGTTCATCCCTATGATCACACAGATGCGGAAATGCTGAAAAACATGTTTCAGGAGATTGTTATAGTAGAAGATGATGCAGAGCAGGAAAGCAAAGAGGAAGCTGCGCCGGTAATCATTGTGTACGATTATTCGGATGTGACAGAGATGGATGATATTGCAGAATGGTATTTGGAGGAAGAGGTAGCTTAGGCTATCTCTTCTTTTTGGAGAAATAAGTTTATATATTTTTAGAAATGTTAAATGATTATAGTGGTCTGATAACAGGTCAAAAAATGAAAATACTGTGTGCATTGTTTTTTTTGCAGCAAGTTGGTTATAATGTTATTAAGAATAATTAGGAAAGGTGGGGCAGACGGATGGAAAAATTGCAGGATATAGAATTGAAAAAGATATTGACGGAATTGGCAGATATGTTACAGAAAGTATATCAAGAAAAACTGAAAGCAGTAATTTTATATGGGTCTGTTGCACGTGGAACAGCTACCGATGAGTCGGATATAGATATTATGGTTCTTGTGGATGGAACTGATCAGGAATTAAGGATGTTTGAAGATAAACTGAGCGATGTTTCAACGGATATTTCGATAAAGTATTTTAAGGGTTTTTTCAATTATTGATGTCAGTTACCAAGAATATATGACGTGGATGACAATTTCTCCATTTTATAGAAATGTGTCCGAGGAAGGAGTGGTTCTGTATGCAGCTTGATGTAAAAACTCTTTCAGAATATCGCTTCGCTCGTGCCAAAGAAGATATGGAAGCGACTGTAAGCAATCACCGGTCAGGATTTTATAAGGTTGCGATAAACAGATCATATTATGCAATCTTTCACGCGATTAGGGCGGTAAATATTCTGGGAGGCTTTGATGCTTCGAAGCATAGTTCTGTAATTGCTCATTTTAATCAGGTTTATGTGCATGGAGGAAAGTTCGATAGGGGTACATATAAACTGATAGACAGTGCATACCGCATTAGAGAAAATGTGACTACTCAGATTTCTTTATTAGCATCAAAAGAGGACTCGGAAAATCAGATTTGCAATGCAAAAGAATTTCTTAATAGAGTAGAGAACTTTTTGCAGGCAGAAGGAAAAATGAAATGTTATAGAGATAGAGAACCGTTTGCTTTTCACGCAGGCGGTTTTTTATTTTGTTAAAAACATAGTAGTAATTATAGATTGGTCTTGTGTTTATATTTCTTTTTGCTACAATGAGAAAAGAACAGATGTTCGCAAGCAAGAATTGAATATTTATACAATCAGATGCATAAGCTGACAAAGAAAATTTAGGATTGTACCTTTATAATTATGTTGTTTTGTGCTATTCTGTTTTGAAGAATGACTGGGCGTTATGGTAAGTGACGCCCAGTCAAAAAAAATATTTTTAGTGACTTTATTCGTGTAATTGCCATTTTGACTAAAAAAAACTAAAGGCCATTACACGAATTTTGACCTCAAATTACACGAATTTTCTGGTTGATACTAGTCGTATCGGGAGGTATTGAAGTGGAAAACGAACAGAAAAAGTTTAAATTAGTGTCAGATTATCAGCCGACCGGAGACCAGCCGCAGGCAATCGAAACCCTTGTCAAAGGGTTCCGGGAAGGCAACCAATGCCAGACTTTACTAGGGGTTACGGGCTCTGGCAAGACTTTTACGATGGCGAATGTGATCCAGCAGTTGAACAAGCCGACTTTGATTATTGCGCACAATAAGACGTTGGCGGCGCAGCTTTACGGAGAATTCAAAGAATATTTCCCGGAAAACAGCGTCGAATACTTTGTCTCCTACTACGACTACTACCAGCCGGAGGCTTACGTGCCGTCTTCGGATACGTATATTGCGAAGGACTCTGCGCGGAACGATGAGATTGATAAGCTGCGGCTTTCCGCGACTTCTGCACTGAGTGAGCGGAACGATGTCATTGTGGTTTCCAGTGTTTCGTGTATCTATGGAATCGGAAGCCCGAAGGACTACATGGAGATGATTATTTCGCTCCGCCCGGGAATGGAGAAGGACCGGGACGATGTGATCCGGCAGTTGATTGATATTCAGTATGACCGGAATGATATGGATTTCCACCGCGGTACGTTCCGCGTGCGCGGTGATGTATTGGAGATTTTTCCGGCGGAGGAGACGGACAAGGCGGTGCGCGTCGAGTTCTTCGGGGATGAGATTGACCGTCTGGTGCAGATCGATACGCTGACGGGTGAAATCTTATGTGAACTGAACCACATCGCAATCTTTCCTGCCTCCCACTACGTTGTGCCGATGGACACGATCCTGAAAGCAACAGGCGAGATTGAAAAGGATATGGAAGAGCAGGTGAAGTTCTTCAAGCACGAGGGAAAACTGATCGAGGCCCAGCGCATCGAGGAGCGGACCAATTTCGATATTGAGATGCTCAAAGAAACCGGCATCTGTTCCGGCATCGAAAACTATTCGCGTTACCTCTCCGGATTAAAGCCAGGCGAGCCGCCCTACACACTGATGGACTATTTCGGAGATGATTTCCTCATCATCGTGGATGAGTCGCATAAGACTGTTCCGCAGATCCGCAGCATGTATGCCGGCGACCAGTCGCGGAAATCGACGCTGGTGGACTATGGATTCCGTCTGCCGTCCGCAAAAGACAACCGCCCGTTGAACTTCGGCGAGTTCGAGGACCGGATCGATCAGATCCTCTTCGTATCTGCCACGCCGGGCGACTACGAGGCAGACCACGAGCTGCTGCGCGCTGAACAGATCATCCGTCCGACCGGCCTTCTCGACCCGGATGTCGAGGTGCGCCCGGTGGAGGGACAGATCGACGATCTGATTTCGGAAGTAAAGAAAGAAACTGAAAAACACAACAAAGTTCTCGTGACGACGCTGACGAAGCGTATGGCAGAGGATCTGACCGACTATATGAAAGAGGCCGGCATCCGCGTGCGCTACCTGCACTCCGATATCGACACCCTGGAACGGACCGAGATCATCCGTGATATGCGTCTCGATGTCTTCGATGTGCTCGTCGGCATCAACCTTCTGCGTGAGGGCCTCGACATCCCGGAAATCACACTCGTGGCGATCCTGGATGCCGATAAAGAAGGTTTCCTGCGTTCCGAAACCTCCCTGATCCAGACCATCGGCCGTGCCGCGCGAAACAGCGAGGGCCATGTTATCATGTACGCCGATGTGATGACCGATTCCATGCGCCTCGCGATCGACGAGACGAAGCGCCGCCGTGCCCTGCAGGAAGCCTACAACAAAGAACACGGCATCACTCCGACCACCATCAAAAAAGCCGTCCGTGATCTCATCAGCATTTCGAAAGAAGTGGCAAAGACAGAAGAAAAGATGGAAAAAGACCCGGAGTCCATGAGCCGCGAAGAACTGGAAAAACTGATCGGCCAGGTACAGAAACAGATGAAAGCCGCTGCCGCCGAACTCAACTTCGAAATGGCCGCCGAGCTGCGTGACAAAATGATCACACTGAAGAAGAGCCTGGATGACATGGAAGAATAAAAAAGAAGAAAAGAGCATGAAAAAAAGCGTGCCGGAAAAGCGACAGAAAACTTTCCGGCACGCTTTTTTGCGTCCGATTTTGATTCCTTCTTGTTCAGAATTGACGCAAAATAAGAATACCATTATAATATAAAATACGACCAAACGGTCGTATCAAAACGAAAAACACAAAAATAAAAAGACAACAATAAAAAAATTAATCGCCGAATTTTCTCTTTTTACTGGAGACACTCAGCAGATAGTCGACCGAGCAGTCATAGAACCGTGCAAGCCGGATCACATAGTCGATCGGGATGTCGCGGATTCCTTTTTCGTAGCGGGAATAGACGTCGCGGTTGCATTCGAGCAGGGCAGAAATCTCTTTGATGGTGAGATCCTGATCGATCCGCATATCTTCAATTCTCTGGTATTTCATACGTTGTACCATCCTTTCAGATTCAAACCCATACTACCAAACGGTTGGATGAACAAAGTTAAATCAGATCATATGGTCGCAAATTGGAGAATGGGGCGGGAGAGAGAAACGGCGGGTGAAGACAGCCTGTGCAGAAAACAGAAAAATATGTACGGCAGAAATGGGGGAACGAATGGGAAAAGCAGAAAGAATAGAAATAGAAGATTTTGTCCAGAATATAGTGGAACGGATGGAGACGCCGGAAGCGTTTGAAAAAATGATCAGCCGGGAGGAAGAATGCGAAGCGCAGGGGCGGGAGAGCCGTCTGAGGGATGTGCTGAAGAAAGAATGGCCGGTGGACGAAAAGGGAGAGCGCATCTATCAGATCACTAATATATATGAAGAAAAAGCAGAAGAACTCCTCATTGTAGAACTGTATACCGGCATCCACCTGGAAAACGGAGTCCCGTGCGGGCATTTTACGCTGTATCTCTGCGGGGAGCCGGACGGATGGAAACTCAGCGAAACGCGGATGATGGAATATCTGCAGAATCTGTAAACGAAAAAGCAAAACAGGGAGGACAGGGAGAAGAAAAACTGTCCTCCTGCTTTTGCTGCGGCGGAGACACCGGAAAGTCAGGATCCATACGGCCGCTTCTCATCGCTGATGCCGACCAGATAATCCAGACTGACCTGATACAGCTCCGCCAGACGGATGGCAATGGAGATCGGCAGCTGCCGGACGCCTTTTTCATATCGGGTATACACATCGCGGTTGCAGCCGAGATAGTCGGCAACCTGGCGGATCGTCAGATCGCGGTCCGTGCGCAGATCCTCCAGTCTCTGATATTTCATGATTCATCACCTCTGAGAAAATGCTACTAAATGGTCGTATCGAAATGGCAGAATCCTACCATACGGCTATAGCGCCTTTGAAACAGTAGAATGCAATAAAAAACGAAAAGTCAGATTCCTTTTCAGAAAGAAAACGGTTTTATACTTTTTTCACAATTTCTTCATAGAAAAACCGGGAAAAGGTGTTGACAAACAAAAGGCAGAGTGCTATCTTAAGAGCATAGATGTTAGCACTCCACTGAAACGAGTGCTAACAGGACTATACAACAGGAAGGAGCTTATCTTAGTGGATACAGAATTGGATGAAAGAAAAGAAAAATATTAAAAGCGATCATCCAGACGTATCTGGAAACGGGCGAGCCGGTCGGCTCAAGAACGATTTCCAAATACACGGATTTGAATTTAAGCTCCGCCACAATCCGGAATGAAATGTCCGATCTGGAAGAGATGGGTTACATCTTACAGCCCCACACTTCCGCAGGACGCATTCCTTCCGATAAAGGCTACCGCCTCTATGTAGATGAGCTGATGCGGGAAAAAGAACAGGAAGTTGCAGACATCAAAAACATGGTCATTGTAAAAAACAGACCGAATGGAAAAAGTTCTGCAGCAGGTTGTCAAAGTCCTCGCTTCATCTACCAACTATGCAACGTTGATTACAGGACCGGAATATCACAGAAATAAAGTGAAATTCATCCAGCTCTCAAAAGTCAATGAAGAGCAGCTCCTGGCCGTCATCGTCGTAGAAGGCAACCTGGTGAAAAACCAGATGATCGACCTAGACGAGACCATCAACGATGAACAGATATTAAAGCTGAACCTGCTTCTGAACACACAGCTCAATGGCCTGACCATTGAAGAAATCAATCTTGGCATGATCAAGAAGATGAAAGAGCAGGCAGGCATCCACTCCGGCATCATCAGCAAAGTGGTCGATACCGTAGCGGAAGCCATCGCAGTCAGCGAAGAAGATGTGCCGGTGTACACCAGCGGCGCAACCAACATTTTCAAGTACCCTGAGCTTTCCGACAGCAGCAAAGCCAGCCAGCTGATCTCCACATTCGAGGAACGGCAGAAACTGGTCGATATGATCAAAGGAGCTGCCGAGGAGCAGGACGGAGAGGAAAATACCGGTATTCAGGTATACATCGGAAATGAATCTTCGATGGAACCCTTACGGGACTGCAGCGTGGTCACCACCACATACGATATGGGAAACGGTATGCGCGGAACAATCGGTATCGTGGGACCAAAGCGGATGGATTACGAAAATGTGGTAGATAACCTGAAAACATTAAAAGTTCAACTGGACGCCGTCTTCAAAAAGCCGGACACAGGTGAGTAGAAAGGTGGAATGATCAGTGAGCGAAGAAAATAGAAAGAAAGAGGAAACCATGGAAGAACCTACACGCGAGATGGAAAAAGAAACCGGAGCAGAGACCGATCTGCCGGAAACCGAACCGGCTGCGGAGCAGGAAGAAGCAAAGAAAGCAGCAGAGGCAAAAGAAGCGGAAGCTGCAGAAGAAACTGCTGAGGATGGCAAAGAACGAAAGTTCTTCAAAAAGAAAAAACGATAAAAAACGATAGAGAAAATCGAAGAGCTGACTGACCGCCTGACCCGTCAGATGGCAGAGTTCGATAACTTCCGCAAACGCACCGAAAAAGAAAAACGCAAATATGTATGCCATTGGAGCAAAAGACATCATCGAGAAGATTCTTCCGGTTGTTGACAGCTTCGAGCGCGGACTTGCAACGGTGGAAAACCCGGAGGAAGATCCGTTCGCAGACGGCATGAATAAAGTATACAAACAGTTTACCACAGCACTCGATGAACTCGGTGTAACCGTGATCGAGGCCGTTGGAAAGGAATTCGATCCGAACCTGCACAACGCAGTGATGCATGTGGAGGATGAGGAAGCCGGCGAGAACATCGTCGTAGAAGAGTTCCTGAAGGGCTACATGTACAAAGGCTCCGTAGTCCGTCACAGTATGGTCAAGGTGGCTAATTAAGCCTTGAAGATAAATAAATAGAAATTAAACCATTTTTTAGCATAATTCATTGAGGAGGAAACAACAATGGGCAAAATTATTGGTATTGACTTAGGAACAACAAACAGCTGTGTAGCCGTTATGGAAGGTGGAAAACCAACCGTTATCGCAAACGCAGAGGGTGAAAGAACAACTCCATCTATCGTAGCATTCACAAAAACAGGTGACCGTCTGGTCGGCGAGCCGGCAAAACGTCAGGCTGTAACAAACGCAGACAGAACCATCCGTTCTATCAAACGTGAGATGGGTACTGACTATAAAGTAGACATCGAAGGAAAGAAATACTCTCCGCAGGAGATCTCCGCTATGATTCTTCAGAAACTGAAAGGTGATGCAGAGAACTACCTTGGTGAGAAAGTAACAGAAGCAGTTATCACAGTTCCGGCTTACTTCAATGACGCACAGCGTCAGGCAACCAAAGATGCCGGTAAAATCGCAGGTCTTGATGTAAAACGTATCATCAACGAGCCTACCGCAGCAGCTCTGGCATACGGACTGGACAACGAAAATGAGCAGAAGATCATGGTATACGACCTTGGCGGCGGTACTTTCGATGTTTCCATCATCGAGATCGGTGACGGCGTTATCGAAGTTCTTTCCACAGCAGGAAACAACCGTCTGGGCGGCGATGACTTCGACCAGAAAGTAACAGATTATATCCTTGCTGAGTTCAAGAAACAGGAAGGCGTAGATCTTTCCAATGATAAAATGGCTCTGCAGAGAATCAGAGAAGCAGCAGAGAAAGCAAAGAAAGAGCTTTCCAGCGCAACTACAACCAACATCAACCTGCCGTTCATCACTGCAACCGCAGATGGCCCGAAACATCTCGATATGAACCTGACAAAGGCTAAATTCGATGAGCTGACCCACGACCTGGTAGAGAAAACCGCAGAGCCGGTACAGAGAGCACTTTCTGATGCAGGCCTTCAGGCATCCGAGCTTTCCAAAGTCCTTCTGGTAGGCGGATCTACCCGTATCCCGGCTGTACAGGATAAAGTAAGACAGCTGACCGGACACGAGCCGAGCAAGAGCCTGAACCCGGATGAGTGCGTAGCACTTGGTGCTTCCGTACAGGGTGGTAAACTTGCAGGAGACGCCGGCGCAGGCGATATCCTTCTTCTGGATGTAACTCCGCTGTCTCTGTCCATCGAGACCATGGGAGGTATTGCAACTCGTCTGATCGAGCGTAACACCACAATCCCGACCAAGAAGAGCCAGATCTTCTCAACAGCAGCAGATAACCAGACAGCAGTAGATATCAACGTAGTACAGGGTGAGCGTCAGTTCGCGAAAGACAACAAATCCCTCGGCCAGTTCCGTCTGGATGGAATTCCGCCAGCAAGAAGAGGCGTTCCGCAGATTGAGGTTACCTTTGATATCGATGCCAACGGTATCGTAAATGTATCTGCAAAAGACCTTGGAACAGGAAAAGAGCAGCACATCACCATCACCGCAGGCTCTAACATGTCCGACAGCGAGATCGACAAAGCAGTCAAAGAAGCTGCTGAGTTCGAGGCTCAGGATAAGAAACGAAAAGAAGCAATCGACGCAAGAAACGATGCAGACTCCATGGTATTCCAGACCGAGAAAGCAATCGAGGAAGTCGGCGACAAGCTTGATGCAAACGACAAAACAGCAGTAGAAGCTGACCTGAACGCACTGAAAGATCTCATTGCAAAATGCAATCCGGAAGAAATGACCGATGCACAGGTAGCTGATCTGAAAGCAGCTCAGGAAAAACTGATGACAAGCGCTCAGAAACTGTTTGCAAAACTGTATGAGCAGCAGGGCGGAGCAGCAGGCGCTGGTGCCGGAACAGCAGGTGCAGGCCCGGATATGGGAAATGCAGGAGCAGCAGGCGGCCATGACGACGATGTCGTAGACGCTGACTACAAAGAGGTTTAATTTTCGGCATGTCACACTCCGTGAAAATACCGACTGTGAGTTGAAACAATAAGTAAATAAACGCAAAAAGCCCTGTGAGGCGAATGTTTGCAGGGGACGGAAAATACATTCCGCCCCCTGTATTTATGCTGGTATTGCTTTCGGAAAAGTGCTATACTGGAGCGTGCGGAAAAACATTTCTGCAAAGATGAAATTTGTGGAACAGAAATGAAAAGGTGAACATAAATGGCAGAAAAAAGAGATTATTACGAGGTCCTCGGCGTAGACCGCGGAGCGGACGATGCAACATTAAAAAAAGCATACCGTAAACTGGCCAAGAAATACCATCCGGATATGAACCCGGGCGACAAAGAGGCCGAGGCAAAATTTAAAGAGGCGACAGAAGCCTATGGCGTGCTGAGTGATCCGGACAAACGGCGTCAGTACGATCAGTTTGGCCACGCTGCATTTGAAAACGGCGGTGGCGGCGCAGGAGCCGGCGGATTCGGCGGCTTCGACTTTGGCGGCGGAGATATGGGTGATATCTTCGGCGATATTTTCGGCGACCTGTTCGGTGGCGGCGGAAGCAGAAGAAGAGCAAACAATGGACCGATGAAGGGAGCAAACCTCCGCGCTGTTGTCCACATTACGTTTGAGGAAGCTGTTTTCGGATGCCAGAAAGAGCTCGAGATCAACCTGAAGGATACCTGTACAACGTGCCACGGAACCGGCGCAAAACCAGGAACTTCACCGGAGACATGCTCCAAATGTAACGGAACTGGTCAGATTACGTACACACAGCAGACCATGTTCGGTTCTGTGAGAAACGTGACGACCTGTCCGGATTGTAACGGAACCGGAAAGATCATTCGCGATAAATGTACCGCATGCCACGGCACGGGCTATACATCCAGCAGAAAACGCATTCAGGTCAACATTCCGGCCGGAATCGACGATGGCCAGAGCATCCGTATCCGTGAAAAAGGCGAGCCGGGTGTAAACGGCGGACCAAGAGGAGATCTGCTTGTCGAGGTTCAGGTAACCCGTCATCCGATCTTCCAGAGACAGGATATGAACATTTTCTCCACTGCACCGATTACGTTTGCCCAGGCAGCACTCGGCGGTGATGTGAAGATCAGCACCGTTGACGGGGACGTTCTCTACACTGTAAAACCGGGAACCCAGACCGATACGAAGATCCGTCTGAAGGGAAAAGGTGTTCCGTCCCTTCGCAACAGCAATGTGCGCGGTGATCACTACGTAACACTCGTAGTCCAGACTCCGACGAAACTGAATGAGAAAGCAAAAGAGGCCCTCCGCGCCTTCGACGAAGCCTGCGGAAACCGCCCGGCAGCAGAAGAAAAAGCAGCCGACGGCGAAACTGCAGAGCAGCCGAAGAAGTAAAAAAGGCTTTATGGATAAAGTGAAAGAGGCCTTTGAGGACATCGATAAATAAAGAACGGCGGCAAGCCGGAAAAGAAAGAAGAATCTGTGGAAAAAGCAGGTTCTTCTTTCTTTTCTATGAAAGAACCATGAAAATTTGGTGAATTTATACACAGAATGGTCGGATTTTGATATAATGTGGAAAACTTAAGGGGAGAGAAAAGAAAGGAAACGGGGAAAATGAGATTTCGACCATGTATTGATATTCATAACGGAAAAGTAAAACAGATTGTCGGGGGATCGCTGAAAGATCAGGGAAATCAGGCGAGCGAGAATTTTGTCTCGGAGCAGGATGCGTCGTACTATGCGCAGCTGTACGAAGAGCAGGGCATTACGGGCGGCCATGTGATTCTGCTGAACAAGGAAGGTACCGAGTTTTACGAGGAGACGAAGCGCCAGGCATTGCTGGCACTCTCGACGTACCCGGGCGGCCTGCAGGTGGGAGGCGGCATTGATACGGAGAATGCGTGCGAGTTTCTGACAGCGGGGGCAAGCCATGTGATTGTGACTTCGTATGTGTTCCGCGACGGCCATGTGTTCTATGAAAATCTGGACAAGCTGGTGACGACGGTAGGAAAGCAGCGGCTGACACTGGATTTAAGCTGCCGGAAGCGGGACGGAAAATACTATATCGTGACGGACCGCTGGCAGAAGTTCACGGACGAAGAAGTGACAGAGGAACTGCTGCATCACCTGTCAGAATACTGTGATGAGTTCCTGATCCATGCCGTGGATGTCGAGGGAAAGGCTTCCGGCATTGAGACGGAGCTGGTGGAACTGCTTGCGAAGATGAAAGATTTTCCGGTGACGTACGCCGGCGGCGTGGGAAGTTTTGAAGACCTGGAGCTGCTCAAAAAACTGGGAAACAACCACGTCGATGTGACAATTGGCAGTGCACTGGATCTGTTCGGCGGCAAAATGAAGTTTGAAGACGTGCTGGCAGTATGCCGCCGGTAAGCGGAAACGGACGTTCACCCGCGCCATTCGCAAAACCGCGCTTTCAGCGCTCTCCGCTGCTGCGCAGCTCCTTTTTGCTCATAACCAGGCGCTCCCTTTGTATCTTATTCTTGACAGATTTTCATGCGAGCATGAAATCTGTCAAAAATAAGATACAAGTGAACTGTAACAGAAAAAACTCTAAAATATTCATGAATTTTCTAAATACTATTGCAAATAGAGACAACTATTGCTATAATTAGAGTTACTTACAGGGGAAGTGAAGAGCCTGTAAAATTTGAGAGCAAAGGGGTTGGGCATAATGAAAATTACCATCAGCGGAAAAAATATTGACGTGACAGAGGGATTAAAAGCCGCGGTCAACGAAAAACTTGGCAAACTGGAGAAATATTTTACGCCTGACACAAATGTCATTGTAACCGTTAAGCGTAGAGAAAGAAAGACAGAAAATTGAGGTTACCATTCCGGTAAAAGGAAATATCATCCGTTCCGAGCAGGTAAGCTAACGATATGTACGTATCCATCGATCTGGTAGAGGAAGTCATCGAACGCCAGCTTACGCAAATACTAAAAACAAAATTAGACCGACAAACAGCAGGAAGCAGGAAACTTCCAGAAAGAATATCTGGAGCATGACTATCTGGAGGACGAAGACATCCAGATCATCCGTCGAAAAAATTCGGCATGAAACCAATGTATCCGGAAGATGCCTGCGTACAGATGGAACTTCTTGGACACACCTTCTTCGTATTCCGCAATGCAGAGACCGACGAAGTAAACGTCGTTTACAAGAGAAAGAACAACACCTACGGTCTGATCGAGCCGGAGTGCTGAAAAGTAAATAAAGAATGAACAGTCACCCTGTTTCCAGCTTAGAAAAGCTGTGAAACAGGGTGACTTTTTCGCGGAAAGGGCCGGAAAGTCCGGGAAAAGCCGTAAAAACAGCGGAAAACCGGGGAACGGCACCAAATGTTTACGAAAAATTCATTGTTATCTTGTGCCAGAAGTGGTAGAATAGTACCATATGTTAATATGGCAATTAATAGAGAAAGCAGGAGCAAACATTCTATGAAATTCACAGAAAAACTTTTTGGTACGCACAGTGAGCGTGAGCTGAAACGAATCTATCCAATTGTAGACAAAATCGAAGCTCTCCGCCCGACCATGCAGGCGCTGACCGATGAAGAGCTGCGTGCCAAGACAAAGGAATATAAAGACCGCTACAACGGAGGCGAATCCCTGGATTCCATTCTCCCGGAAGCATTCGCAACCGTCCGCGAGGCAGCAAAACGTTCCCTCGGTATGGAACACCACCGCGTACAGCTGATCGGTGGTATTATCCTCCATCAGGGCCGTATCGCTGAGATGAAAACCGGTGAAGGAAAAACCCTCGTTTCCACCCTTCCGGCTTACCTGAATGCACTGACCGGACGCGGTGTCCACATTGTTACCGTCAACGATTACCTGGCAAACCGAGATGCTGAGTGGATGGGCAAAGTCCACAGATTCCTCGGTTTGACCGTCGGTGTCGTTCTGAACGATATGAAGAACGATGAGCGCCGCCAGCAGTATGCATGCGACATCACCTACATCACCAACAACGAACTTGGTTTCGATTACCTGCGTGACAACATGGTGATCTACAAAGAGCAGCTCGTACAGAGAGAGCTTGCTTACTGTATCATCGACGAGGTCGACTCTGTCCTGATCGACGAGGCAAGAACACCTCTGATTATTTCCGGACAGAGCAGCAAATCCACCAAGCTGTACGAGACCGCAGATATTCTGGCACACCAGATGCAGCGCGGCGAGGCAAGCGGCGAGATGACCAAGATGACCGCGATCATGGGCGAGGAGATCGAGGAGACCGGAGACTTCATCGTCAACGAGAAGGACAAATTCGTTACCCTGACCGATGACGGTGTGAAGAAAGTCGAGAACTTCTTCCATATCGAGAACCTCTCCGACCCGGAAAACCTGGAAATCCAGCACAACGTCATCCTGGCACTGCGTGCCAATTATCTGATGCACCGCGACAAGGATTACGTAGTCAAAGACGACGAGGTTCTGATCGTCGATGAGTTCACCGGCCGTATCATGCCGGGCCGCCGTTATTCCGATGGTCTGCATCAGGCAATCGAGGCAAAAGAGCACGTAAAAGTAAGAAGAGAGAGCAAGACTCTGGCAACCATCACGTTCCAGAACTTCTTTAACAAATACGAGAAAAAAGCCGGCATGACCGGTACTGCTCTCACCGAGGAGCAGGAGTTCCGTGACATCTACGGCATGGACGTTATCGAGATCCCGACCAACCGCCCGGTCATCCGTGTGGATATGGACGATGCCGTATACATGACGAAAAAAGAGAAATTCCACGCAGTCGTAGAGGAAGTCAAAGAGGCACATGCCGTGAACCAGCCGGTTCTGGTTGGTACCATCACCATCGAGACTTCCGAGCTGATCAGCAAAATGCTGCGCCGCGAGGGAATTCCGCATCAGGTCTTAAATGCGAAGTTCCATGAGCTCGAGGCAGAAATCGTAGCGCATGCCGGTGAGGCAGGAGCCGTTACCATCGCGACCAACATGGCCGGCCGTGGTACCGATATTAAGCTGGATGATGTGGCAAAAGCTGCCGGCGGCTTAAAGATCATCGGCACCGAGCGTCATGAGTCCCGCCGTATCGACAATCAGCTCCGCGGTCGTTCCGGCCGTCAGGGAGACCCGGGTGAGTCCCGTTTTTACATTTCCCTGGAAGACGATTTGATGAGACTCTTCGGTTCCGAAAAACTGATGGGCATTTTCAAATCCCTCGGCGTACCGGAAAATGAGCAGATCGAGCACAAGATGCTTTCTTCCGCCATCGAAAAAGCGCAGAAGAAGATCGAGGGCAACAACTACGGAATCCGTAAAAACCTGCTCGACTATGACCAGGTCAACAACGAGCAGCGTGAGATCATCTACAAAGAGAGACGCCGCGTTCTGGACGGCGAGAGCATGAGAGACACCATCTTCAAGATGATTGCCGATACCATCGACAATACTGTGGATCTCTGCATCGGCGAGAACACCGAGCAGTCCGAGTGGGATCTGACCGAGTTAAATGAGATGCTGATCTCCATCATGCCGGTGAAGGCAGTGACAAAAGAGCGCGTAGAGAAGATTTCCAAAAACGAGCTGAAACAGCAGTTAAAAGAGGAAGCTGTTAAACTCTACGAGGAGAAAGAAGCAGAATTCCCGGAGGAGGAGCAGATTCGTGAGCTTGAGCGTGTCGTTCTTCTGAAGGTTATCGACCAGAAGTGGATGGATCATATCGATGATATGGATCAGCTCCGCGAGGGTATCGGCCTGCAGGCATACGGCCAGAGAGACCCGAAGGTTGAGTACAAGATGGCAGCTTACGACATGTTTAACGAAATGCTCGAGTCCATCCAGCAGGATACCGTCCGTCTCCTGTTCCATGTACGTGTTGAGCAGAAAGTAGAACGTGAGCAGGTAGCCAAAGTGACCGGAACCAACAAAGACGAGTCCGGCCCGAGAAAACCGGTACAGCGCGCAGAGCGTAAGATCTATCCAAACGATCCATGCCCGTGCGGAAGCGGCAAGAAGTATAAACAGTGCTGCGGAAGAAAACCGGTTTGATAAAAGCAGAACAGCAGTGAGACGGATGAGCACGATCCGTTTGACAAAGCACGCAGCTTCCCTACCAGAAGCTGCGTGTCATACAAAATATAAAACAGAAAGCAGGTGAAGCTTGTGGTAGTTGAATTAGACCAGTTCAAAATGGAACTTGGCACATACGATAAACCATTAGTGGAAGTGAGGGATTCACTTTGACCTCGCTAACAAAGAGCAGAGGATCGAAGAATTAGAGCGTAAAATGGAGGAACCCAATTTCTGGGACAACCCCGAAGAAGCGCAGGAGCAGATGAAACAGCTGAGCAGCATGAAAGAGGACAGAGATACGTATCAGAAACTGGTATCCGCCAAAGAAGATATGGAAACTCTGATCGAGATGGGACAGGAGGAGGATGACGATTCCGTTGTTCCGGAAATCGCGGAAATGATGGAGGAGTTCAAGGCATCCTTCGATGCCATCCGCATCAAAACCCTGCTGTCCGGCGAATTTGACAAGGACAATGCGATCATCAAACTGAACGCAGGTGCAGGCGGAACCGAGGCGTGCGACTGGTGCGGCATGCTGTACCGTATGTACACCAGATGGGCAGAACGCAAAGGCTTTACGATCGAGGAACTCGACTTTCTGGACGGTGATGAGGCCGGTGTGAAGTCCGTGACATTCCAGGTCAACGGCGAAAACGCTTACGGTTATCTGAAATCCGAAAAAGGCGTTCACCGTCTCGTCCGTATTTCTCCGTTCAACGCGGCAGGAAAACGCCAGACATCGTTCGTATCGTGCGATGTTATGCCGGATATCGACAAAGAGATCGATGTTGAGGTTCGTGATGAGGATATCCGTATCGATACGTACCGTTCCAGCGGTGCCGGCGGACAGCACATCAACAAGACGTCATCGGCGATCCGAATCACGCATATGCCGACCGGCATCGTGGTTACGTGCCAGAATGAGCGTTCCCAGTTCCAGAACAAGGACAAGGCAATGCAGATGCTGAAAGCAAAATTGTATATGCTGAAACTCCAGGAGCAGGCAGATAAGCTGAGCGACATCCGCGGCGAAGTAACCGAGATCGGCTGGGGCAACCAGATCCGTTCTTACGTTATGCAGCCATACACCATGGTCAAAGACCACCGTACCAACGCAGAGACCGGAAACGTCGATGCAGTCATGGACGGCGGAATTGATCTGTTTATCAACGCATATCTGAAGTGGATTGCCCTCGGAACCGGAGCGAAAGAGGAAGAAGCATAATTCGGCTGTGGGCAGAGCACAGTGACAAGTAAAATAAGGAGCATTTTCACCAACAGAGGACGGAAATGCTCCTTTCTGTTTTGAAGCCAAAGGCAAACAGGAGGTAAAAGTATGGGTATTATCAGAGCAGCAGTCAATGCAGTACACGGCAGTCTCGCCGATCAGTGGCTGGAGACCGTGGAACCGTATGAGATGGGGGAACATACGGTATTTACAGAGGGAATTCTGGTAAGAAAAGGCCAGAATAAAAAGGGAAGCCAGACGATTTCAAACGGTTCTGTGATCCATGTCTATGACAATCAGTTTATGATGTTGGTGGACGGCGGAAAGATTATTGATTACACCGCAGAGCCGGGCTACTTTACCGTAGACCAGTCATCGTCTCCGTCGATGTTCAGCGGATCGCTTGACGCAGCCGTAAAAGATACGTTTGAGCGCCTGAAATTCGGCGGCCAGACCCCGCATGAGCAGAGAGTTTTCTATATTAATCTGCAGGAAATCAAGGGAATCAAATTCGGAACGAGAAATCCGGTCAACTATTTCGACCAGTTCTACAATGCCGAGCTGTTCCTTCGGGCACACGGTTCCTATTCCATCCGCATCATCGATCCGCTCCGCTTCTACGCAGAGGCTGTGCCGAGAAACGCATCCCGCGTAGAGATCGAGGATATCAACGAGCAGTATATGAACGAATTTTTAGAGGGCCTGCAGTCCTCGATCAATCAGATGGCAGCCGACGGCATCCGCATTTCGTTCGCAGCATCCAAGAGCGCCGAGCTGTCCCGCTACATGGCAGATGCGATGGATGAGAGCTGGCGGGCAATGCGCGGCATGGAGATCCAGTCCGTGGCAATCGCAAGCCTTTCCTACGATGAAGCTTCCCAGAAACTGATCCAGATGCGCAACGAAGGTGCGATGATGTCTGATCCATCGATCCGTGAGGGCTATGTACAGGGAGCGATGGCACGCAGTATGGAGAAAGCAGCAGCCAACCCAAACGGAGCCATGAACGGCTTTATGGGTGTTCAGATGGGCATGAATGCCTTCGGTTCCTCGTTTGCATCGGCGTCCGCTTCGAATCAGCAGCAGATGCAGCAGCAGGCGGCAGCCAAGGCACAGCAGGAAGCTGCAAAAGGCGTATGGAAATGCTCCTGCGGAACGGAGAACACCGGCAATTTCTGCTCAAACTGCGGAAGTGCAAAGCCGATGGTGTGGATCTGCGGCAAGTGCGGAACGGAGAACAGCGGGAAGTTTTGTTCGAACTGCGGCAGCCCGAAACCGGAAGCGGCAGGAAAATGGGTCTGCGCATGCGGAACGGAGAATACCGGCAAGTTCTGCTCGAATTGCGGAAAACCAAGACAGTAAAAGAAAACAGATAACCATCCAATACAACAGCGGCTCCGGGGAAGGAGGGATAGAATATGGAGGTTATTACATACAAATGCCCGAACTGCGGAGGCGATCTGACCTTCGATCCGGCAAGCGGAAAGTATAAATGCGAGTACTGCCTGTCCTCGTTTACACAGGAAGAAGCCGAAAGGGCGAACCCGAAAGCAGCGGAAGCGCTGAACGGGGAGGACGATGCTGCCGGTGCACAGGAAGCATCCGATGCACAGAAGGAAAGCAGTACGGAGGAAACAAAAGGGGAAACAGAGCAGGGCGAAGCAGTTGTCTACACCTGCCCGAACTGCGGCGCCGAGATTGTGACCGATGCGACGACGGCAGCGACATACTGTTTCTACTGCCACAACCCGGTGGTGCTTTCCGGCCGGCTTTCGGGAGAATATATGCCGGATTTTGTGCTGCCGTTCAAAATCAGCAAGGAGCAGGCAATCGAGAAATTTTTGTCATTTACCCGGAAGAAACACTTTATTCCGAAGGACTTTTTCGAAAAGAGTCAGGTACAGAAGATGACAGGTGTCTATTTCCCGTACTGGATTTACGGCGGAGACTTTGAGACGGATTACATAGCGCGCGGCCGGAAGGTGAGAGTCTGGCAGACCGGTGATGTGGAGTACACAGAGACCAGCATCTACGATGTCCGCCGGGAGGGAGAGGTCCGTGTGGACGGTCTGTCGCGTAACGCTCTGAACAAGGCAGACCGCGATCTGATCGAATGCGTACAGCCATACCGTCTGGAGGAGATGCAGCCGTTTTCCATGGGGTACCTTTCCGGCTTTCAGGCGGAAAAGCGTGATATCGAACAGCAGCAGATCGCACCGGAACTGAAAAAAGAACTGGAGACGATGGCACGCGGCGCCATGCGGAATGAGGCGAACGAATATATCTCCCTCGAGCAGGAAAAAATGAACCTTTCCCCGAAGCAGGAGAACTGGCGTTACGTCCTGTTTCCCGTCTGGACGCTGACGTATCCGGGAAAGGACGGGAAGGTTTACTACTATGCGATGAACGGCCAGACCGGAACGATCAACGGCGATTTTCCCTATGAGCGGAAGAGAGCCCTTCTGACGTCGGCTGTGTGTGCTCTTCTGGTCCTGATTGTGATGCTGATAGGAGGGTATTTCGCATGAGAAGAATGAAAAAAAGCAGGACAATATCTGCTCGGAATTTTTGCGGCCCTTCTGCTGTGCGGAGTTTTTTCTGTGAATATTGTAAAAGCCGAATCCCAGTATGTCTACGACAATGCATCACTTCTTTCCGATGAGGAGGAGCAGGACCTCGAGAGATCCTGTACAGAGTTCGAGCGCAATACAAAGCTCCATATGGTCATCCTGACCGAGCGCAGCAGTGGTTCCGAGGACTGTCAGGCGATTGCAGATGATTTTTATGACAAAAAGTATCCGAAAGAGCCAAACGGTGTCTGCTTCCTCATCGATATGGGACAGCGCCAGATTGTGATTTCGACATCTGGTATTATGCAGTATTACATGTCCGATGCGGAAATTGATGATATCCTGCAGGCGGCGCAGGGCTACGCGAAAGACGGCGACTATGCGGGAACCTTTGCAAAAATGATTACGATGACGCAGGAATGCTTCGACCGAGGCGTTTCCGATGCGGACTATCTGATTACAGAAGACGGTTCCATTATTCATTACCGCAAAATCAACAGCACGGAAGCTCTTATTTCTGTTATCGCAGCGGCTGCGACAGGAATTCTTGTTTATTTTGGAATCTGGAAGAGCTACAGACGAAAGAAAAACCGTGGTGCAAAGAGCTATGCGGATCTGAAACGCGTAAACATCAGAGACCGCAGGGATGCGCTGATCGACCGTCATGTATCGATGCACAAAATCCAGAAGGATGATGGAAACCACGGCGGAGGCGTTTCTGGCGGCGGAGGTGGCGGCGGAAGCACCGTTCACACTTCGTCGAGCGGAAACAGTCACGGCGGCGGAAGCATTGGCTTCTGAAAACCGATTCGAAAAAATTCCTTGCGTATTGTGTCGGAATATGATACGATCTTTCCTGTGAAAACAAATGTATTTCCTGGAAAGAGTATAAAGGTAGAGGATTGCCATGAGAGAAGAAAAAACAAAGTACTATGTAATCAAAGAAAAAGCGGTTCCCGAGGTCCTTTTGAAGGTCATCGAGGCCAAACGGTTGATGGATATGCAGGAGCTTACCGTGCAGCAGGCAACGGAAAAAGCGGGAATCAGCAGAAGCTCTTTCTATAAATACAAAGATGATATTCTTCCTTTTCATGACAATGCAAAAGGAAAAACGATTACGTTTATTCTGCAGATGGACGATGAGCCGGGACTGCTTTCCGATGTGCTGAAGATTATCGCCGAGTTTCACGGAAACATTCTGACCATTCATCAGACGATTCCGTTTAAACGGCGTGGCGTCACTGACAATCAGCGTGGATATCGCGGAAGACCGGGGAGACGCCTCGGAGATGATCAACGAGATTGAGTCCAGACAGGGAGTTCATTATTTTAAAATCTTAGGACAGGAGTCCTGAAAAAGAAAAAGCAAGAGAGGGACAAAAGAGATGATTCAGATTGCAGTATTAGGATATGGCACCGTTGGTTCCGGCGTGGTAGAAGTCATCAACACGAACCATGACAGCATCAACAAGAGAGCAGAGAACGAGATTAATATCAAATACGTTCTGGATTTAAGAGATTTCCCGGGAGATCCAGTGGAAAAAGTGCTGGTACACGATTACGAAGTGATCGCAAACGATCCGGAGGTTGATATTGTTGTCGAGGTCATGGGCGGCGTTGAGCCGGCTTACACCTTCACAAAACGTGCGCTGGAGGCTGGAAAGAGCGTCTGCACATCCAACAAAGAGCTGGTGGCAAGACACGGTACCGAGCTTCTTGCAATTGCAAAAGAGCACGGCGCAAACTATCTGTTTGAGGCAAGCTGCGGCGGCGGTATCCCGATCATCCGTCCGTTAAACTCCTCCCTGACTGCAGATGAGATCGATGAAGTAACTGGTATCTTAAATGGTACCACGAACTATATCTTAAGCAAAATGGCAAGCGACGGTTCCGATTTCGCGGATGTATTAAAAGAGGCACAGCGCCTCGGCTACGCAGAGCGCAACCCGGAAGCAGATGTAGAAGGCTACGATGCGTGCCGTAAAATTGCGATTCTTTCTTCTCTTGCTTATGGAAAAGAAGTCAATTACGAAGAGGTTTACACCGAGGGAATCACAAAGATCACCGCAGAGGATATCAAATATGCGACCTCGATGGGAACCGCAATCAAACTGCTCGCAACAAGCCGCAAGGTGGGTAATCAGTATTACGCCATGGTAAGCCCGGTGATGATTGACGCGAAAAACCCGCTGTACAGCGTAAACGGTGTCTTCAACGCCATCTTCATCCACGGAAATGTACTGGGTGATGCGATGTTCTACGGAAGCGGAGCAGGAAAGCTTCCGACCGCAAGTGCCGTTGTAGCCGATGTCGTAGACTGCGCAAAGAACAAAGGCAGAAACATCATGATGAGCTGGAGCGAGGAGAAACTGAACCTGCTGCAGATCGACGATGTGAAGAGCCGCTTCTTCGTCCGCGTATCCGGCCACGCCGCAGAGCGCCAGAGTGAGATCGAGGAGCTGTTCGGAAAAGTAGAAATCGTAGCAGTTCCAAGCCTGTCCGAGGAATTTGCATTCATCACAGGCGAAATCACAGAGCAGAAGTACAGAGAAAAAGCAGAGAAACTCGACGGAATCCAGAGCAGAATCCGCGCGAGAATCTAAGATCCCGGAATAGACATAAATAAAAGAAAGACGTTTCACAGCCGTAAAATAAGGAGGTGTGAAACGTCTTTTTGTTATCTTAAGATTTGAAATTAAAGATCGGTACCGCTTCCAAAGGAATCCCTGTCATATCCCACCGGTTCCGATGCAGGATACAGGACATCTTTCCGCTCCTGATAGAACGCAGCCATCGTGATCTGCATATACGGCATCACCCATAAGAAGCCGATGGCGCAGGAGCAGGATGCGAGGATCTCAAGTCCTAAAAAGCTGAGGAGCAGCAGAATGTAGCGGAAGAAATTCTTTTTCATCAGCACAAAGCTCTGACGGATCGCCTGGATCGGGCCGATGCCGGGAGCGTCGTTCATCACGAAGGTGGAAAGAGAAAACGGAACCAGCACCAGCGTGGAAACGAGAGAGCCGATCAGCTTATAAACGTAAACATTCATGAGCGAAGAAAGCTCGGCGTCAATGGAAAGTGCAGTTCCAAGCGTCAGTTCCGCACTCGGGGAGGAAAGATACTGGAAGCCCGGGATGCTGGAAATCAGGGCGATCACGGAGCTGATGCCGTTGATGATAAGGAACATCAGCACGTACTGGTCCGGGTGGTGATAGAAAGCGTAGAGCATATCACCGACGGAAATCGGTTCCCCGCGCAGCGTTGAGAGGCAGATCTTTAAGTAGCCCGCCTGAAAGAGGCTGAGGAGCAGGGAAAACAGGAACAGCGTCAGATTCAGGAAAATGATATCGTACAGCGTTGTGCCTGAAAAAATCAGCGTCGGGATGAGGGAGCAGGAGAAGGTGAGAAACAGGTTGATCGCGGTTGCGCCCACCAGCGTGCCGCATCGGCCTGCCATGGCCTCACGGGCCTGCTTTTTCAGTTCTGAAAATTTCTGTTTTTAGTCCGTTCATGAAAAATCCTTTCTGGTACCTAGATGGTATTTCCGTCGGTGGTTGTTCCGTTATCCGGTGTCATCTGGTATTCCTGCATGTACTGATTGTAATACCGCTCAAGCAGGTTGGTGCTGCCGCCGCTGACCATGTTGAAAAGCAGGAAAGCATACATGCAGATACCGACAATTATGCCGATGGTACAGCCCGCCAGACCGGCTTTTGCCGTGCCGCTCATGCGTCCTGCGCCGCGGCTTAAAAGGGCGAAGATCACGCCGAGCGAGCCGAAAAACAGGGAACCCATGTTGAGCATGAACAAAAAGGAGCAGATCGCCATGACCATCGAAGCGGCCGCAAGGGCCTGCGAACCCGTCTTGCGCGGCGGCTGTACGGGAGGCTGCTGCTGGTAATGCTGATACGGTCCGGGACGCTGGCCCTCAGGCACGCCGTACGGATGGGAGGACTGATAGGAATCTCCGGACTCATTGGTGTTTGGATCGTAATTTTCTGGTGTCATAAAATGTCCTTTCTTCTGCAAAAAAGCGCGGTTTCACACGCAGTCTGTCAAAAAAGCTATAGTAAAGATTTTATCATGTAAGGTTGACAAAAACAAGACCTATTGATAAGGTAATAGAGTGGCTGTTCCGCCAAGGGTCCCGCTTTTTATGCGGGAAAAACAGAGAAGGAACAGCGTGTTTTGGAAGAGACAACAGGAGGAATTTACCTATGGATATGAATCAGGTATTGGCAGCCGAGCTGAACGTCAAACCGTGGCAGGTAGAAGCTGCAGTGAAACTGATTGACGAGGGAAACACGATCCCTTTTATTTCACGATATCGAAAAGAAGCAACAGGTTCCTTAAACGATGAGATACTGCGAAATCTGTACGATCGTCTGATGTACCTGCGCAGTTTAAATGACCGCAAGGCCGTTGTCCTTGCGAGCATCGAGGAGCAGGGCAAGCTGACCGCAGAACTGAAAAAATCCATCGAAGAGGCCGCAACTCTCGTGGTCGTAGAGGATTTATACCGCCCGTACCGTCCGAAACGCCGGACGCGTGCGACGATCGCAAAAGAAAAAGGACTGGAGCCGCTGGCGAATATCATTCTTCTGCAGATGACAAAAGAGCCGCTCGAAAAAGAGGCAGAGGCTTTTGTTTCAGAAGAAAAGGAAGTCAAAACGGCAAAAGACGCCATTGCTGGTGCCTGCGACATCATCGCCGAGAGCATTTCCGATGAGGCCGATTACCGTATGGAGATCCGCCGCAGAACCGAGGCGAAGGGCCTGATCGTCTCGACAGCAAAGGATGAGAAAGCAGAGTCCGTTTACGAGAATTACTATGAGTTTTCCGAGCCGGTATCAAAAATTGCCGGACACCGTGTGCTGGCACTGAACCGCGGTGAGAAAGAAAAATTCCTGAACGTCAAAATTGAGGCGCCGACGGAAGAAATCCTGCGTTATCTCGAGAAAAAAACTCATCACCAAAGAGAATCCGCAGACAAAGCCGGTTCTGCAGGCGACCATCGAGGATGCCTACAACCGTCTGATCGCTCCGGCCATCGAGCGTGAGGTCAGAAATCAGCTCACCGAAAAGGCAGAGGATGGTGCGATCAAGGTCTTTGGAAAGAACCTTGAGCAGCTTCTGATGCAGCCGCCGATCGCAGGCCAGGTTGTCCTTGGATGGGACCCGGCGTTCCGTACGGGATGCAAGCTGGCCGTTGTCGATGCGACCGGAAAAGTGCTCGATACCACCGTGGTTTACCCGACCGCGCCGACGAACGAGAAGAAGATTGCGGCAGCGAAAGCCACTGTAAAAGATCTGATCCACAAATACGGCGTCACCCTGATTTCTGTCGGAAACGGAACTGCAAGCCGTGAGTCCGAGCAGATCATCGTCGAGATCTTAAAAGAGATCCCGGAGAAGGTTGCGTATGTGATCACAAATGAGGCAGGAGCGTCCGTTTACTCCGCAAGCAAGCTGGCAACCGAGGAATTTCCAAACTTTGATGTCGGACAGCGAAGCGCCGCTTCCATCGCACGCCGTGTGCAGGATCCGCTGGCAGAGCTTGTCAAAATCGATCCGAAATCCATCGGTGTCGGCCAGTATCAGCACGATATGAACCAGAAGAAGCTCGGCGAGGCGCTCGGCGGTGTCGTTGAGGACTGCGTGAATAAAGTCGGTGTCGATCTGAATACGGCATCCGCGTCGCTGCTGGAATACATTTCCGGTGTCAGCAAGGTGATAGCAAAAAACATCGTGGCATACCGCGAGGAGAACGGCCGTTTCGAGAGCAGAAAAGAGCTCCTGAAAGTGGCAAAACTCGGACCGAAGGCGTTTGAGCAGTGCGCGGGCTTTATGCGCATCACCGGCGGCAAAAATCCGCTGGACGGCACAAGCGTTCATCCGGAGAGCTACGAGGCAGTCGAGAAGCTGTTTGCAAAGTTAAATATGAAGACAGAGCAGATCAGCGATGGACCGACGGCGTTCTTCATCAAAGATTACAAAAAGATGGCAGAGGAGATCGGTGTCGGCGAGATTACGCTGCGCGATATCATCAAAGAGCTGCAGAAGCCTGGCCGTGATCCGCGTGACGAGATGCCGCGCCCGATCCTGCGCACCGACGTGCTCGATATGAAGGACCTGAAGGTCGGCATGATCTTAAAGGGAACCGTGCGCAACGTCATTGACTTCGGTGCATTCGTCGATATCGGCGTGCATCAGGACGGACTCGTCCACATTTCCCAGATGACGAAACGCTTCATCAAGCATCCGCTGGAGGCTGTGAGCGTCGGCGATATCGTGGAAGTGAAGGTCATCAGCCTTGATCTGGCGAAGAAGCGGATCGGGCTGTCGATGCTGCTGGATAAATAAAGTGTGATACGTGGGCTGCCCGAAAGAAAACAGGGGCAGCCCGCGGTGTATCAAAGGGGGATTACCATGAATGAGGAAGAAGTGCTGGTCGGACGGATTCAGGATCTGGCAGAGCAGTGTTATCACAGGGATGTTCCGTCACACACGGAGTTTCTGACGCTGGCGGAGCAGGATCTGTTCTACCGTACGGTAAATAAAATCCCGGGCGTGCGTTACGTGCTGTCTGGCGGATACGAGGCGGCAGAGCGGAAAGCGGCGCTGTTTCTGCCATCCTATGCAGAGGACGGTGATGCGTCGATGCTTCCGATCGCAGTCGTGCGCATCAGCCCGCTGAATGAAAAATTTGCGGATGCGCTGTCACACCGTGATTTCTTAGGATCACTGATGAATCTCGGCGTGGAGCGGTATAAGCTGGGAGACATTCTGATCGATGGAAACCAGGCGTATCTGATCTGTATGGCGGATATGGCGGACTACATCTGTGCGGAGCTGAAAAAAGTGCGCCATACGAGCGTGTACTGTGAAGTCGAGGCGGGACTGCCGGAGGAGCTGACGGAGCCGAAAACCGAGCGGAAAGAAGGCTCCGTCGCTTCCGTGCGGCTCGATGCGGTGCTGTCGCTGGCGTTCAGCAGTTCGCGGAGCAAAATGGTGCCGCTGATCGAGGGCGGCCAGGTGTTTATTAATGGAAAACTGGTGACGTCGCCGAGCGCGTCATTAAAAGAGGACGATCTCGTGACTGTGCGCCATATGGGAAAATTCCGCTATGTTGGCGTGCAGAATCAGACGAAAAAGGGAAGGCTGTACGTGGCTGTTGAACGATTTGTCTCATAATAGATATTTTGAGGAATTTTACAGGAAAAGACCATTGACAGTGTTTGTAAAAAGACGCTATTATAGAGGGTATGTAGAAGGTCCGCAGTTATGAGAATTTTCATGAAATTTTTCATACAGAAGCGGACTGCGAAGATTACGTATCAGGAAGGCAGGAAGAAAAAATGGGAAAAATTATACTGACCGGCGACCGACCGACCGGCAAGCTGCATGTAGGACATTACGTTGGTTCACTGCGCCGCCGCGTGGAGCTGCAGAACTCCGGTGAATTCGATAAAATTTACATCATGATTGCAGACGCACAGGCGCTGACCGACAATGCGGACAACCCGGAGAAGGTGCGCCAGAACATTCTGGAGGTAGCACTGGATTACCTTTCCTGCGGACTTGATCCGGAAAAGAGCACCATCTTTATCCAGTCTCAGATTCCGGAACTGTGCGAGCTTTCTTTCTATTATATGAATCTCGTTACGGTTTCCAGACTGCAGAGAAACCCAACCGTAAAATCGGAGATCCAGATGAGAAACTTTGAGGCGAGCATCCCGGTTGGATTCTTCACCTACCCGATCAGCCAGGCAGCCGATATCACTGCATTCAAGGCAACGACCGTTCCGGTTGGAGAGGATCAGATGCCGATGATCGAGCAGACACAGGAGATCGTCCACAAATTCAATACGGTTTATGGCGAGGCACTTGTGCAGCCGAAGATTATGCTGCCGGAGAATGATTCCTGCAGACGTCTGCCGGGTATCGACGGAAAAGCGAAGATGAGTAAATCGCTCGGAAACTGCATTTACCTGTCCGAGGAGCCGGATGAGATCAAGAAAAAAGTCATGAGCATGTACACCGACCCGGATCACATCAAGATCACCGACCCGGGCAAGATCGAGGGAAATACCGTATTTACTTATCTCGATGCATTCTGCCAGCCGGAGCACTTCGAGCGCTATCTGCCGGATTACGCAAATCTCGACGAGCTGAAAGCACATTACCAGAGAGGCGGCCTTGGCGATGTCAAAGTGAAGAAATTCCTGAACAATGTACTGCAGGAGACCTTAGAGCCGATCCGCAATCGCAGAAAAGAACTGGAAAAAGACATTCCGGCGATCTATGAGATGCTGAAAAAAGGCAGCGAAGAGGCAGAAAAAGTTGCCGCTCAGACACTGGCGGATGTCAAAGCAGCCATGAAAATCAACTATTTTGATGATCTGGACCTGATCCGTTCCCAGGCAGAGCGTTACGGCAAATAATTACCAATAGAAGATAAATGGAAAAAGCGGACATTATGGTTCCGCTTTTTCTGTTGCAGGGCGGACGAAAGTTCGGAGTCCTGCGGTCAGAGAGGATAGCATATGGTCATACATGGATTTCAAAAGCTGACGCTGCTGGATTACCCGGGCAAGGTGGCGTGCACATTGTTTTCGGGCGGATGTAATTTCCGCTGCCCGTTCTGCCAGAACGGAAATCTCGTGCAGCATCCCGAATGGGAGCCGGTGATTCCGGAGGAGGAGATTTTTGCAGTGCTCGAAAAGCGGTGCGGCGTGCTGGACGGCGTCTGCGTGACGGGCGGTGAGCCGACGCTGGATCCGGATCTGGAGCGGTTCGTGACGAAAATTAAGGAACTGGGATATCTTGTGAAGCTCGATACGAATGGATACCGGCCGGAGATTTTGAAAAAGCTGGTGGAAGAGAAGAAAATCGATTACGTCGCCATGGACATCAAAAATGCGCCGTCCCGGTACGGCGAGACGGCGGGCGTGAAAAAGATCGATGTGATGCGGATCAATGAGTCGGTCGAGTTTTTAAAGAGCGGCGTGGTGGACTATGAGTTCCGGACAACGCTCTGCAAAGAGCTGCATGGAAGGGAAGAGATCGAAGCGATCGGAAAGTGGCTTTCCGGGGCAAAACGGTACTTCCTGCAGAATTACCGGGAATCGGATTATGTGATTGATCCGAGGTTCTCGGGGTATGCGCGGGAGCAGCTCGAGCGGTTCTGCGAGATCCTGCGCGGAAAGATTGAGACGGTGGAGATCCGCGGCGTGGATTAAAAAACGCTTTAAAGCGTGCGGTACCAGTAGCCGAAGCGGGCATCGGGCGCGAGCTCGGATGGGCGCATCGCCTGCTTAAAGTGGAAAAAGCCGAAGAGGCTTGCCATGAACTGCTCATTCGGCGTGTAGACGCCGGGGACGCCGAAATACCAGAGTTCCTGCTGGTCGCGGTTCCGGGCGAGGAGCAGATGGCGATAGGACGAGGAGCCATGGAGGACGAAGCGGTTCGCATCCACCGAAAGACCGGCGGCGCGGAGCTGTGGAAGATCGTCGAGTGAGAGGCGCAGGCAGTCGGTCAGATCATCATCTGGGAACGGGTGGAACTCCGGGAACTGGTCCTGAAGCTGGAGATAGAGAGCAGCGCGGGACGGCGGCACGGCTGCTGCGGCGGGAAAATCGGCAGAAGTCATATGTAGCGGCTGGGCGGCAGAATCCGGGATGGGCTGCGGCGGTTCCGGGTTGGCAGAGGGATAGCTTTCTGCGGTTTTCACAGATTCCGCGGATGCGGGATGGAGTGTGTTGGCGGATGATTGCGTGATCCGGTCTGCAGGAACGGTGTTTACCGTGTCAGTTGATGTGGATTCTGTGGAGACGGTGGATTCCGGGCTGGAATTTTGTGGATAAGGTCCGGAATTGCTGCTGAATTCTGTGGAAAGTTCATCGAACTGTGCTTTTGAAGCGTCTGATGATGGCAGGGACTGCGCAGGTACGGCGGGATCCAGAGGTTCGGGTGTTTCGGCAGTTTTCTCTTCGGTCGGTCTGGTACCATTGTCTGCGGATGTTTTGGGCTCCTGCGGGAGCGTGGGAGCGAAAAACTCCGGCTGAATCGGAAGATCGTCCCACTGGGTGGCGATGACGCCGGTCTGGCGGCAGAGCAGGATCAGACCGCCAAGCTCGTCGAGCGTGACATCCGTCTGCCCAATGGCATCGGAGTGCGTGAAGAGTTTTCCACTCGTAGAAGAGCGCCCCGCAAGGAGATTTCCGAGCGGAATGCCGTACATCCGCCCTGACCGGCGGATAAATCCGTAGACCGTGACCGAGGTCTCCGGCGGAAGCGACGGCGATTTGATCTGGAAGTCCATGCGGCAGAAGCCGTTCTGCGACTCCACGCGGACAAAGCCGCAGCATCCGCCCTTGCGGTTGTTCGGGTATTCGTATAGATAGGCAATGAAACGCCGGTAATCAGACATAAAAACCTCCTGCATAGAAGTAAAAAGAGTAGAAAAAGATACTGCGCTACAGTTCACGATATGCGGGAAGGACAGAAAATATACGCAGAGAAGAAAGGAAGTGCACAATGGAAGAAGAAACAAAGCTGGAAACGCCGGAGGAAAAAGCGCACCGGAAAGAACGGGAACGCTTCATGCGCCAGGCGATTACGCAGGCGAAGAAAGCGGAAAAGCTGATGGAAGTGCCGATCGGCTGTGTGATTGTGTACGAGGGAAAGGTGATTGCGCGGGGATATAACCGCAGAAATACGGATAAAAACACGCTGTCCCACGCGGAACTGAATGCGATCCGGAAAGCCAGCAAAAAGCTCGGCGACTGGCGGCTGGAGGGCTGTACGTTGTATGTCACCCTGGAACCATGCCAGATGTGCGCCGGTGCGATCGTACAGGCGAGAGTCAGCGAAGTCGTCATCGGCAGCATGAACCCGAAGGCGGGCTGCGCGGGATCGATCTTAAATATGCTGGAAATGCACGAGTTTAACCATCAGGTGAAGGTCGAGCGCGGCGTGCTGAAAGAAGAGTGCTCGGAGATGCTGAGTGCGTTTTTCCGGAGACTGCGGGTGGTGAAAAAGAAGAAAAAAGAAGAGAGGAAGAGGGCGGAAGAAGGGAAAGAATAAAAGAAGAGGCAGCATCGGGATGGGATGCTGCCTGAGGAAGATTATTTGTTTGAGTAAGTTGCACTTTCGAATATTTCCGTAAAAAATACAATCCCCGCATTTCCAGCAGAAACCATCGAAAAAATTATTGACGAATCCCGAAAAAAGCACTATAATATATGATGTATTTGACAAAATACGGAGAAGTACCCAAGAGGCTGAAGGGTCTGGCTTCGAACACCAGTAGGTCGGAAACGGCGCAAGGGTTCAAATCCCTTCTTCTCCGCTATGCAAAAAAGAGACAGCAAAAAGATTGAAAAATCGAAAAAGCTGTCTCTTTTTCTGTGAGAAATTATGAAATAGATGCAAAACAAAAGAAACAAAGACAGAAAAAGCATCGCCAGTTCACGAAAAGGGACCGATGCACAACAAAGCAAAATAAAAAGGAGAGACAATACATGGCGCAGTTACCACAGGAATTTCTGACCCGCATGCAGGACATGCTGGGCGATGAATTTGATGCATTTTTAACTTCCTACGACGCACCCCGCACAGCCGGGCTGCGTGTGAATACAAAAAAATGCCGGACCGAAGATTTCCCGCCGCTTGTTCCGGGAACGTGGAAGAAAATTCCGTGGATTCCAAACGGCTATTTCGTGCCGGACGGCATGCGCATGGGCCAGTCTCCACTGTATGCGGCAGGCGTCTTCTATCTGCAGGAGCCAAGCGCCATGACCCCGGCGTCCCGCCTCCCGATCGAACCGGGTGAGCGTGTGCTCGATCTCTGCGCCGCACCGGGCGGCAAGGCAACCGAGCTGAATGCGCGCCTGAAAGGAACCGGCCTTCTCGTCGCCAATGACATCAGCAACGCCCGCGCCAAAGCACTGCTGCGCAATCTGGAGCTGTTCGGAAGTGAAAACGTGCTTGTCACCAATGAGACACCGGCAGGCCTTGCAGACGTCTTCCCGGGCTTCTTCGATAAAATCCTCGTGGATGCACCGTGCTCCGGCGAGGGCATGTTCCGGAAAGATGAGGCAGTCATCGGCACCTGGACCCCGGAGCGGCCGGATTTCTTTGCGGAGCTGCAGCGCGAGATCACCTCGAATGCTGTCAAAATGCTGCGTCCGGGCGGCCTCATGATGTATTCGACGTGTACCTTCGCCCCGCAGGAGGACGAGGGAACCGTTTCTTTTCTTCTGGAAAACTTCCCGGAAATGGAACTGATCGAGATGGAAGGCTACGAAGGTTTTTCAAAAGGCAATCCAGTCTGGGGAAACGGCGATCCGGAGATCGAAAAGACCGTGCGCATCTGGCCGCATAAAATGAACGGCGAGGGCCATTACCTTGCCCTGTTCCGCAAAAAAGGCGAAGCCATTCCTTATGAGACAGAAGAAAAACCGATCGAAAAGAAAAACAAAAAACAGAAAAACCGGAAAAAAGACCGTGGAACGGAAGCACCGGGTCCGTCGAAAGCAGAAAAACAGATCCTTTCCGATTTCCTGTCCCGGATGACAGCACCGATCCCGGTGGAGGAACTGGAAGTCCGCGCCGGAAAAGTATACCATTCCCCGTCCCTGCCGGATGGCGTGCGGAATCTTCATTTCCTGCGGAACGGTCTGTATCTCGGTGAACTGAAAAAAGACCGTTTCGAGCCGTCACAGCCGTTTGCCGTGACACTCTCCGCGGACAAGTTCAAAGATTACATGAATTTAAAGGCAGATGACGAGCGTACCGAAAAATATCTTCACGGTGAGACAATTTCCGTAGAGCCGGGAGAGACCGCATCGCCGTCGGGCTGGAAGCTGGTCTGCGTCGATGGATTCGGCCTTGGATGGGGCAAACTGGTCAATGGAACCTTGAAAAATAAGTACCCTGTTGGATGGAGAAAGTAGAAAAATCATGCCAGTTTTTGCAGGAAAAACGTCGAAATATTACAAAGTTATTAACAGAAATTAAAAAAGACTTTCATTTCAGACATACTTGTGTTATAATGGCAAAGTACGGCGGGAAAAAAGGCCCATTTTCCGCAGTAACTTGGAGTGACAATCAGCAACAGAACGTAATAAGTATGAGGTGTACGACATGAAAAAAAACGAAATTATTCAGCCTGGTTTTGGCCACAGTGCTTACGGCAGCAACCGTTCTGCCATGCTATGGTGCCAGTACAAAGGAGAAAATTTCAAATGCTCAGGCAGAACAGGCTGCCGCACAGTCTCAGCTTGACAGCATACAGAGCAGGATTGACGAACTCAATTCCAAAAAGGGACAATCAGAAGAATATCTTTCCGAACTGAACCAGCAGCTGGACGATCTGCAGAACCGTCTGCAGGAGCTTCAGGATCAGTATGATGCGAAGCAGAACGAACTGGTACAGATTCAGGCAGATCTGGAAGATGCAAAAGCAAAAGAAGAAGAGCAGTACGAAGCGATGAAGCTCCGTATCCAGTATATGTATGAAAATTCTTCCGGAAACGGATACATGGCAATGCTCTTTTCTTCCAAAAGCATTTCAGAGCTGATCAGCCGGGCAGAATACATACAGAAAATTTCCGATTTCGACCGCGATCTTATGCAGGAGTATGAGGACACGGTAGACCAGGTAAAAGAAAAAGAAACACAGGTGCAGGAAGAGCAGGCAGCGATCGTAGAACTGCAGCAGCAGAGCAGCGATCAGCAGGAAGCCATTCAGGAGCTGTACGCAGCAGCTTATCAGGAACTCCGTACCTACTCCGCAGAGCTGGACGATGCAAAATCCAGCGAGAGTGCACTGGTAGATGAAATCAACAGCAAAGCAGATGCAATCAACGACCTGATCCGTCAGGCGAAAGAAGAGGAGATTGCAGCGCAGAAGAAAGCAGAAGAGGAAGCAGCCGCAGCAGCCGCCGCACAGCAGGCTGCCGCAGAAGCTGAGGCAGAGGCCGCCAGAAAACAGGCAGCCGAGGCCGCAAGAGTCGCAGCCGCAGAAGCAGCAAATGCCGCAGCGAAAGCAGATACCGATACAAGCAGCAGCTCCGGAAGCAGTTCTTCGGACAGCAGCGCATCCTCCACGACAACGGGGAGTCCATCCGCGTCAGATACTTCCAGCAGCTCCTCCAGCGGAACATACCTTGGAAGATTTAAACTGACAGGCTATTGCTCCTGTTCCATCTGTACCGGACAGTGGTCCGGCGGATCCACCGCGAGCGGAACCACACCGACCGCCGGCAGAACGATTGCCATGGGCGGTGTACCATTTGGCACAAAACTGATGATCAACGGCCAGGTTTACACGGTAGAAGACCGCGGAACCGCTTACGGCCACGTAGACATCTTCTGCAGCAGCCATTCCGAGGCGCTGAGCTTCGGCGTGCAGTATGCAGATGTATATCAGCTGAGCTGAGAAACAAAGATAAGAGATATGCCGGAACAGAACTTCCGGCATATCTCTTTTTTTGACTTTCTCAGAAACTGTCATTCTAAAAGAACACCAAAAAGGCCGCAAACCCGTGTGAAATGTACCTTTTGAAGCAAATAAATAAAAAAAACTTAAAAAAACTTTCAAAAAAAGGTGTTAGACATTCCTATAGACATCATATATAATAGCTATT
>ENA-OQNJ01000021-OQNJ01000021.1-human-gut-metagenome-genome-assembly--contig:-NODE-21-length-35206-cov-3.391915_pt1 | contig 35206 bp, 44 predicted proteins | sample MGYA00242630_ERZ504882 | MGnify/ENA primary metagenome ERZ504882 (study PRJEB26092, sample SAMD00036408) | human gut metagenome | host: Homo sapiens | study: EMG produced TPA metagenomics assembly of... | reverse complement strand
ATATTATGATCCGTATCATGTAAAGCCCATTGAATTAACAGAAAAACATAAAAGAAAGGTGTTTCTGGTACAGCATCTGCTTGGATGGGCAAGGGATTTGTTTTAGATTAAAAGGAGAATATAAAGCGTGTTTAAGATATTAATTGTAGAAGATGATAAGGAATTAAGTTTGTTATTCCAAAAGGTGCTTGAAAAGAGCGGATATCAGGTCAAAAGTGCGTCGGATGGAGCACAGGCACTGGAGGTATTGGACAGAGAGTATATTGATTTAATCATTTCCGATATAATGATGCCGGTTATGGATGGATATGAACTTGTGTCGGAGCTTCGTTCGGCGGGATATCAGATACCGGTGCTTATGATTACTGCAAAAAGCAGCTTCGATGATATGCGTCAGGGCTTTCTTTCGGGAAGTGACGATTATATGGTAAAACCCGTAAATGTCAATGAAATGGTTTTGAGGGTAGGAGCACTGCTTCGTCGTGCACAGATACTGAACGAACACAAAATTGTGATTGGCTCAACCGAGTTTGATTATGATGCAATGACAGTTGTGACCGGTGATGAAACGCTTGTCCTGCCAAAAAAAGAATTCCTGCTTTTATATAAGCTGGCAGCTTCACCGGGCAGGACATTTACGAAGCAGCAGCTAATGGATGAGGTATGGGGATATGAGACGGAGGCAGACCCACATACGATAGAGGTACATATAGGAAGAATCAGGGAGCGTTTTAAAGAAAATCCGGATTTCGAAATTGTAACAATGCGTGGTCTGGGATACAAGGTGGTGAAAAAATAATGGAACATAAAAAGAAAAAAGAATTGCGTATCCGCTCATGTCTGACCGGTGCAATCTGGCTGGCACTTGCATTTTCTATGCTGATATCAGCCCTGTTATTTGCGTTTTTGAATCATTTTTTGGATTTGCCCGGGAAAATACCGGGCCTTGGCTGGCTTTTGATTTTTAATACATTGATAGCAGGACTTATTACATCATTTATCAATGCAAGGCTCCTTGAGCCGATTACCAGGCTTGGTAAAGCAATGAAGGCAGTTTCCCAGGGAGATTTTGAACAGCATTTGGAAACAAACAGCCGCATAGCCGAGATTGGAGAATCATATCAGAGCTTTAATGTCATGACAAAAGAGCTTCGTGCAACAGAGATGCTGCAAATGGATTTTGTATCCAATGTTTCCCATGAGTTCAAGACTCCAATCAATGCAATTGAAGGCTATACGATGCTGCTCCAGGGAGATGAGCTGTCACAGGAGCAGGAGGGGTATGTAGAAAAAATCCTGTTTAATACTCAAAGGCTTTCAGGCCTTGTTGGAAATATTTTATTGTTATCAAGGCTGGAAAATCAGAATATTCCAATGTAAAAAAACCAAATATCGTCTGGATGAACAAATCCGTCAGGCATTTCTTTCATTGGAAGATAAATGGACTGAAAAAGGAATTGGATTTCAGGTGGAGATGGAGGAGGTCAGATATGTTGGAAATGAAGGGCTTTTTATGCATATCTGGATGAATCTTTTGGATAATGCAATCAAGTTTAGTCCACAAAATGGGACAATCACCATGTTTCTAAGGCATGAAAATGATTCTGTGCAGTTTATTCTGGAAGACGAGGGACCGGGAATTGCGGATGATGCAAAAGCCAGAATATTTGACAAGTTTTATCAGGTGGATGGTTCCCATAAAGCCGAGGGAAACGGCCTTGGTCTGGCACTTGTGAAAAGAATTGTAGACATCGCCGGTGGAACAATCAAAGCTGAAAACCGGGAATATGGTGGATGCAGATTTGTAGTACAACTGCCAATAAAGAATTATAATGAGTAGCTATTTAGAACATGATAGTTACAATAATAAAATAATAAGATAAAAGATAGGAGAATTTACATGACATTTTATCAGGAACTGCAGTTAAACCAGGCCGGCTCTAAAAGCCTGCTGAAAAATAGTAAAACAATGAAAGAAAAACTATACCATGCGTTTGTATATATGGTGAAGATAGCTGTCACAATGGTTTTTTGCTTTGCCTTTGTCACTGCCTCAAGCATCATATTGGGAAAGGATAACAGCATTGTGGGAGTAGTGGTCTTATTATGCGTTATGGTATTTCGAAACGCTGATCTGGGAATCCATACAGGACACTCTACATGGCTTTTGGCATTGTTCTTTGTAATTATGACAGTATGCCCACATCTGGCAAATCAGCTTTCACCGCTTCCGGCGCTGCTTATAAACATTGCAGCTCTTGCAGTGCTGATTTTGTTCGGATGCCATAATCCATTTATGTTTAATCAATCCACACTGGTTCTTGGCTATTTATTGTTATATGGATATGATGTGTCAGGAAAAAGCTATATGCTTCGAATAGCAGGGATGGTCGCAGGAGCTGCCATCACATGCCTGGTATTTTACAGAAATCATAAAAACAGAGTCTTTAAAAGAAATATGAAAGCTGTAATTGAGGAGTTTGACCTTTCTTCATCACGTACAAAATGGCAGCTGTGCCAGATACTATGCGTACCGTTAGTTCTATGTATTGCACAGCTTTGCAATATGCCGCGTGCAATGTGGGCAGGTATTGCAGCCATGTCTGCCATCCTGCCGTTTATGGAGGATATGCAGTACAGGGTCAAAAAAAGGATTGTCGGTAATATCGCCGGTGTTATATGCTTCACGGCATTATACTTCCTGCTTCCACCATCAATCTATGCGTACATAGGAATCATAGGTGGAATCGGCGTGGGATTATCGGCACAATACGGCTGGCAGGCTGGTTTTTAATACATTTGGTGCTCTGGCTATAGCTGCAGAGAGCTATGGGTTAAAGGGAGCAGTTAGCCTCAGGGTGATTCAGAATGTGTTTGGAGTCGTTTTTGCGTTGGTATTTTGTGCTGTATTTTACAGATTTATGTCAGGGAAAGCGCCGGTGAAAGAGGAAACCGTATAATACAAGTGGAAACGTGTAATCAGTCATAGGGAATTGTATTCTTCAGATGAAACAGTCCCAAAATCCAAAGTGAAGGAAAAGGTTAAAACAAATATGAGTCAGATAATATTGGCGTCGGCATCACCGCGCCGAAAGGAATTATTAGAGCAGATTGGGGCAGAGTTTGTTGTCTGTCCTGCAAAGGGAGAAGAGATAATCACAGAGGAGGAGCCATCTGCGGTTGTCATGGAACTATACCCGTCAAAAGGCAGAGGAGGTAGCGTCAGGTGTGCTTACCTACAATGAACAGCATGCAGAGCTTGTGACACCGCAGGATATTCTTGTAATCGGAGCGGATACGGTAGTGGCTTATGAGAATCAGATTCTTGGAAAGCCGAAGGACGAAGAAGATGCCAGGCGTATGCTTTCGATGCTTTCGGGAAAAACGCACAGTGTCTATACAGGGGTAACGTTTGTTTTTATTGACAAAGCCGGAAGAACAGGAGAACACTGCTTTTATGAGAAGACGGATGTCAGCATGTATACACTGACGGAAGAGGAAATTGACCGCTATATTTCAAGCGGGGATCCGATGGATAAAGCAGGAAGCTACGGGATACAGGGACGCTTTGCCATCCACATTAAGGGAATACATGGTGATTACAATAATGTGGTAGGGCTTCCGGTAGCGCGCCTGTATCAGGAGCTTAGAAAGCTTGGAGTTGATGTTTAGCGAAGTCTTTTTTTAATAGCCGGTCCGATAAGCATGGCAATTATCATTTTTATCAGGTCGCCCGGGATAAATGGGAACACACATATTGAGAGCGCACCGCTGACTGTGCTTTTTGCCTCAAAGCAGAACCATGCTGTACCGAGTACATAGCATATGATAGTTCCGACAATCATACCAATGAGCTGGAGCCAAGGCTGGTGGAAATGATCGATTACAAGTCCTGCAATAATTGCCATGGCAATAAAACCGATGATGTATCCGCCTGTAGGGCCGGCAAGCTTAGCTGGGCCACCGGTGAAGCCTGAAAATACAGGGATTCCGACAAGTCCGATAAGCAGGTAAATCAGGTAGCTTATAGTTCCGCGTTTCCATCCGAGCAGATATAATGAAATATATATGGCCAGGTTTGTCAGTGAAATCGGTACCGGCCCAATCGGGATAGATAATGGTGCAAGAATACATGTGACAGCTGTCATGAGCGCTGTTACCGTTATGGCATAGGTCGTTCCATGCTTGTAGTCTATAGTTTCTGTCTGGTTCATGATAAAATCTCCTTTTTGTAAATTTCATAGTAATTTTTGTACGGTTAACACATTAACATGAAAAGATGTCGATTGTCAACCATAACTGCAATAAAGGTTTACAATTATCGGGGAGTAATGAAAAAATATACTAACATCGGTATATACGTACGCTATTCGGAAAACATGGATACTTGGAAAATGTCTGAAAATGTCTGAAAATCATTAAAAACAATCGACATTACAGCCAATAAACGCTATAATAGATACATTAAGATAAATGTACTGGGACTTGTATTATCCACAGCCGTCACGCGGTACGGCTGTCGCGGATAGCGTCAGGCCCCGGGAAGGGGAATTATATGCAGGATAAAAAGCAAAAAAAGGCAAAAATACAGGTTATATTTCTAATTCTTATTTCCACGCTTGTTATTTTAGCGGATTTTTATGCGATAATTAATTATCCAAAGGAATACATGCTCATTGCAGCAATCACAGTTATCTTTATGATTTGCCTGTGGGGAGTGATAAGCGGATTTTTCTCACTGAGTGCTCTAAAGGAGGACAGGAGGGAGGAACAGTATGACAGTATTTTTAAGTCGGAAAAGGCATCTTACCTCATGCTTAGAAAGTATTTTGATGAGATAGAGGGAAAGATTGAGATACTGCAGAAGGAGTCAAAGATTCCGACTGAGGATATAATCAATGCACAGAAGGGAATCGCAAAGGTTGTTATCAACAGGAATAAGGAAAATGCTGATGCGATTATGAACTCTAATGAACAGCTTATGGAGACTTTTGAGCATCTTGAGAATAAGCTCAAGGAGAGCAATGATTTCATTATTGAGAGCCAGAAAAATGTGATTTATGACAACCGTCAAGGACATTATGGAAAAGCAGCAGGTTCTGTCTGACAGCATAAAGGATATGGAAATCCGTCTGAGTCAGGCAATCACAGCAAATCCTATTCAGTTTACAGCAAATGTTGAGATGCCTAAGCAAACGACCGACGCACCACAATCAGCACCGGCCATGGAGGAGATACCTGAACCTGTCGTAGAGGAAGCCGCGATAGCTGAGCCGGAGCCTGTTGCGGTAATCGAGCCGGAGCCGGTAGTTGAGACACCACATGTACCTGAACCTGAATCGGTAGTAGAGCCAAGTCCTGTTGCAGAAGAAGCTGTTGCAGATACGACAAACAGCGATCCGAACCGCCAGCTGAGTGCAGATGAAATAGCAGCACTTTTTGCAAGTGCAAACGCAGGTGCGACAGAACCTGAATCAGATCCGGCAGAGGAAGTGATTACGGAACCGGTCACAGAGGCACCTCAGGCACCTGAGCCGGAGCCTGTAAGTGAACCGGAACCGGCAAAGTCTCCGGTTGTAGATTTGAATAACACAAATCGTAATCTGACACCGGATGAGATAGCAGCTTTATTTAGCAGTATGTAGTATTTTGGTAACTATTTAGTAAAGAAATATGCGGTACCACATATTTCGTAAAAAATGAAGAAATAATATTTTGTAATTATCTCACAAATATGTTAAAGTGTGCATGTTATAAAAATATGCACACTTTATTTTTTGAAAGGAAATATAAAAATATATGGAAACAATCAGATTTGACGAATTAGAACTAAACCCTAAGATTTTGCGAGGCATCAAGGATATGGGCTTTGAGGAGGCAACTCCAATACAGGCTCAGGGAATCCCGGCAGTGCTTTCGGGCAGGGATGTAATCGGACAGGCGCAGACCGGAACAGGAAAGACAGCAGCCTTTGGTATTCCGGTGCTTGAGAGCGTTGATGCATCAAGTCACAAGACACAGGTTATCATTCTCTCTCCTACAAGGGAGCTTGCCATCCAGGTGGCAGATGAAATCAGGAAGCTTGCAAAATATATGCATGGTGTGAAGGTACTTCCGGTATACGGAGGACAGGATATCAGCCGCCAGATTAAGGCACTTAAGGGCGGTGTGCAGATTATTATCGGAACCCCGGGGTCGTCTTATGGATCATCTCAGGAGAAAGACAATCAGGCCTGACCATGTAAAGACAATAGTGCTCGACGAGGCAGACGAGATGCTTAACATGGGCTTTAGGGAGGACATCGAGACAGTGCTCGAATACCTGCCACAGGAGCATCAGACAGTACTCTTCTCGGCAACAATGCCAAAGCCTATTTTGGAAATTACAAGAAAATATCAGCATGATGCTATCAATATCAAGATTGTGAAAAAAGAGCTGACAGTCGCAAATATCGACCAGTATTACTATGATGTGAAGCGCAAGGACAAGATAGATGTACTCACAAGACTGTTGGATTACTATAATCCAAAGCTCTCACTTGTATTCTGCAACACCAAGAAGATGGTCGACGAGCTGGCATATGAGCTTTGCGGACGCGGCTACAGTGCAGAAGGACTTCATGGCGATATGAAGCAGGTGCAGAGAGATCGTGTCATGAAGAACTTCAGAAACGGAAAGACAGATATTCTTATTGCCACGGATGTCGCAGCGCGCGGAATTGATGTGGATGATGTGGAGGCTGGTTTTCAATTATGATCTGCCTCAGGATGACGAGTATTATGTACATAGAATCGGCCGTACAGGTAGAGCAGGCCGCTGTGGAAAGGCATTCTCCTTTGTAAAGGGCAAGGAGGTTTATAAGCTCAAGGACATACAGCGCTACTGCAAGACAAAAATCTATGCACAGCCAATTCCATCATCTGATGATGTTGCCAAAATCAGGGCAGAAAAGATTATGGACCAGATTTCCACCATTATAGATGAGGAAAATCTCACAAGTGTCATTGATATTATAGAGAATCAGATAAATGAGTCAGATTACACGGCAATGGATATAGCGGCGGCATTTTTATACCAGGCTATGGGTGCTTCAGAGATATCCACAGCTGAATCAAAGGACGACTATGATTTCCACAATACAGGAGCTGAGGATGGCATGGTTCGCCTGTTTATCAACGTCGGAAAGAAGGACAAGATAAAGCCGGGCGATATTTTAGGTGCCATTGCAGGCGAGTCAGGCATGCCTGGCAGGCTTGTCGGTGCAATCGACATGTACGACAAGTATACATTTGTTGAGGTGCCGGCTGAGTATGGCAAGGAAGTGCTCAATGCCATGAAGAATGCAAAGATAAAGGGCCGCTCTGTGAACATGGAGCCTGCAAATTCACGATAGCAAAGTCAGGCTTTTCTGATGACGCATCAGCTTTTCTTGTTCTCAGTGGTTCTGAATAGTTACGATGGTTGTATAAAAAAATACCGGGACACAAAATGTGTTGCCCGGTATTTTGATTACTTGTCGTCATCGATTCCCCAATGCTCTTTCATGTAATCTTTTCCCATTCCTCCGCCGATATCATTTTGATTTCTGCGAAGATAATTTACAAATATTCCACCAACAACCGCAAAAATGATAAGTGCTGCAAGTACTACCATATGGTCTCCCTTCTGAAACATGTGTCAAAATTACGCGTCAGCTAGCATCAGCACATGCTTCACAATTGATTTGATTATATTAACCGCAGTCTCCATACCCTCCACTGATATGTGCTCAAACGGGCCGTGGAAGCCGTAGCCGCCGGTACCGAGGTTTGGACAAGGAAGTCCCATGAATGATAAACGTGCACCGTCTGTACCGCCGCGAACCGGGCGTGATAGCGGCTTAAGGCCGTTTTCCTCTATAGCAGCCTTAGCCAGGTCGATAATGTACATGTTGTCCATTATGATTGAAAGCATATTCTCGTAGGAGTGGGTGATAGTCAAAGAAACAGTGCCCTCACCATATTTTTTGTTCATCTCTATCTCAAGAGAGCGGAGAGTATCAAGTCTTTAGCAAAAAGAGCCTTGTCATGGTCTCGCACAATATATGACAGATGGGCTGAAGCTACATCACCGCTCATATCACACAGATGGTAAAAGCCCTCTCTGCCCTCAGTTGTGGCAGGAGTCTCGTTTGCAGGCAGCGCTGCGGCAATCTCGCAGCCAACCAAAGCAGCATTGACCATAATGTCCTTTGCTTCGCCCGGATGAACGTTGACGCCCTTTATGGTAAATTCGGCGCTTGCGGCATTAAAGTTTTCATAGGCCACCTCGCCCTCGTAATCACCATCCACGGTGTAGGCAAAATCTGCCTCGAAATAGTCCAGATCAAACAAATCCGCACCCTTTCCGACCTCCTCATCGGGGGTAAATCCAACCCAGATATCGCCGTGAGGAGTACCCTCTGCGATAATCTGCTCTAAGGCAGTCATAATCTCAGCCACACCGGCCTTGTCATCGGCACCAAGCAGGGTAGTGCCATCTGTGGTAATGAGAGTGCGTCCGGAGAGGGCTTTAAGCTCAGGAAAATCGCTTACTCTCAGGTATTCGCCACTGCCTCTAAGCAGCACATCGCTTCCGTCATAGTGACGCAGCAGCTGTGGCTTGACATTTTCCCCGGAAAAATCAGGTGCAGTATCCATATGTGCAATAAATCCGACCGCTTTTTTGTGCTCCATGCCGGCAGTGGCAGGCAGCAGACCATACACGTAACAATGGTCAGTGAGCACAACCTTGGATAAGCCAAGCTCCTTAAGCTCTGACTCAAGCTCTCTTGCGAGTGCAAATTCCCTGTCACTGCTTGGTATTTTATCACTTGCTTCATCAGATGTGGTGTGATAGCCCACATATTTTAATAATCTTTCTTCTACTTTCATTATCAGTAAATCCTTTCTGAGAGACTTTGGATGGGCAATCTGGAATAAAAAGTCTCTGTATATAGAAAATAATATAGCTTAAAACGGTGTAAAATCAAACTGTTTTACAAAAAATCTAAAAAAACTTTAAAAAACTTAAAAAAACGTGTTAGCATTTACTATAAACTATACTATATAATAAATTTCGCGTTAAGGAAAACGCAAACAAATTAATAAACGCGCTTCTAGCTCATTTGGTAGAGCACCTGACTCTTAATCAGGGTGTGCAGGGTTCGAGCCCCTGGAGGCGCACTCAAAGGTACCGGTTTTATGGACGTATGAGCCATAGGGTTGGTGCTTTTTATTATATCATTGTTAAAGGATTAAAAGGTATCATATCATTATTTAGATAGGCTGGCAGCTCAGGCACATAAAAAGTGAAATTAATATTGAAATTTTGAAATAATAAGTTTATACTGTTGAATAGGAAAAAAGTAACATTTGGGAATATGCTTTGGTCGGAGTAAAATATGATGAATGCGGTAGACAAATATTCAACAGACAATATAGCGGATAACGAAATGATAATTGCAGTAGATGACGTGGTAAAGAAGGACTATGACAGTGCGGTTGTACGCATAAAGAAAGCGCTTGCGCGCTTGAAGAGCACCGGGTCACGTGGAAAAATATGCAGAGTATCTCAATATCCTGGGATTGGTATATGAGCTTGAGAACGATGAGTCAAAAGCCTTTGAATGTTATCTGGAGAGCCTTGCCTACGGCAGAAACTTATCCGCTCGAGAGATCTTAAGGCTATGGTTTACAGCAATATTGGTTCAAGCTATAGCAAGATGGGAAGAGATAAGGAAGCGCAGAGATATTTCAACGATGCCAGAGACGAATATGACAGTTCCTCAGAAAAATCTGAAGAATGTCATAAAAGCTGGGTCATGTTTGACTATATAAATCATGCGATTAATGACAGATATGTCGCATTATCTTGAAGCAATCAGCTTGCAGATAGGGTTTCCGACAGCAGAGAATTTCTCCTCGTACTCGGTCATGATGTTACCCTCATTCATTGCGGCATCATGATGCAGGTCGCGTGTACTGGCGTCGAGGTGCCATTTATCAGAGCTTTCAATCTCTTCCAGAGAGAAGGTGAAGAGGTCCTGGTTGTCAGTCTTGAACTCTATGCGTCCGTCAGGTGCGAGAAACAAATCATATCTGGCAAGAAATTCGCTTGAGGTGAGGCGCCTTCTTGCGTGCCTGTCCTTCGGCCATGGATCGGAAAAGTTCAGGTAAATGCGGTCAACCTCATTACGGTCAAAAATATCCGGAAGAGTTGCGGCATCAATGCACAAAAAGTGCACATTTGGCAGCTCATCCTCCTGCATTTTTTGTACGGCACGAAGAAGCACACTGGTATATCGTTCGATACCTATATAGTTGATCTCGGGATGAAGTCGTGCCAGATCCATCAGAAATCTGCCCTTTCCCATACCAACCTCTATATGAATCGGATTATTGTTTCCTAAAAAATCATGCCATTTTCCTTTTAATTCAACAGGCTCCTTTATGCAATAAGGGCTGTTGTCGATGACTTCACCGGCGCCCGGGATATTTCTAAGTCTCATGTAAATCTCCTTATAAAAACGTAAAATTTCATATAGATAATACCCTACAATTGTGTGGGTGTCAAAATAAAATGGAAAAATACGATGCACATGCCCTTGATAACATGTTTTTCATACATTATAATTAGAAATAGTACATTTTTGGTTATAGGACTGAACAGCTACCCAATTTTAGAATTAATAGGAACAGATATGAAGCATAAAATTATAAATTTAAAAAAATCAGGAATACTAATAATGGCAGTGTTTGCTATGGTCACGACGCTTTGTGCGAGACCGCTTATGGCATTTGCGGATGGTGATGACACGTACTGGCCGGAGGGACCGCAGATAAATTCACCGTGCGCCGTGGTGATGGAGGTCAATACAGGTACGGTGCTCTATGAGAAAAATTCACACGAAAAGCATTATCCTGCAAGTATCACAAAGATTCTCACCACATATCTGACTATACTCAACTGCAAGATGGATGAGAAGGTTACATTCTCAAAAGAGGCGGTGAAGGAGAGCAGTGATGGTTCGTCGAGCATCAAGAGGGATGTGGGCGAGGAGATGACCATGGAGCAGACACTATATGGAGTTATGCTTGAGTCGGCAAACGAGTGCGCATATGCTGCAGCAGAGCATACAGGCAAAAAGCTTGGGGGAGATTACAGCACATTTATTGATCTGATGAACAAGGAAGCCAAAGAATTAGGCTGTACAGATACACATTTCAACAATGCAAATGGTCTGCCCGATGAAAATCACTGGACAAGCGCATACGATATGGGGCTTATCTCGTGTGCAGCATACAGGAATGACGAGTTTCGAAAGATTACAGGCACAAAGACCTATATCATACCACCTACAAACAAGCATACCGAGGATACCCCGCTGTACAATCATCATGCGATGCTGCATCCATTTAAGTCGTATTCACAGTTTGTAAATCAGGATTGTACCGGCGGCAAGACCGGCTACACTTCAGTGGCTAACAGCACGCTTGTCACTTATGCGGAGAAGGATGGCTTGACGCTGTGCGTGGTTATTATGAATGCGCAGTCGCCTGACCAGTATGCAGACACAAACACGCTGCTCAATTACTATTTCAGTAACTTCAAGGCACTAAGCATAGCTGAAAATGAAAACAGCGCAGCTACTGACAATACGACGGATCTGGGCGTGATGAATGAACACGGCATGTATGCAAAGGTGTCGGAAAACTATGTTGTTTTGCCGAACAACGCGGATTTTTCAAGCGTTAAAAGGGAAGCTGCTGACATGAAGTCCGACAACAAGGATGCTCTTGCTACGGTCAGATACAAGTATGGTGATCATGTGGTAGGCTGTGTGGATCTGCTGAAATCAGGAGCAAAGGTCGATCTGTCGTACTTTGATGAGAACAGCAGACAGAACGTGGAAAGTGATATAATAAGGATAAAGCCGGTATATTTTCTCTGGGTGCTCATACTTATCTCAGCGATTCTTCTGAGCATTTTTATGCTTAGAAGAATATCAGACAATATATATGTGTTGAAACACAAATGGAGCATTAAGAAGGAGCAGCGTGAGCGCTTCAGGGAGCACAAACTTGAGAGAAAACAGCGCAGAAGGAGAGACAATCTGAAGTTCAGCGGTCGACATAAATATTAATACATTTTTTATTATGACATTATAGATGGAGGCAGAAATGAGTGATGAAAGATGCGCCCTCGTGCTTGAGGGTGGAGCAATGAGAGGTATGTATACAGCCGGAGTACTCGACTGTTTTATGGACCATGATATTAGCTTTGATGCTGTTATCGGTGTTTCGGCGGGAGCACTTTTTGGAGTGAATCTGCTGTCAAAGCAGCGTGGCAGGGTTATACGATACAATAAGAGGTTTAACAGTGACAAAAATTATATGGGTATCAGGCCGCTTCTTCGGGAGAAAAACATAGTGAGCACGAAATATGCCTATGATACCGTACCAAGAGAGCTTGACCCGTTTGATGATGAGGAATATAAGAAGTCGGATATCCCATTTTATGCGGTTGTGACGAATATCAGGACGGGTAAGCCTGAATATGTGCAGATAAAGAGTGTCTTTGACCAGATGGATGTGCTCAGGGCATCGGGCTCCATGCCTGTAGTGTCAAAGCCTGTGAAGCTGGGGAATGAGTGGTATCTGGATGGCGCGGTGACGGACAGTATTCCATATGAGCATATGCTTGATATGGGATATGACAGATTGGTTGTCGTGCTGACAAAGCCGGCAGACTATATAAAAAAACCTATGCCAAGGTTATTTACATCGGTATACAAAAAGCGTTTTCCGAGGTTTTATGAGGCATTTTCAAACAGGCATATCATGTACAATTATCAGCTTGAGCATCTTAAGGAGCTTGAAAAGCAGGGCATTGCCGAGGTGTTAAGGCCGTCGGAGCACATTAAAATAAGCAAGGTAGAAAAGGATCCTAATAAGCTTGAGAGCCTGTATCAGCTTGGATTACGTGATGCCAAGAGGCTTTTAGCCGATAAGCAAGGGATGGAGAAGCAGTAATGAATATACAACAGGTACAGACTATCATAGCTGATGCCATGGAAAAGCACAACGGAATAGTGAAAAAAGAAGAGCTTACAAGGCTTGGTATAGACTACAGGCGAATTGATACGCTTGTCAGGGAGGGGAAGCTTGTCCGCATCAGAAACGGCTATTACACCGACCGCGTGGATGAGTTTTTCTGAGGATGCACTTGTCGCGGCACGTTTTTCCGGATGCAATGCTGTGCATGGAAAGTGCACTTTACGCCTATGGCTACATAAAGGAAAAGCCGTACGGGTGGACGCTTGCTGTGGACAAAAATACATCAAAATCGCGTTTTAAGATGGACTATCCAAGAATTATCCCGTTTTATACGGAGCCGGATGCGCTTATGCTTGGTGCCTCAACCATTGAGCTTGGAGGCAATACCTTTGGAATCTATGATAAGGAGCGTGTGATATGCGACTGCCTGAAATATGAGTCGAGAATGGACCGCAATGATTTCAAGGCAGCCATACAGTCGTACATAGCTGATACGGACAAGGATATTTCCGTGCTCATGGATTACGCAAGGGAGAGGCGCGTGGTAAAGAAGGTGCAAAGCTTCATAGGAGTATGGTTGTAGTGAGGGTAGATTTAAGACATATAAGCGATGAGAAAAAATTATCGTACAGCGATGTGTTATGGCAGTACGTGAAGCAGGATTTTCTCTGGCGCATAAATAATGCCGGTCTGGGAAAAGTGCTGTGGCTTCAAAAGCCGTATTTTGCAACAGGAGAAAAGCTGGCGTTTTATTATGTATATGGCAGCCCCGGTGGCAGGGCAGAGGATAATGGTACGCCGTTTGATGTACTGCGCAATATCATTATAGGCAATGCAGGGCTTAACAGTCACAGTGATGTGGTATGGACTAATGCAGAATTATCTAAGCAGACGGCAAAGGTATCAGCTAATGAACGAGACGGCAGTGATATGCAGCCGCTGATACACACGTGGAATCTAAGCGCTATGTGTGATGGAGGGGAAGTACCGTTTGCAGTGAGGCTTGAGCGCCTTAATGAAGCGGATGCAGGAGTTCCCATGACTAAAAATATTGTTTTTATGAACAGCTTTTATGGAGACGCAGATGTTTGCATTTTTTCGCCTGAATCCAGGCTCGGAGAACAGCTGTTTGAGATAATGGATAAGCTTGAGCTGGTTAGCGATATGAAACCATATGGTGATGCATATGAGATACTTAAGAGATATTCGGTCAGCGGAAGGCAGATAATTGATATTTTTAAGGTTAGAGCGAAAAATAAGCCGAAGACAGTGAGCATGCACCGGCTTGAGCAGGTGTATGGCTATCGCAGCTATGCTTATATGAGAAAGCGCTGGGAGCGGTATTGTAAGAGGCTGACACGACAGCAGAGGGCATATGAGAATGCAGGCTGGGAGGAGACGCTTGATCTGATACTTGATTTCCTCACACCGGTCTGGAGCGCGTTTTGCAATGATGAAATATTTTATGATGACTGGATGCCGGAGCTTGGAAGATTTCTGGGATAAAAAGGATATATAGGTACTTAAATGGAAAAAGAACTGATAAATAATTCACAATCAAATATTTATCCGTTTCACATGCCGGGGCATAAGCGTCGTGGCAGTGATATAGGTGCAGGGCTGGACCCGTATGCTATTGATATTACAGAGATAGACAATTTTGACAATCTGCACCACGCTGAGGGCATTATAAAGGAGGCGCAGGCTGAGGCAGCGGCACTTTACGGTGCAAAGCATGCATATTTTCTTATAAACGGAAGCACCTGCGGTATATTGGCAGCAATATCTGCGGCCACAAAAAGGGGAGACAAGGTGCTTGTAGCAAGGAACTGTCACAAGGCGGTGTATCATGCGCTTTACTTAAGGCAGCTTCACCCGGTGTTTACATACCCTGAAGTTACACGGACAGGGCTGCAGGGGCAGATAACAGAGGCGCAGATAAGGGCGGCATTTGATGAAAATCCCGACATAAAAGCGGTTGTGATAACCTCGCCTACATACGATGGTGTGGTTTCCGATGTGGCGGCAATCGCATCTGTGGCACATGCACATGGAGCTTTGCTCATAGTTGACGAGGCACATGGCGCGCACTTTGGCTTTGGAGGCGGCTTCCCTCAAAATGCCATAGCGCTCGGGGCCGATGCGGTCATAGTGAGCCTAGCACAAGACGCTTACCGGCATTTACACAGACGGCGCTTTTAACTGCTGGGTGGGATGCGTGAAGCTGCAGTGGAGAAGTTTCTCGGCATTTATGAGACAAGCTCACCGTCATATGTGCTTATGACAGGCATAGAGCGCTGCATACACTATGTGCGCGATAACAAAGAGACTGTCTTTGCACAGCTTAGGAGCAGACTTGACAGATTTTATCAGAAGGTCAGCGGACTTTCGCATCTGAACGTGGTCAGAAAAAGTGATTTTTCTGCCGATGAGGCATATGATTTTGACGAGTCAAAGATTATTATATTTACGAAAGAGGCTATGAATGGACATACGCTGCTTGAGCTTCTGCTTAAAAAATATGAGCTGCAGCTTGAGATGGCAGCGGGCAATTATGTACTGGCGCTGGCATCTGTCATGGATACGGATGAGGGCTTTGACAGGCTTGCGGATGCTTTGATTGAAATAGACAGCCAGCTCGAAAAATATAAGTCTGATTTTGAAGAGTTTTATGATATATTAAAACAGGAGGGTGTGGTACATCAATTTTACTTTCCTGTCAAAATGGATACAACCATATACCAAAAGCTGCCTGCCGTAATGGAAATGTATGATGCATATGATGCAGACCATCAGGAGGTCTATGCCTTTAAGGCAAGCGGGAAGGTGAGCGGTGCCTTTATAAATATATATCCGCCGGGGATACCGCTTGTGGTGCCGGGAGAGATAATGAACGACAAGCTCATAGATGATGTAATAAAGGCTGTAAATTCAGGTCTTGAAGTGGACGGTCTGTACTTTGATCCGGATGCCAATATGTGGAAGTTTGTTGCGGTGCTGTAAGCAACAGTTTGACATAGCAAACAATCATATTTATACTAATTACAATATTAAGAGGTTTACAGATGGGTAAGATTTTCTGCGTGATGGGAAAAAGCGCATCAGGCAAGGACACTATATACAACAAAATACTGCAGGATGATTCCCTCATGCTTAGCAGGATTATCCCGTATACCACTCGCCCGATAAGGGACGGAGAGACACAGGATAAGGATTATCATTTCTGCAATGAAGAGGATGTAAAAAGGCTCAGTGCACAGGGGCGCATCATAGAGCTTCGAGAGTACAATACAGTGTACGGCGTGTGGAAGTATTTCACGGTAAACGATGATGATATAGACCTTCGCTGCAAAAGCTATCTGACAGTCGGAACACTCGAGTCTTACACAAAGATACGCGATTATTTTGGCAGTGACAAGGTACTGCCAATCTATGTGGAGGTGGAGGACGGCGACCGTCTGATACGCGCCATTCACCGGGAAAAAGGGCAGCAGGTGCCTAAATATGAGGAGATGTGCCGCCGTTTTCTGGCAGACGCATCAGATTTCTCTGAGGAGAAGCTGCATGAGGCGGGTATTACACACCGTTTCGTAAATGATGATATGGACACTGTGCTTGCCGAGATTTCAGCATACATACGACAGAGTTCCTAATTGCAGAGCAAGATGATGGTTACGACCTGCACATAAATGTAACCGGAAACGAATAAGGAGGCAGCCTTATGGCAGTCAGAGTAAATGAAGTAAATCAGGTGACACAGGTTCCTGATGCACAAAAAACACAGGCCGGTGACGGCTCGTTCAAATTCACACTGGCCAGCGCCATAACAGACGCTGATCTCCAGGCAAAGGTAGATGCGCTGATGCAGGATATCACAGCACAGGGCAACAGAATAGCCGAGCATATGGATATCAGGGATATGAAGCGATATCGCGGGCTCATAAAGGATTTTTTAAATGAGGTGGTCTACAGATCACATAAATTTTCCAGAGAAAATTTCCTCGACAGGAGAGGAAGGCACAGAGTTTATGGTATAATAAGACTGATAGACAGCAATCTGGATGAGCTGGCATCAGAGCTGGTGGAGGATGAGAAGGATCATCTGTCCATACTGGCAAGAATCGGAGAGATACGTGGACTGTTGCTTGATATATTCACGTAGGATATAAAAGCTATAACAGACACAGGCAGACTAAAACGGAGGCAGCAGCTATGGCAGGATTTAAGGATATAGTAGGAAATGAGCAGATAATAGAGCATCTGCAAAATGCCATATCAATGGGAAAGGTCTCACATGCATATATAATAAACGGACCACAGCTGTCCGGCAAAATGATGATAGCCGAGGCATTTGCCAGGGCACTGCAGTGTGAGAAGGAGGGCACAGACGGTTGTGGAGAGTGCAAATCGTGCCATCAGGCAGATGACCACAATCATCCTGATATCATATATGTCAGTCATGAAAAGCCCAACAACATATCGGTTGACGACATCAGGACACAGCTCAACAACGATATAGTGATAAAGCCGTACAGCAGTAAATATAAGATTTACATAGTGGATGAGGCTGAAAAAATGAATCAGCAGGCGCAGAACGCGCTTTTAAAGACCATTGAGGAGCCACCGGCATATGCGGTCATCATGCTTCTCACCACCAATGCAGACAGCTTTCTGCAGACCATCAGGTCGCGCTGCATCACACTCAATATGAAGTCGGTAAAGGACGAGGTGATAAAGGCATACCTGATGAACGAAAAGCATATTCCGGATTATCAGGCAGATATCAGTGCCGCATTTGCACAGGGCATCGTCGGAAAGGCTGTTAAGCTCGCCTCATCAGACGAGTTCAACGAGCTAAAGGAGTCAGCACTGTCGCTTATAAAGCGCCTCGATGACATAGATCTCTACGAGCTGGGCGCAGCGGTAAAGCAGATAGCTGAGTACAAGCTTAAGGTGCAGGATTATTTTGACCTGATTATGGTGTGGTACAGAGATGTGCTGTATATGAAGGCGACAAACGACGTTAACGGACTCATATTCAAGGATGAGGTCTATGATATAAAGAAACAGGCAGCAAAGCATTCCTATCAGGGAATCGAGGCAATACTTGAGGCGCTTGAGAAGGCGAAGATAAGAATTAACGCAAACGTCAATTTTGACCTGGTAATTGAGCTGCTGCTTATGACCATAAAGGAGAACTAATCACATGACAAAAATAGTTGGTATCAGATTCAGGACAGCAGGCAAAATATATTACTTTGACCCGGCTGATTTCGACCTCGACATGGCAATGCATGTTATCGTGGAGACAGCAAGAGGCATAGAGATGGGAACTGTCCTCATTCCGCCGAAGGAGGTGGATGATGATAAGGTGGTTTCACCGCTTAAGCCTGTCATCAGAGTGGCAACCGACGAGGATGAGAAAACGGTTGAGAGAAATAAGGAAAAGGAAAAAGAGGCATTTGCCATCTGCAAGGAGAAAATCATCAAGCACGGCCTTGAGATGAAGCTGGTGGATGCAGAGTATACCTTTGACGGAAACAAGCTGCTGTTTTACTTTACAGCGGACGGCAGAATTGACTTCAGGGAGCTCGTAAAGGATCTGGCAGCGGTATTCCGCACCAGAATAGAGCTTCGTCAGATCGGTGTCAGGGATGAGACCAAGATGATGGGAGGTATTGGAATATGCGGCAGACCGCTCTGCTGTCATTCTTATATGGCAGATTTTGTGCCGGTTTCCATCAAGATGGCAAAGGAGCAGAATCTTTCGCTCAATCCGACCAAGATATCCGGTGTGTGCGGAAGGCTTATGTGCTGTCTCAAGTATGAGCAGGATACATATGAGTATCTGAACAGCAGAATGCCGTCAGTGGGAGAAAAGGTCAAGACACCTGAGGGAATCATCGGAGAGGTCAAGTCAGTCAGCGTGCTCAGACAGCTCGTGCGTGTTGTCATTGACAACGGCGAGGAGAAGGAGCTTCGTGAGTACACTGTAGATGATCTGCGCTTAAAGCCGCGCCAGAAAAAGGATGTAAAGCTCACCGAGGAGGAGCTTCGCGAGCTCAAGGATCTCGAGGATAGCGGCGATGAGACGATGGAGGACAAGCCACAGGAGAAACAGCAGAGAAACCGTGGACACCGTGACAACAAAAACTGAATATCGCGAGCGCCGTGATAAGCGTGACAACAGAGAAAAACGTCCGTACAGGGCGGACATAGAGGCAGCGGAAGCTTCTGCAAATGAGACAAATGAAGTAAATGCTGCAAATGCCGGCAGAGAAAACTAAGGACGGTTACAAAAACGCCGTACAAGGGCGGCAAAAACAGACCAAACAAGCAGAAATACAACCGCAACAAGGATTATAAGAACAAAAACCTATAATAAACGAGTATAATAAAGATTACAACAGGGACAAAGACAATGGAAGCACTGATACACAGTAATGAGCGCCTGGACGATTTGTGCCGCAAGGGCTATAGGCTCATACAGGATCCAAAGCTGTTCTGCTTCGGCATAGACGCCGTGCTTTTATCTGACTATGCAAAGGTAAAGCGCGGCGAGAGAGCTGTGGATTTGTGTACCGGAAACGGTGTGATTCCGATACTTCTTGAGGCAAAGAATAACGGAGAGCATTACAGCGGACTTGAGCTTCAGCCTCAGTGTGCTGACCTGGCGAAAAGAAGTGTGAAATATAACCATCTTGAGGACAAAGTGACCATAGAAGAGGGAGATGTGTGTAATGCATCGGAGATTTTCGGTCGAGAGTCCGTGGAGGTGGTGACGGTAAATCCGCCGTATATGATAGGTCAGCACGGTATCAAAAATGCAGACGATGCCATGACGATAGCACGCCACGAGGTCAGGTGTACACTTGACGATATAGTCAGGGAGAGCGCAAAAATGCTCAAATTCAATGGGCGTTTTTACATGGTTCACAGACCATTCAGGCTGGCAGAGATCTTTAGCACGATGATGAAATATCATATCGAGCCAAAGCGCATGCGCCTTGTGCATCCCTACGCGGACAGGGAGCCAAACATGGTGCTTATAGAGGGGTTAAAGGGCGGCAAAAGCCGTATCACCATCGAAAAACCGTTAGTTGTATACAAAGAGCCTAATGTATACACGGATGAGATATATGAGATATACGGCGATAAGCCCCGGAATAACGGAAAATAACAGGAGAATCATATGACAGGAACACTGTATTTGTGCGCAACTCCGATAGGAAATCTGGAGGACATCACATTCCGTGTGCTGCGCACACTTAAGGAGGTAGACCTCATCGCAGCAGAGGATACGAGAAACTCCATAAAGCTGCTCAATCATTTTGAGATAAAGACACCCATGACGAGCTATCATGAGTTTAACAAGATAGATAAAGCCTACCAGCTTGTGGCAAAGCTTAAGGAGGGCAAAAATATAGCCCTCATCACCGATGCAGGAACACCCGGCATTTCTGACCCGGGTGAGGATATTGTGCGCATCTGCTACGAGGAGGGCGTGCCTGTTACCTCGCTTCCCGGGGCGGCAGCATGCATTACAGCACTTACCATGTCGGGCAGGCCGACCAGGAGGTTTGCGTTTGAGGCATTTTTGCCGAGGGATAAAAAGGAACGCGCGCGCGTCATTGAGGAGCTTAAAAACGAGACTAGGACAATCATCATCTACGAGGCACCTCATCATCTTATAAAGACGGTCACAGAGCTTTACAATGCGCTCGGAGACAGAGAACTCACCGTGTGCAGGGAGCTTACGAAAAAGCACGAGGAAAAGGTGCAGACTACATTTTCGGAGCTTTTGGAGCGTTCAAGGACACAGGAGCCAAGAGGCGAATATGTGCTTGTAATTTGTGGCAGAAACGTGGCTGAAATTGCAAAGGAGCAGCAGGAAAGCTGGGAAGCCATGCCTCTTGAAGAGCATATGGCACACTATGAGTCACAGGGCATCGACAGGAAGGAAGCCATGAAGCTCGTGGCAAAGGACAGAGGTGTCAGCAAGAGGGACATATACAGACAGCTTCTGTGAGCTGACAATAATACATTCTGCAGCAAATAGTTAGGATTGGATATGAACGATATAAAACATGACATAAAAAAACGACATAAGAACCTGACAGAGTTCAGATACATCGCAGTTGGCTTTTTTCTGACAATATTATCAGGGGCAATAATGCTGAGCCTTCCGTTTTCTTCAAGAGACGGACAATGGACTAATTTCCTGGACTCACTTTTTACGGCAACAAGCGCAACCTGTGTGACAGGTCTTGTTGTGTTTGATACTTTCAGACACTGGAGTATTATAGGGCAGCTCGTGATTCTGGTGCTGATTCAGATAGGAGGCATGGGCTTCATCTCAATCGGTGTGGCATTTTCCATGCTTCTGCACAAAAAAATCGGACTCAGACAGAGGGATCTGATGCAGGAGAGCGTCAATGCACTCGAGATTGGTGGAATAGTAAGGCTTTTCAGCGTGATAATAAGGGGAACCTTCCTTATCGAAGGCATAGGAGCGGTGCTTTTAGCAATCCGCTTCATACCAGATTTTGGCATATTAAGAGGCATATATTTCTCGGTGTTCCACTCGATATCTGCATTTTGCAATGCAGGCTTTGATTTGATGGGCATAAACGAGGAGTACTCATCGTTTACAAAATATGTCGCAGATCCGTTAGTCAATATCACAATTATGCTGCTTATCATCATAGGTGGTATCGGTTTTACCATATGGAATGAGGTCAGAACCAAAAAGCTTAAGTTTAGCAGATACTCGCTCCACGCCAAGATAGTAATATCAACCACACTGATACTTGTCTTCGGTGGCGGACTGTTTATGTATATTTTAGAAAAAAACAATACCATAGCAGGCATGGATACACCGGGTGCCATATTTGCATCGTTATTCGGCTCAGTTACGGCGAGAACGGCAGGCTTCAATACAGTAGACACAGCAGCACTGACACAGGAGAGCAAGCTTTTGACTATAGTGCTCATGTTCATAGGAGGAAGCCCGGGCTCGACAGCCGGCGGAATCAAAACCACAACCATGGCGGTCATGATAATCTATATTGTTTCTTATATGAGAGGAAGCAACGGCTGCAATGTGTTTGGCAGGAAAATAAGCAGTGAGGTAATCAAAAAGGCCGGAATGGTGCTTATCATCAATCTGGTGCTTGGACTTACCGCGGTGATAGCTATACTTGCCACATCCAATATGAAGATGGACGATGTACTGTTTGAGGTATACTCTGCAATCAGTACGGTCGGCATGACAACAGGCATCACAAGAGATTTAAATACAGTAGGACGCATAATTATCATAATTATGATGTATTGTGGAAGAATCGGAAGCATGACCTTTGTGCTTTCGTTTGTGCATAGACCGGATAAAGCCAATATAGAGCTTCCGGAGGAAAAAGTTATCATAGGATAAGGAGAAACGCAATGAAATCAATTTTAATTATTGGAATGGGTAAATTCGGACACCATCTGTGTGCGGATTTGATTAAAAACGGAAATGACATTATGGTGATGGACAAGGACGAGGCCAAGGTCAGGGATTTAATCTATGACGTGACCAAGGTCCAGATAGGTGACTGTACCGACCCACAGGTAGTAAAAGCACTCGGAATCAACAATTTCGATTTGATTTTTGTATGCATCGGCACCAATTTCCAGAGCTCGCTTGAGATAACAAGTCTCGTGAAGGAGATGGGCGGAAAATACGTCATCAGCAAGGCAAACAGGGATGTGCATGCCAAGTTCCTGCTTCGAAACGGTGCGGATGAGGTTATCTACCCTGACCGCGACATGGCAGAGAGAGTGGCAAAGAAATACAGCGCTAACCATGTGCTTGATTATGTGGCGTTAAACGATGATTACTCAATCTACGAGATAAATCCACCTGAAGGCTGGGTAGGAAAGAGCATCAAGGAAAATAATGTGCGCCAGAAATACAATGTAAATATCGTTACAGTAAAGGAAGCCGGAGAGAATCGCGTGCTTCCGCTGCCGGACTACGTGTTCAAGGCAGACGATGCAGTGATGGTGCTTGGACTTAATGCAGATGTGGACAAGCTGGTGCGAAAGCTATAAAAGTGTGGCTCAAAAAATAATAGGCAGCAATTTGAAGAAAAGAAGAAAGGATGGATACATATGGGTAACAATGACAGCAGTGTAGAAACATTTTTGCAGTGGATAAAGGCTTCGGACAATATTGTATTTTTCGGCGGAGCAGGTGTATCAACCGAGAGTGGCATACCTGATTTCAGAAGCGTGGACGGACTTTATAATCAGAAGTATGATTATCCGCCCGAGACCATCCTGAGCCATACATTTTACAGGAAGCATCCGCAGGAATTTTACCGCTTCTACCGTGATAAGATGCTCTGTCTTGATGCAGAGCCGAACATCACGCATTACAAGCTGGCAGAGCTTGAAAAAGCCGGAAAGCTTAAGGGCGTTGTGACGCAGAACATAGACGGACTGCACCAGAAGGCCGGCAGCAAAAATGTGATGGAGCTGCATGGCAGTGTGCTGAGAAACTACTGTGAGAGGTGCTTGCAGTTTGTAAGCGCAGAGGAAATCCTCAACTCGACAGGCGTGCCAAAATGTCCAAAGTGCGGCGGTCCGGTAAAGCCGGATGTCGTATTGTACGAGGAGGGCTTAAATCAGAAAACGCTTGAGGATGCAATCTACTACATCAGTCATGCCGATGTGCTCATAGTAGGTGGTACATCACTTGCGGTATATCCGGCGGCAGGCCTCATAGACTATTACAACGGAAACAAGCTTGTGCTTATCAACAAGTCCACCACACCGATGGACGCAAGAGCAGACCTTCTGATACAGCAGGGACTGGGCTCTGTATTTGAGCAGATAGAGGTGTAAACAGAGGATAATACACAGCATATTAAATGGCAGGCATAGGTAGAAGAGGAATATAGAATGGATAAATACGCAGTAGGAGATATCGTAAAACTGTAAAAAAACCGCATCCGTGCGGCAGCAGCGAGTGGGAAATCATGCGTGTCGGCGCAGACTTCCGCCTGAAATGCATGGGCTGTGGACACCAGGTTATGGTGCCAAGGAAGCTGGTCGAGAAAAATGACCGCGGTCTCACCAAGAAGCAGGCTTAGTTAGATAGAAACAGCGCACGTCCCGACCTGATAAAAATTAAAGAAAAATTGCAAAAACCCCTTGAAAAGTACCACGATTCATGTTATTATCTAGACTCGTGATATAAAATTCCTTGCTCATAATCAGATTTATGAGCCAGAGACCAAAAGGAGGTAACATTCGCATGAACAAATATGAATTAGCACTCGTCGTTAGTGCAAAGATCGAGGATGATGCGAGAACAGCAGTAGTCGAGAAGGCAAAAGAGTACATCACACGTGCCGGCGGTACTGTTACAGAAGTTGAGGAGGCTGGTAAGAAGAGATTAGCTTACGAGATTCAGCACATGACTGAGGCCTTTTATTACTTCATCCAGTTCGATGCTGAGGGAACAGTCCCAGCAGAAATCGAGCAGGACGTTCGTATCATGGACAATGTTCTTCGTTTCTTATGCGTTAGAAAAGACGAGGCATAGTATAAGAAAATAGGAGATTGTATTATGAACAAAGTAATACTTATGGGTAGATTAACCAGAGACGCAGAAATCCGCTATGCCCAGGGGGACAACTCACTTGCAATAGCAAGATTTTCACTTGCAGTAGACAGACGCTACAGCAAGAATGCAGAGGAGCAGTCAACGGATTTCATCAACTGCGTAGCTTTTGGAAAGATAGCAGAATTTTTTGAGAGATTTGGCCGTAAAGGAACAAAATTTGTTGTTGAAGGCCGAATCCAGACCGGCAGCTATACAAACAAGGACGGACAGAAGGTATACACCACTGACGTCGTGGTTGAGAATGCAGAGTTTGCAGAGTCTAAATCAGCCGCATCAGGAAATGCAGGCGGATTTGCACCGGCAGACAGACCTGCACCTAGCCAGGCTGCTGGGGATGGCTTCATGAACATTCCGGACGGAATCGACGAGGAGCTTCCATTCAATTAGTAGTGTCCACGAGGACAAATATTCAAGGAGGTAACAAAAATGGCTTACAATAAATCAGCTGATGGTTCATCAATGAAGAGAAGACCAATGCGTAGAAGAAAAAAGTCTGCGTATTCTGTGGAAAAGACAATGTCATTGATTACAAAGATACAAACAAATTAAAGAGATACATCTCTGAGAGAGGAAAAATCCTTCCACGCCGTATCACAGGAAACTGTGCAAAGCATCAGAGAGCTCTTACAGTAGCAATCAAGAGAGCACGTCATCTTGCTCTTATGCCATACGTTTGCGAATAAGATAAATGTATGATAAATCCCGACTACCGGATGGTGGTCGGGATTTTTTAGGTTAAAAATGTTTTATGTTTAAAAAATTAATATTTGTTGCATAATCAAATTACATAGTATAAAATGAATATAAAACAAATACTAATAAAAAGGGAGGGTTCAAATGGATACATACATTGTTTTCTGGTTGGCAGCCACCGTAGTTTTTGTTTTAGTTGAGCTTATGACAGTCGGGCTCACATCCATATGGTTTGCGGCAGGCTCATTTGTAGCGTTTATAATCGCACTGCTTGGCGGCAATGTCGTGGTTCAGGGAATTGCATTTATACTCGTTTCAGTTGTGCTTTTAGCTCTCACAAAGCCATGGGCCGGGAAGTACATCAATTCCAGGACAGTGAAGACAAACGTGGACAGTCTGGTCGGAGAAAGAGCTGTGCTCACCGAGGATGCTGACAGCATGAAGCAGACGGGAAAAGCCGTTGTAAACGGTCAGGAGTGGACAGTCAGACCGCAGGACGAGACCCAGGTCATAAGAAAAGGCGAGCTTATCGAGGTAGTAAAGATAAGCGGAGTAAAACTAATTGTAAAAAGGGTAAAGGAGGCTTAACCGGAAATGGAAGGATTAATAGCACTTGCAGTGTTACTCGTAATCGTACTTATAGTACTGGTAAACTGCATCAAAATCGTGCCACAGGCACATGCAATGGTAATTGAGCGTTTGGGAGGATATCTCACCACATGGAGCGTAGGACTTCACCTCAAGGTGCCATTTATCGACAGAATAGCAAAGAAAGTCATCTTAAAGGAGCAGGTGGTAGATTTCCCGCCACAGCCTGTAATCACAAAGGATAATGTAACAATGCAGATAGACACTGTAGTATATTTCCAGATTACAGATCCAAAGCTCTATGCATACGGAGTAGAGAATCCAATCATGGCAATTGAGAACCTCACAGCCACAACACTTCGTAACATCATCGGAGACTTAGAGCTTGATGAGACACTCACCAGCCGTGAGACAATCAACACCAAGATGCGCGCAACACTCGATGTGGCAACAGATCCATGGGGCATCAAGGTAAACCGTGTCGAGCTCAAGAACATCATACCTCCAAAGGCCATCCAGGATGCCATGGAGAAGCAGATGAAGGCAGAGCGTGAGAGACGAGAGGCCATTCTTCGTGCAGAGGGTGAGAAAAAATCAACAATCCTTGTTGCAGAGGGAAATAAAGAGTCAGTCATCCTCGATGCCGAGGCTGAAAAGCAGGCAGCCATCCTTCGCGCAGAGGCAAAGAAGGAGGCAACAATCCAGGAGGCAGCAGGTCAGGCAGAGGCTATCCTCAAGATACAGCAGGCCAATGCAGACGGACTGCGCATGTTGAAGGAGGCAAATCCGGATAACGCAGTGCTCCAGATAAAGAGCTTAGAGGCATTTGCCAAGGCAGCAGACGGCAAGGCTACAAAGATAATCATCCCATCAGAGATTCAGGGGATTGCAGGTCTTACAAAGTCAATTGCAGAGATAGCTGCGGATAAGACTGAGAAGTAATTATATTTAGTTAAAATGAATACCGGAAGATGAGAGCACACAAAAAGCATCGCATGTATCGTATCAATATCAGATATATGCGGTGCTTTTTAGATTGCACAGAATTGTATTAAGATTATCTCTGATACACAGAAATGCCATATATTCTTCATAATCATAACTGAGTATAAGTTACGGTTCACACCTAACAGTGTGAACAGCAACGATTTGAGTATAACTGATAAATATAGTACTAGGAATAATCCCCACAAAGTGGTATACTCTCTAGTAGGTATATCAATCGATACGGGTTGCACAAAGGTGTGGCCGGTAACTATTAATTTGTAGTACATTCTCGAAACCGCAACCGTTGCACCGGCAGCATCAGCGCAACGTACCGGGGATAAGGAGAGTAAAATGAAGAAAAAAATAAAATTCAAGGGCAGGCTGAAAAGCTACATGTGCTGGCCGCTATATCTGACGTTTGTGTGGATATGTGCTGACGGAATAGCACTGCGCTATGACAGAAGGCTTGGCTATGGCATGGTAGGCTTTACAGTGTTTTACTTTGCGCTCGTGCTGTTTTTGTATGTCAGAAGCAAGTCAGTCGTTGCAAATGAGCTGATAAGCTTTGCAACACAGTATTCATCGGTGCAGAAGAGGCTGCTTAATGAGTTTGAGGTGCCGTATGCCCTGCTTGAATACTCCGGCAAGATACTCTGGGTAAATGACAAATTCGCAGAGCTCATGGGAGTGGATAAAAAATATCACAAATCCATCACGACACTTTTTCCGACAGTGACCAGAGAGCTTCTCACCAAGAGTGATGCGCCGACAGACTTCAAGATAGTAAATGAGGAGGAGGACAGCATAGTCCGTCTGTCCGTCAAGCGAATATATTTCAACTCTATCGCAGAGGAAAATGAGATAATCGACACAAATGAAGCAGACCAGTTTTTGACGGCGCTGTACGTATTTGATGAGTCGGAGCTTTATCACTGCAAGAAGGAAATCACAGAGCAGAAGCAGGTCTCAGCGCTTGTGTATATCGATAACTATGATGAGGCACTTGACAGCATAGAGGACGTAAAGAGGTCACTGCTCGTTGCACTTATCGACAGGCGTGTAAACCAGTATTTTGCCAAGTATGACGGACTTGTCAGAAAGATAGAAAACGACAAATACTTCGTGGTGTTCAAGTACAAGTATCTTGACAGCATGAAGGAGGACAAGTTCAAGGTGCTCGATGAGGTCAAGGCTATAAAGGTTGGCAACGAGATGGCGGTCACACTCAGTATCGGAATCGGTATAAAGAGCGATAAGTATAATGAAAACTACGTATATGCGCGAAATGCCATAGACCTGGCCCTCGGACGAGGCGGTGATCAGGTAGTTATAAAGGATCATGACGATATCCTGTATTTTGGCGGCAAGTCAAAGCAGGTGGAGAGCAAGACAAGGGTAAAGGCGAGAGTCAAGGCACAGGCGCTTCAGGAAATCATTGAGACCTGTGAGAACGTGCTTATCATGGGACACAGCATCACAGATGTAGACTCGCTCGGAGCAGGCATAGGTATATACTGTGCAGCTAAGAATCTCGACAAAAAGGCACAGATAGTAATAAATGACCCGACAAGCTCAGTCAGACCTCTTATGGAGACATTTTCAGAGGCAAAGGGCTACCCGGCGGATATGTTTATAAACAGCGAAGAGGCTCTTGAGATGGTGAGCAAGGATACGCTTGTCATGGTGGTGGACACCAACAGGCCAAGCTACACAGAGTGTCCTGAGCTCCTCAGAAAGACAGGAAAGATAGTCGTATTTGACCACCACAGACAAAGCAGCGAGATAATAGAGAATCCTATACTCTCATATATCGAGCCGTATGCATCAAGTGCGTGTGAGATGGTCGCAGAGGTATTGCAGTACTTCAACGACGGAGTCAAGATCAATGCGACAGAGGCCGACTGCATCTACGCAGGCATACTCATCGACACCAACAACTTTATGACGAAGACAGGTGTGCGTACATTTGAGGCGGCAGCCTTTTTGAAGCGCTCAGGCGCAGAGGTAACACGCGTCAGAAAAATGCTTAGAAATGACATGGCATGCTACAAGGCAAGAGCCGAGGCAGTACGCCATGCAGAGGTATACAGGGGCTCGTTTGCCATATCGGTATGCCCTAGCGAGAATGTGGAGAGCCCGACAATCGTCGGTGCACAGGCAGCAAATGAGCTGCTAAACATAATAGGAATCAAGGCATCATTTGTGCTCACGGAGTACAATGACAAGATTTATATCAGCTCTCGTTCAATCGACGAGATAAATGTCCAGATAATCATGGAGAAGCTGGGCGGTGGCGGACACTTAAATGTGGCAGGCGCGCAGCTGACAGGCGTTACTATCGTGCAGGCAAAGCGCATGATACAGGATACACTGGACGAAATGCTAAAAGAAGGAGACATAGAAGAATGAAAGTAATCTTATTACAGGACGTAAAACCATTAGGCAAAAAAGGCGAGATAGTAAACGTAAGTGACGGTTATGCCAGAAACAATATCATACCTAAAAAGCTCGGAGTAGAGGCTACTCCAAAGAACTTAAATGACTTAAAGCTCCAGAATCAGCACGCTGACAAGGTGGCACAGGAAAACTACGAGAGTGCACTTGCACTCGCAAAGGTAGTAGAGAACACAAAGGTAGTAGTAAAGCTGCGCTCAGGAGAGGGCGGCAGGACCTTCGGCTCCATCTCCACCAAGGAGATATCGGCTGCAGCAAAGGAGCAGCATGGCTTAGAGCTCGATAAGAAAAAGATGCAGCTTAACGAGTCAATCAAAGCACTCGGAAACTATGAGGTGCCTGTCAAGCTTCATCCAAAGGTAACAGCAAACCTTACAGTATCAGTAGTTGAAGGATAGGAGGAATCCCCTTGGAAGAAGCATTAATCAAACGAATAATGCCAAACAGCCTTGAGGCAGAGCAGTCCGTGGTCGGCTCCATGATTATGAGCAAGGATGCCATAGTGACCGCCAGCGAGATGCTCCTTAAGGAGGATTTTTATCATCAGCAGTACGGCATCATATTTGAGACCATGGTTGAGCTCTTTACAGAAGGGCAGCCTGTAGATCTCGTCACACTCCAGAACCGTTTAAAGGAGAAGGATGTGCCGCAGGAAATACAAAGTCTTGACTTTGTGAGAACTCTCGTCACCAGTGTGCCGACTTCTGCCAACATCAAGTACTATGCCAATATCGTAAAAGAAAATGCCATAAAGCGAAAGCTCATCCATGTGACAGAGGACATAGAGAACGAGTGCTACGCCGGCAAGGAATCGCTCGAGAGCGTGCTCGACAAGACAGAGCACGATGTATTTGAGTTGCTTTCCACAAGGCAGACAGGTGACTACGTGCCAATCCGTACTGTAGTCATGAATGCCCTCGAGAAAATCGAAAAAGCAGCACAGCAGGAGGGCACCGTAACAGGAATCCCGACAGGCTTCATAGACTTAGACTACAGGACAGCGGGACTTCAGCCGTCAGATCTCGTGCTCGTGGCAGCCCGTCCGTCAATGGGAAAGACAGCCTTCGTCCTCAACATAGCACAGCATGTGGCATTTCACGCACATCTGTGTACAGCTATATTCTCACTCGAGATGTCGAAGGAACAGCTCGTAAACCGTCTGTTCTCACTCGAATCAAAGGTAGATGCGCAGGCACTGCGTACAGGAAATCTGTCTGATGCCGACTGGGAAAAGCTGGTCGAGGGAGCCGGAATCATAGGAGACTCCGAGCTCATCATAGACGACACTCCGGGTATCAGCATATCAGAGCTTCGAAGCAAGTGCCGTAAATACAAGCTTGAGCACGACTTAAAGCTCGTCATCATCGATTACCTGCAGCTCATGACAGGCTCAGGACGAGGCTCAGAATCACGTCAGCAGGAAATCTCAGACATATCGCGTTCACTTAAGGCGCTCGCCAGAGAGCTTTCAGTCCCTGTGGTGGCACTCTCCCAGCTATCACGAGCCGTAGAGCAGCGTCCCGACCACAGGCCTATGCTTTCTGATCTTCGAGAGTCAGGAGCTATCGAGCAGGATGCCGACGTCGTCATGTTCATCTATCGTGACGATTACTACAACAAGGACACCGAGCTCAAGGGTATCTCAGAAATCATCATCGCCAAACAGCGTAACGGTCCAATCGGCACCGTAAACCTCGCATGGCTGCCTGAGTACACAAAGTTTGCAAATCTGGAGCATTAAGACTAAAACACAAAAAGAATAAAGAGACAATCCATCCCGGCTCACATCATAGGATATAGTTAAGTATCCTGATGTGGGCCGGGATTTTTCAAAATCTCTTTATACTTAAAAAGAGAAGAAAGCTATAAACTTTCCCGCAATTCATCCGATATATTCCTTAGAATAGGGTAAGAACAACAGTCAATTGCAACATATTTTCACACGGAGGTGTTAGAGATGGCAATAGAGGCAATCAAGGGTGCAGGAATGGTCTATCAGGGAAGTACATCAACTGCACAGATAAAGGAACAGGCACAGGGAAGGACAGAGGTGTCCAGTGCGGACAATCAGGTCGTGTCTGACAGCATCGCAAGGAATATCCAGGCGATGAATACGAAGGAAGCAAGCGGTGATTCAGCCGGTGATGCCGGTGCACAGGGACAGGCGCAGGCAGGACAGCTCGACAAGGGCAATGCACAGCTTAAAAAGGCTGTGGATGATATCAACAAGAGCGCGTTGGCTGACCAGTCGGAGGCAGTGTTCGGCATCCATGAGAAGACTAACCGCGTGACAATAAAGATAGTTGATAAGAAGACAAAGGAAGTCATCAAGGAGTTTCCGCCGGAGAAGACGCTCGACATGATAGCGAAGGTCTGGGAGATGGCAGGACTCATGGTAGATGAGAAGAGATAGGAGGACACCATGGCAATCAGATTATCGGGAATGACATCAGGTCTGGATACAGATTCTATTGTAAAGGCAATGGTATCGTCATATACCACCAGAAAAGAGAAATATCAGAAGGCGCAGACCAAGCTTGAGTGGACACAGGATGCGTGGAAATCCCTTAATACCAAGGTGTACAGCTTGTACAGCAATATTTCCAATCTGCGATTTTCTACAGCATACAACTTAAAGAAGACATCAGTTTCGGATACTACCAAGGCCACAGTAAAGGCAGGCTCCGGTGCACCAAGCGGCACACAGTCGCTGAAAATCAAGCAGATGGCAAAGGCCGGATATATGACCGGAGCAGAAATTAAGGCAGACAGTGAGAAGACTACACTTGCACAGCTCGGTTACACAGGTGGTGATGCCAAGCTTGAGGTAAAGATGGGGGACGAGACCAAGTCCATTACGCTCAGCGCATCATCAACCATGAACGACGTGGTAAAGGAGCTCAGGAATGCGGGGCTTGATGCAAACTACGATTCAAGCTACAAGAGATTTTATATCAGCTCAAAAAAGACTGGTGTGGCAAACGATTTTACCATAACCGGCAGCAATATAGATGGAGCATCAGCACTTTATAGCCTGGGAATAGCATATGGTGGTGAAAAGACCACCGAAGGTACTTATTCATCCAATCCATATGGTGAGTATGCAGCTTTACATGGAGTTTCAGACGATGAGACCAAGGCTAAAATCGAGGCAGCGGTTGCAAGCTACAACAATCTGACCACAGATGCAGCGAAGATGAATGCGCAGAGCAAAAATCTTATGAATGCCGTAAATTATGGCTACTCGTATGTCACACTTCAGGGCATTTATAAGAATCTTGATGTAAAAAAAATGCAGGCTATAGTGATAAGCTGAAGCTGCTTGAGAAGCTTGGCTCATCTCGTGATGGCGCAGTGATTTCAAAGAATGGTGACAGCTATGATACATATACAAAGACCACGACTGACAGATACAAAGGGTAACACTCTTTATAAGTATATTGACAGCGACAACAATAGCCACTATATTGCAGCTGTTGCTGATACGGACAAGGGTACCACATCGTACTATGATGTGACAGAATCTACGAGGACAGCTTATACGGACGCTGATGGCAAGGAGCTTGAAGCGGTACCTACAGGAGATGGTGATACAACACTGAAAGTCGGTGATAAGACTTACAAAAAGGACGAGGCAGACGGCAAGTACTATCTGCAAAAGGAAGATGGCACAGCTGATAAAACTGATTCCATCACTGTTTCACAAAAGACCGAGTACACTATTGCGGCAGATGCCGTAAACAAGACTGGCATAGAGTCAGCTTCAGTAGCGTATGACACAATCATCAAGTCAATGGATGAAAAGACTAAAAGCTCATACGATGAGGTTCTTGCGTCAGTTCAGGCATTTGAGAATTCAAAGGACGAAGTGCTAGGAAGCGATGACAAGTACTCGGTTGCAAGCCTCACCAAGGCTATTCAGAATGCTTATGCAGGCAATGGAAAGGAAGCCGTAGAGCAGCTTTTAGCAGGAAACGGAAACGAGGCTGACGGCTTTGTAAATAAAGCCAATGCTCTGGAGGAGGCAGCAGAGGCCAACACAAAAAAACGCAGCAGATAGCAATATTGTAAAGGAGCTTGCCTCAAAGCAGAAGGATTCGTCTGAGTATACACAGGCGCTAAACGACCTGCTCGACAGGGTAAACACTGCATACACGCTTCAGAATAAGGCACTTTTCAATTCACAGGTGAAGAAGGTCGCAGGACAGGATTCGGAGATTGAGCTGAACGGTGTAAAATATACAGGTGACAGCAACAGCTATTCAATCAATGGACTGACAATCGAGGCACTTGCTGAGACCGGTGATAGCGCTATAAGCATTACAACAAGCACAGATACACAGGGTGTATATGATAAGGTAAAGGATTTCCTGACAGAGTACAACAACATCATCAACGAGATGACGAAGCTATACAATGCTGATTCAGCAGGAAGCTACGAGCCACTCACGGATGATGAGAAGGATCAGATGTCTGATAAAGAGATTGAGAAGTGGGAGACAAAGATTAAGGACTCTCTGCTTCGCAGGGATTCTACACTTGGCAGCGTAATGACAGCAATGCAGACAGCCATGATGTCATCAGTTGAGATAGGTGGCAAGAAGTACTCACTCTCAAGCTTTGGAATCAGTACACTTGGATTTTTGAATGCAGCGGAGAATGAGCAGAATGCATATCACATTGATGGTGATGAGGATGACGCCAATACATCCGGCAAGACAGATAAGCTCATGGCAGCTATAAACGATGATCCGGATACGGTAATGCAGTTTATGCAGCAGCTTTCAACTAATCTGTATAGTGCAATCGGTGACAAGATGAAGTCTACAGATTTGAGCTCAGCATTTACCATCTACAATGACAAGCAGATGAAGACAGAGTACACTAACTACACCAAGACTATTAAGGAATGGGAGAAAAAAATACTCAGATCGTGAGGATTACTACTACAACAAGTTTACTCAGATGGAGTCAGCTATGACCAAGCTCAACAGCACACAGAGCTCAATTAGCAGCTACTTCTCATAAAAAGATACCAGGGAGGGTATATTATGTTACAAAATAAAGCATACGCAGCATATGCAAACAACAAAATCATGACTGCATCACCGGCAGAGCTTACACTCATGCTGTATGATGGTGCAATCAAATTTTGCAATATTGCAATCATGGCAGTGGAGAAGGAGGATATCCAGCAGGCTCACACAAACATCCGCAAGGTTGAGCGTATCATAGAAGAGTTCCAGTCCACACTTGATGACAAATATCCGGTATCAAAGGATTTTAACAATGTATATACATATCTTCACAGACGCCTTGTCGAGGCCAACATAAAGAAGGACAAGGAGATTCTTGAGGAGGTGCTTGAACACCTGCGCACTATGCGTGACGCGTGGAAAGAGGTTATGCAGGCCACATGTAACGGAAACAAGCTGCATGTGTCATAGATAAATGTATCATAAATCACCGACAGGGATTATAGAGAGGTTTTTAACTTAAACTAAAACGCAGAGACAGCAGCATGAAGCTAGTTTGTTTGTGCGTTTTGTGCTATCATAGAGATGATTATAGTTAAAACAATCGAAAATACAGGGGGAACACAATGGAACAGACATACATAGACATAATGATACAAAGCCTCGAGAAAAAGGAGCAGGTACTCGACCGGATAATAGAGCTTGATATCAAGCAGAAGAACCAGCTCGAGGATCACAGCTCACACCTGACGACTTG
>ENA-OQNJ01000018-OQNJ01000018.1-human-gut-metagenome-genome-assembly--contig:-NODE-18-length-38115-cov-3.134148_pt1 | contig 38115 bp, 40 predicted proteins | sample MGYA00242630_ERZ504882 | MGnify/ENA primary metagenome ERZ504882 (study PRJEB26092, sample SAMD00036408) | human gut metagenome | host: Homo sapiens | study: EMG produced TPA metagenomics assembly of... | reverse complement strand
TTTCTGTTCTTGTGATGGTCGGCTTCGCTTTTGGCGGACAGCCGCTGGTCGGATACAATTATGGAGCGAAAAATTAAAAAAACGTACTCAGTGAGACGATCCGCTTTGCCTTCCTCCTGGAAGTGCTGACCGGTGCCGGAATGGCGGTTGTGCTCGGTGCGGCGGCTCCGCTTCTCGTGGGACTGTTCTTTAAAAGAGGCGGATGTCATTGCAGTGGCCCAGCAGATCCTCCGCGTCCAGCTCATTGGTATGCCGTTTGTTGGTATCGTACTCGCATCGACCTGTATTTTCCAGGCGATCGGAAACGGGGCAGGAGCAATGATTCTTTCAGCAGGACGTCAGGGCGTGATTTTTGCCATTGTAATTTTCTGCGCTTCAAAACTTGCCGGTTTTTCCGGTGTTATTGCCTCCCAGCCGGTTTCTGATTTTCTGACCGCATCGGTGGCTGTGATGATTCTGCTTCAGTGGAAAAAGAAAGAATTTGCAAAATAAGAAAGAACAGCAAAGCGGCTGCGGCACAGCGTTCCGGAACGGGAACCTGCCGCAGCCGCTTTTGGCGTGCGCAAAAAAACAGAATTCCTGCACAGGCGGCCGCCATGTCAAAAACACGTAAAAGTGATGAAAAAACGTCTCTTAATTCGGCAGTATTACGGGATTGCATTCTGAGAAAACAAGATATAAAATGGCATGAGATTCGACAAAAAGGGGAAGCAAAAACATACGACAATAGGGAGGACATCACATGGCAACAAAGAAAAGTGCAGTAAAAGATCTGACAAACGGCAGCCCGGTAAAACTGATTCTGGGGTTTGCACTGCCGCTGCTGCTCGGCATGCTGTTCCAGCAGTTTTACAGCATGGTCGATACGATTATTGTAGGAAAATTCTTAGGCGCGAAAGCGCTCGCGGCTGTTGGCAGTACAGGTTCGATCAACTTCATGATCGTGGGATTCTGTATGGGAGTCTGCAGCGGATTTGCAATTCCGGTTGCGCAGATGTTCGGGGCAGGAGACCGGAAAGCGCTGTGCCGGTATGTAGGAAATGGAGCCGTCCTGGCCGGTATTCTTTCCGTGGTGATGACCGTTCTTGTCTGCATCTGGTGCCGCGACATTCTGATTCTGATGAAAACCCCGTCCGATATTCTGGACGGTGCATACGCTTACATCTTTGTTATTTTCCTCGGAATTCCGCTTATGGTGCTCTATAACCAGACATCAGCAATCATGCGGAGCCTCGGCGACAGCCGCTCCCCACTGATTTTCCTCGGTATCTCTTCAATACTGAATATCGTGCTAGATCTTGCGCTGGTCCGCCCGATGGGAGTAGCGGGAACCGCGTGGGCGACGATTATCGCGCAGGGAGTCTCTGGATTCCTGTGTCTCTTTTATATGAAGAAAAAATTCACCATCCTTGCTTTTACGAGAGAGGACTGGAAGCTGCACAAGCATTATGTGCTTAATCTGTGCAATATGGGAATCCCGATGGGACTGCAGTATTCAATCACCGCGATCGGAAGTGTTATTTTGCAGACCGCTGTCAACGGCCTTGGTTCCACTGCGGTTGCATCTGTTACGGCTGCCGGTAAAATTTCCATGTTCTGCTGCTGCCCGTTCGACGCGCTCGGCTCCACTATGGCGACGTATGCCGGACAGAATGTCGGTGCGAAGAAGATGGATCGTGTCAACACCGGTATTTTGACAAGTTCCATTATTGGAAGCGTGTATTCCGTGGTCATTTTAGGAGTTATGTTTCTGTGGTCCCGCCAGATTTCGCTTCTCTTTGTAGATGCATCCGAGACGGTCATCCTCGACCAGGAGCGTCAGATGCTGCTGATCAACATGGTATTTTACATTCCGCTGACCCTTGTCAATGTCGTACGCTTTACCGTGCAGGGCATGGGCTTCAGCAAATTTGCAATCCTTGCCGGCGTCTGCGAGATGATCGGCCGTTCGGTGGTAGCCTTTTTCCTGGTTCCGTATTTTGGTTACACCGCAGTCTGCTTCGCAAGCCCGGTGGCATGGATTCTCGCCGATCTGTTTCTCGTTCCGGCGTACCTGTACTGCGCAAAAACGCTTCGTTCTCTTTTTGAGAAAAATGCGCAGATGATGTAAGCCGTGCCGCAAGATGGACAAGCTGTTTCAATTCTGGTATAATGGAGCCTGGATTTTAGGAAAGCTGAAAAAGAATCCCATAGAAGAGAGGAAGATATCCTATGAAACAGTCGGTATTAGAATATAAGAAACTTCTGGAGCAGGAAGGCCTTCTGGTGGAATTTGCAGAGCCGGAAGGAAAAGAAGGAGAGGACAGACCCGTTACCCTCGTAACGTATTTTTCGGGCGGAGCGGATCAGGGAACGCTGTTTCTCTGCAAAGGAGCTGCATTCAAAGAGGCATACTTAAAAGACGCCGTAAACCGCGGTGCTGTTGCCTATGTAAGTGAAAAAAAATACGAAGCGGGAAAAGAAATTCCGGCACTCATCGTCAACGATGCCAGAAAAGCACAGTTTGTGCTGGGTGAGGCGTTTTACGATTATCCGGCAAAGTCGCTGCATGTCACGGCGCTGACCGGAACAAAAGGAAAGACAACGACAGCCTACTACCTGCAGTCGATGCTCGATGCCTGCCTGAAAAAACAGGGCGGAAACGGATGTGCACTGTTAAGTTCGATTGAATATTACGACGGAAAGACGAGAGAAGCATCAACGCTCACCACGCCGGAATCCCTGGAGCTGTGCCGCCATATGCGCAATGCCGTAGATGCAGGCCTTTCCCATATGGTGATGGAAGTATCCTCCCAGGCGCTCAAATACGAGAGAGTCGGAAACACGCATTTTGATACCGCCATTTTCCTGAACATCTCCAAGGACCACATCAGCCCGACGGAGCACAAGGATTTTGATGATTATTTCCAGTCGAAATTAAAGATCTTCGACCGCTGCACCTGCGCCTGCGTGAACCTGGACAGCGACCATATCGGGGAAATCCTGAAAGCTGCGGCAAAATGTGAGCGCGTCGTTACGTTTGGATCGAAAGAAAATGCTGTAATCCGCGTGAGTGATATCAAGCCGGGCAGAGGAAAATTCTATTTCCATGTGGCAGGACCGGATTTCTCGGAAGATTTTACCCTGCCGGTGCACGGAGCCTTCAATGTGGAGAATGCCGTAGCTGCCATTGCGGCTGCCTGGTCGATGGGAATCCCGGTTTCGCTGATCAAGGAAAGCCTCCTTGGCGTCACTGTTCCGGGAAGGATGGAGACGTATGAGAGCAGCGCGGGCGAGGTCACGGCGATCGTGGATTTCGCGCACAATGGCCTGAGTTTTGAAAAAATGTTTGATACCGTAGCACTCGAATACCCGGGAAGCCGCGTAAGCGTTGTGTTCGGAACCCCGGGCGGAAAAGCATTCAACCGCAGAAAAGATATGGGTGAGATTTCCGGAAAACGGGCGGACCGGATTTTCCTCGTACCGGATGATCCGGGAAACGAAGATCCGCAGGCGATCTGTGAGGAGATCGGCGGGTACATAGCAAAGGAAGGTGCATCCTTCCAGATCCGCATGGACCGCGGAGAAGCAATCCGGGAGGCGATTCTTGGCGCCGTACCGGGAGAGGTTGTTCTGATCCTTGGAAAAGGCGCGGACGTGACGATGCACGTCGGAAACGGAAATGTGCCGTACCGGTCAGATGCCGTCTATGCAAAAGAGGCGCTTGCCGAATATGGAAATGCATTTGCCGAAGCGGCAACGGCTCGTGAAGCAGAAGAATAGAAGCAAAAACAGAAAAAAACAGAGCAAAAAAGACACGGAACAGAAAAATCCGTGTCGTTTTTTTGCGTCTGGCGGCAGCAGAAATGAAAATCAGACAGGAAATTTGGCGGATACATCCTACAAAATGTAGAAAAGAAGGACAGAAACTAGCCCGTATGACGAAAAGTTGTTAAAAATATAACGAACGAAAGTTAGACGTGTGAAACTAAACACAGAAAGCAAAAACCCGGGAACCATGCGGAAAAAGACGAATTCTGCGGGATGAAGGACAAAGCTGTAAGTTTTTGGAAAGAATTCTTGTGAAAAAGAACAAAAAATGGTATAATTGTATTGAAATATATCCAGAACACCCCTTCTGGAAGCGTACGGGCTCAGTGAGAAAAAAGATTTACACGAAAATGACTCGTAAAAAAACACTTGTTAAATTCTTGTCATAGTGCTATGATAAGGAAAGTGAAAAATTTATCAATCACAAAACCAACTAGGGGTATTTTAGAAAGGAGTATTTATGAGCAGCAAGATTACCATCATTGGAGCTGGAAGCGTTGGATCTACGATCGCCTATACACTGTCGAACGAAGACATCGCGTCTGAGATTGTTCTCATCGATATTAACAAGAAAAAAGTAGAGGGAGAGGTTATGGATATCGCGCAGGGTACCTGCTTCCGCGATCCGGTCTCCATCATCGCAGGTGAGTATGAGGATGCCAAGGACTCTGATATCGTAATTATTACTTCCGGTATTGCAAGAAAGCCTGGCCAGACCCGTATTGAGCTGACCCAGACCAACGTAAACATCTTAAAATCCATCACACCGGAAATCGTAAAAGCGGCTCCGAATGCCATCTACATCATTGTAAGCAACCCGGTTGATATCATGACCTACGTGTTTACAAAGATCTCCGGACTTCCGGAAAACCAGATCCTTGGTTCTGGTACCATGCTGGATTCCGCGAGACTTCGCTGCGGACTGTCTGAACACCTCAACATTGCCCAGAAAAACATCCACGCTTACGTATTCGGTGAGCACGGCGATACTTCCTTCATTCCGTGGAGCGGCGCTTACGTTTCCGGTGTCAGTCTGGACGAGTACTACGAGACCGTAGAAAAAATGGGCAGGAACGTAACCAAGATCGACAAAGATGCTATGCTGGAGTACGTAAGAACTTCCGGCGGACAGGTTATTGCAAACAAAGGAGCTACTTTCTATGCAGTATCTGTTGCAGTATGCAAACTGGTAGCAACCATTCTTTCTTCTTCCGATTCTGTAGCAACCGTATCTTCCATGATGCACGGTGAGTACGGCATCGAGGATGTATGCTTAAGCACACTGACCCTCGTTGGACCGAAAGGCGTACAGGGCAAGATTCCGATGCGTATGACAAAAGAGGAAGTAGAAAAACTCAAAGCAAGTGCCGACGCATTAAAAGCAGTTATCGCACAGATCGAGCACTAAGAGCGGGCAATAAGCTCAAAACATAAAATTTATGGCAGTGGCAGAAAGTGCGAAAGAGCGGTATCTCCCACTGCCTTAACGTGCGCCTGAAGAAATTTTCCGCCGGGTGTACATAAAAAGAGTACCGGAAACTTTTCCGGTGCCGGACAGAGGATACCGCAGGAAAAATGGAAACCAACAGGAGCAAGTAAGAAAGGAGCAATTCCATGACCTACAGTTATTTTCCGGGCTGTACGCTGAAGAACAAAGCAAAAGATCTGGATCATTATGCCAGAGAGTGCGCAAAAGTTCTGGGATTTGAACTGGAAGAAATTGAAAACTGGCAGTGCTGCGGAGCTGTGTATCCACAGGCATCCGATGAAATCGCCACAAAACTTTCTTCGGTTCGCGCCTTAGCAGACGCCAAAGAAAAAGGACAGGATCTGATCACAGTCTGTTCCGCCTGTCATCACGTGATCAAACGCGTAAACGATGACATGGCGAATGTAGAAGACATTCAGACAAAAGTAAACAACTACATGGCTCTTTCCGAGCCATATCTTGGCGAAACGAAAGTACTTCATTATCTGGAAGTGCTGCGTGACGTCGTTGGATTTGACAAGATCAAAGAGAAAGTGGTAAACCCATTAAAAGGAAGAAAAATCGGCGCATATTACGGCTGTATGCTGCTTCGTCCGAGCACCACAATGCAGTTTGACGATCCGGAAAATCCGACAATCATTGAAGACTTTATCAAGGCCCTTGGCGCAACACCGGTCGTATATCCGATGAGAAATGAGTGCTGCGGCGGCTACATATCCCTCAAAGAAAAGAAAATGGCATCCAACATGGTAGACCAGATCATGGCATCCGCATCCTACAAAGGAGCAGAAGAACTGATCACTGCATGTCCGCTTTGCATGTACAACCTGCGCAATAACGGAACAAAAGAAGGTCTTCCGGTTACCTACTTTACCGAGCTTCTTGCAGAAGCACTCGGCATCAAAGAGGAGGTGCAGGCATGAAAATTGCAACATCCGATGAAATCCGTGCCATCGCCGGTGTGGATACCAGAAAATGTATGAAATGCGGTAAATGTTCCGCATCCTGTCCTGCTTATAACGAAATGGACATCCGTCCGCATCAGTTTGTATCTTACGTACAGAACGGCGATGTGGAAGCACTGATGAACTCCAAGTCCATCTGGAAATGCCTCTCCTGCTTCGCATGTGTAGAGCGCTGTCCAAGAGACGTAAAACCTGCCAAACTGATCGAGGCAGTTCGTCTTTCCGTGATCCGTCAGAGAGGAGAGAATTATCTTTCTCCGGATGAAATTCCGGCTCTTCTGGATGATGAGACTCCGCAGCAGCTTCTGATGAGTGCATTCCGTAAATATAGAAAGTAAAAAACAACCCATCCACAGAAAGGTGAGAGAAAAGTGCAAAGAATAGGAGTATTTGTCTGCCACTGCGGTACAAATATTGCGGCTACGGTTGATGTCAAAAAAGTTGTTGACGTCATCAGCAAAGAGCCGGGTGTTGTTCATGCAGAGGATTATCAGTATATGTGTTCCGAAACGGGTCAGCAGAAAGTGATCGATGCCATTCAGAACGAGCATCTGACCGGCGTTGTCATCTGTTCCTGCTCTCCGCGTATGCATGAAGGAACGTTCCGCAAAGCAGCAGAAAAAGCGGGCCTGAACCCGTATCAGCTGGAGATTGCAAACATTCGTGAGCAGTGTTCCTGGATTCATAAAGACATGGAAGAGGCTACCGAGAAGGCCGTAATTCTGGCCCGTGCAGCCGTTGCTAAAGTTATGCTGGATACCCCGCTTACCCCGGGCGAGAGCCGCGTTGTAAAACGTGCGCTGGTGATCGGAGGCGGTATCGCAGGTATTCAGACTGCACTGGATATCGCAGATGCAGGCTATGAAGTAGATATCGTAGAGAAGACCCCGAGTATCGGCGGAAGAATGTCACAGCTTGACAAGACATTCCCGACCCTCGACTGTTCTTCCTGTATCCTGACTCCTCGTATGGGAGAGGTAAACGCGCATGAGAAGATCAACATCTATACCTACAGTGAGGTAGAGAGCGTTGGCGGATTCGTCGGTGATTTCAAAGTAGACATCCGTAAGAAAGCAAGATACGTAGATATGGACAAATGTACCGGATGCGGACTCTGTCAGGAGAAATGTCCTTCCAAGAAGAACCTGAGCGAGTTCAACAGAGGCCTGTCCAACCGTACTGCAATCTACACACCGTTCGCACAGGCAGTTCCGAACGTACCGGTTATTGATACTGCAAACTGTATCCACTTCAAAACCGGAAAATGCGGTATCTGCTCCAAAGTCTGTGCAGCAGGTGCAGTAAACTACGACCAGAAAGATGAAGTAATCACCAGAGAGTACGGCGCAATCGTTGTGGCAACTGGTTTCGATACCATCAGTCTGGACAAGTTTGACGAATATTATTACAACCAGAGCAAAGACGTAATTACCTCCCTTGAGATGGAGCGTCTGATGAATGCTGCCGGCCCGACAGGCGGTAAAGTAGTACGTCTTTCCAACGGCGAGCATCCGAAGGATATCGTATTTATCCAGTGTGTCGGTTCTCGTGACGTGACCTGCAGAGGAAAGAGCTACTGCTCCAAGATCTGCTGTATGTACACCGCAAAACAGGCTATGCTGGTGCGTGACCATTATCCGGATGTCAATGTACATGTCTTCTACATTGATGTTCGTACCCCGGGTAAAAACTTCGATGAGTTCTATCGCCGTGCGGTAGAAGAGTTTGATGTAGACTACATCAAAGGCCAGGTAGGAAAAGTATCCGAGGCTCCGAACGGACGTCTTCTGGTACAGGGTTCCGACCTGCTTGACAACCGTCAGATCAAAATGGAAGCAGACCTTGTTGTCCTTGCAACTGCCATCGAGCCGAGCAAAGATGCAAGAAAACTGGCTACCATGCTGACCGCAAGTATGGATACCAACGATTTCTTTACTGAGGCACACGCAAAGCTGCGTCCGGTAGAGTCCCCGACCGCAGGTGTCTTCCTCTCCGGCGTATGCCAGGGACCGAAAGATATCCCGGAGACCGTTGCACAGGCAGGAGCTGCTGCTGTCAAAGTAGTCGGACTGCTGGCAAAAGACAAACTGACCACCAACCCGTGTACAGCAGAATCCAATCCGCTGTTCTGTAATGGATGTGCATCCTGTGAAAAAGTCTGCCCATACGGCGCAATTTCCTACGAAGACCGTCAGGTCAACGACCATGGAATCCGTGAAACCAGACATGTGGCAGTCGTTAACGGCGCACTTTGCCATGGATGCGGTGCATGTACCGTTGCATGTCCGTCCGGCGCTATGGACCTGAAAGGATTCTCCAATAGACAAATTCTCGCGGAGGTAGATGCAATATGCCGATAGATAACAACGAAAACAAAGAATTTAAGCCAGTCATCGTGGCATTCTGCTGCAACTGGTGCTCCTACGCAGGAGCAGACCTGGCAGGTTCCAGCCGTCTTTCCTATCCGGCAGACGTAAAGATCATCCGTGTTCCATGTTCCTGCCGTGTCAATCCGCTCTTCATCTTAAGAGCATTCCAGAAGGGCGCTGACGGAGTCATCCTCTGCGGATGCCATCCGGGAGACTGCCATTACAGCACAGGAAACTATTATGCAAGAAGACGTATGACCCTGCTGTTCTCCATGCTGGATTACATGGGCGTTGAGAACGGACGTACCCGTGTGGAATGGGTATCCGCCGCAGAAGGTGTGAAATTCTCCCAGACCATGAACGAGTTCATCGAGCAGGTTACAAGCCTTGGTAAGAATGTCAGATTGGAGGATTTACGATGCAAGAAAAATTAGTATCCCGCGCAAAAGAGCTTCTGTCTGACGGTACCGTAGTCCGTGTTCTTGGCTGGAGAAAAGGTGACACTGATTTCAGTGCAGAGCCTGCATTCTTCGAGACTGCCGAGAGCCTTTCCGAGTTTACCTACGACGGATTCTGCGGCGCAAACCTTAGCAAATACATGATTAAAGCATCGAAAGAAGAAGGAAAAACACTCGTTTTCTTAAAACCGTGTGATACTTACAGCTTTAATCAGTTAATCAAAGAGCATCGTGTGGATCGCGAGAAAACCTATATCGTCGGCATCGGCTGCGATGGAAAACTCGATATCGAAAAGATCCGTGAAGCAGGATGCAAGGGTATTACCGCTGTAACAGAAGACGGCGATACCATCAAAGTGGCAACTGTTTACGGCGACAAAGAGCTCGCAAGAGAGGATGTTATCCTGGAAAGATGCAAAGCCTGCAAGGGCGGAAAACACGTTGCCTACGACGAGCTGGCAGAGAACTGCGACGAAGAGAAACCGGCAAAAGAAGGCCGTTTTGAACTGGTTGAGAAGCTCGAGGCAATGGCTCCGGAAGAGCGTTTCGCATTCTGGCAGAACGAACTGTCCCGCTGTATCCGCTGTAATGCATGCCGTAACGTATGTCCGGCCTGCAGCTGTATCAAATGTGTCTTCGATAATGACCGTTACGATACCGCACAGAAAGCAAATACGACTACATTTGAAGAGCAGATGTTCCACATTATCCGTGCATTCCACGTTGCCGGACGCTGCACCGACTGTGGCGAGTGTTCCCGTGTATGTCCGCAGCACATTCCGCTGCACCTGCTGAACCGTAAATTCATCAAAGATATCGACGAGTTCTACGGAGAGTATCAGGCAGGCGCCGATACCGACAGCCGTGCACCGCTCACCAACTTCACACAGGAAGATGTAGAGCCAAGTATCGTTAAGGAAAGGGGTTAAGGGATGTATCAGATTAGCAGAGAAAAAATGCCGGAGCTCCTTGCCGCTGTTGCAAAGGAGATGGATCTTTTCCTTCCGGTACAAAACAATGGAATTACCAATTTCGGTTTCTGGACCGAGGACGCAGACGTGGATCTCGATACCTTAAAAACCGTAAAATCCCCGAAAGATGCCTTTTTCCCGCAGAGTGAAATTCTTTACTCCTGCTATCAGAAGGCAAATAAAACCAGCATTGAACCGGCTGCATTAAAAGACGCACCGTTTGCTATCTTCGGCGTTCGTCCGTGCGATGTCAGAGCGTTCGATGTTCTGGACCGCGTTTTCTTAAGCGAGCCTGCAGACGTTTACTATGCAGCAAGAAGAGAGCACGGCATCGTTGTTTCCCTGGCTTGTCATGAGCCGGAAGACAGCTGCTTCTGTAAAACCTTCGGCATCGATGCTGCAGAACCGGCAGCAGATGTTGCTATGTGGCAGGTAGCTGACGGTTATGCATGGGAAGCAAAAACCGAAAAAGGCCAGAAACTGACCGAGCTTGTAAAAGCTTACCTGACCGAGCAGGATCTTACCAAAGAAGTAGAGGCTGAGAAAGAAGCAATCCGTACTCTGATCGACAAGATGCCAAACAGCAACCTTTCCCTCGAGGGATGGGGCGTTGGCAAGACAAAAGAACGTTTTGACGATCCGAAGTGGAAAGAACTTTCCGATGCCTGCTTAGGCTGCGGAACCTGTACGTTCTCCTGCCCGACCTGCCAGTGCTACGATATCAAAGACTTTAACACCGGAAACGGTGTACAGCGTTACCGCTGCTGGGATTCCTGCATGTACTCTGATTTCACCATGATGGCAGCAGGAAACAACCGTACCACACAGCTGCAGCGTTTCCGTCAGCGTTTCATGCACAAACTGGTATACTTCCCGGACAACAACGACGGAATGTATTCCTGCGTCGGATGTGGACGCTGCGTAGAGAAATGCCCGCAGTCGCTGAACATTGTCAAAGTAATCAAACGCATGGGAGGTACCAAGTAAATGTGCAATTGTAGTTGTGGAAGCGAAGAAAAGAAAAACGCTTTGCTGCCGCAGGTCGGTATCATCACAGATATCCGCCGCGAAACACCGGACGTAAAAACATTCCGTATCGTTCGTCCGGACGGCACCAAGCTGTTTGAACATATGCCTGGCCAGTGCGCAATGCTCTGTGTACCGGGTGTCGGAGAGGCACTGTTTTCCATTACCTCTTCCCCGACAAACAAAGAGTACCAGGAGTTCTCCATCAAGGAGTGCGGTACTTTAACGAATTATCTTCACAACATGTCCGTAGGAGATGAAATCCTGGTTCGTGGACCGTATGGAAATCATTTCCCGGTAGAAACCGTATTAAAAGGACAGGATCTGCTGTTCATCGCCGGAGGTATCGGACTTGCTCCACTGCGTTCTGTTATTAATTACGTACTGGACAATCGTGATAACTACGGTACCGTAGATATCGTTTACGGTTCCCGTTCCAAAGACGATCTGGTACAGTTAAAAGAGATCCAGGAAGTATGGGCGAAAGCAAAAGATGTCAACGTGCATCTGACGATTGACCGTGAACAGGAAGGCTGGGACGGCCATGTAGGATTCGTTCCGAACTATGTAAAAGAACTGAATATGTCTGTTGACAAAACAGCTCTGATCTGCGGACCGCCGATCATGATCAAATTTGTTCTTCAGGGACTTCAGGAGCTGGGCTATGAGAAAACACAGGTTTACACCACTTTGGAGCTTCGTATGAAATGCGGTATCGGAAAATGCGGCCGCTGCAACATCGGAGACAAATACGTCTGCAAAGACGGCCCGGTTTTTCCGCTGCGACGAGATTGACGAATTACCGAACGAATATTAAACGGAGGTTGAAGAAAATGCAGGAAATGGTAAATATTTACGTTTTACGGCAAAAAGTATTCCGTACCTGGCGATCTGACCATCATGACCGCTATGGAGTACGCCGGATATCAGTTAAAACGCGGATGCGGATGCCGTCACGGATTCTGCGGTGCATGTGCGACCATCTACAGAATCAAAGGAAAAAATGAACTGAAAACCTGTCTGGCATGTCAGACACAGGTAGAAGACGGCATGTATATCGCAAGCCTTCCGTTCTATCCGATCGACAAGAGAACATACGATATCGAAGAGATCAGCGCAGAGCAGAGAGTCATGATGGATCTGTATCCGGAAATCTACAGCTGCGTTGGATGTAATGCATGTACCAAAGGATGTCCGCAGAGCCTGAACGTTATGCAGTATATTGCATACGCACAGAGAGGCGACTTCAAGAAATGTGCAGAAGAGTCCTTCGACTGCATCGGCTGCGGAATCTGTGCATCCCGCTGTCCGGCTGGTATCTCCCATCCGATGGTAGGAGAACTGGCAAGACGTCTGAACGGAAAATACATTGCTCCGAAGTCTGAACATGTAAAGAACCGTGTAGCAGAGATCAAAGAAGGAAAATTCGATGATCTGATCGAGCAGGTTATGCAGAAACCGATCGAAGAAATGCAGGAACTTTACAACAACCGTGAGATCGAGAAATAAGGAGGGAATTTCGAATGTATACACTGGCCAATATGCAGGACTCTATTAAAAAGGTAGAAGCTACCAGAGCCCAGAGAATGGCAACAGAGCCAAGAAGAATGACAGCGGATGAGAAAGATGCCCTTCTTGCAGCATATCATCCGGACTATAAAGAGGAAGGCTTCATCACCCTGAAAGTCGGTCCGAACAAAGGCGAGAAAGTTCCGACAGAGCTCGGCTATCTGCTGGAGTCCAACAGCCGTATCCTCGGTGTTGACATCGACCTTGACAAAGTAGATTATGACGTAGATGTACTGGTTATCGGTGCCGGTGGAGCAGGTTCTTCTGCAGCTATCGAGGCTCACGAGGCTGGCGCAAACGTTATGATTACCACCAAACTGAGAATTGGTGATGCAAATACCATGATGGCAGAAGGTGGAATCCAGGCAGCGGACAAAGAAAACGATTCCCCGGCACAGCATTATCTGGATGCGTTCGGCGGCGGACACTTTGCTGCAAGACCGGAACTGCTCCGCAAACTGGTTATGGAAGCTCCGGATGCAATCTCCTGGCTGGAAAACCTGGGCGTTATGTTTGATAAAGATGAGAATGGCCGTATGGTAACTACGCACGGCGGCGGAACTTCCAGAAAACGTATGCATGCATGCCGTGACTACTCTGGAGCAGAGATCATGAGAACACTGCGTGATGAAGTCATCAACCGCGGTATTCCGGTAATCGAGTTCTCTTCCGCAGTAGAACTGATCAAAGACGATAAGGGACAGGTTGCAGGTGCTGTTCTCCAGAACATGGAGACTGGCGAGTACCAGGTAGCAAAGGCAAAAACCGTTATCATCGCAACAGGTGGTGCGGGACGTCTTCACTACAACAACTTCCCGACATCCAACCATTACGGTGCAACCGCTGACGGTCTGATCCTTGGATACCGTGCAGGCGCTCCGCTTCTGTATCAGGATACCATTCAGTACCATCCGACCGGAGCTGCTTACCCGGCTCAGATCTTCGGTGCTCTGGTAACCGAGAAAGTACGTTCTCTGGGCGCAATGCTCGTAAACGTAGACGGCGAAGCATTCATGCATCCGCTGGAAACCCGTGATGTATCTGCAGCAAGCATCATCCGCGAGTGCTCCGACGACCGCAACGAGGGCGTTGAGACTCCACAGGGCAAGGCTGTATGGCTGGATACTCCAATGATCGAGCTGATCCACGGAGAAGGCACCATTGAGAAGAGAATCCCGGCTATGTTCCGTATGTTCATGCAGTATGGAATCGATATGAGAAAAGAGCCGATCCTGGTTTACCCGACGCTGCATTATCAGAACGGCGGTCTGGAAATCAACGGCGAAGGCTTCACCAATACGGTAAACAACCTGCTTGTAGCAGGTGAGGCAGTTGGAGGAATCCACGGAAGAAACCGTCTGATGGGTAACTCTCTGCTGGATGTTATCGTATTTGGCCGTGATGCAGGAAAAGCTGCAGCAGCAAAAGCAAAAGACGTAACACTTGGAAAGATGAATCTGGATCATGTGGAGAAATATGCTGAGACCTTAAAAGAGGCAGGCATTGACACCGGTATGGTATCTCCGCAGCTTCTGCCGGATTATGCAGGAAAGAGACACCTGTAAAATGCAGTAACCGCGAAAAAGCGTGGCCCGGGGCAGAAATACTGTCCCTGGACACGCTTTCCGTGCTGAAAATCCATTGGATGATCGGTATGATAAAATAGCAAGGAAAGAAAGGTGGAGAATCCCATGCGTGAAATTCAGGCTAGTACCATTACGGATGTGGTAGAGAAACTTTGTATCGAAGCAAACTACCATCTTCCGGAAGACGTAAAATGTGCCATCACAGGCTGCCGTGCCTGCGAGGATGGCGAGATTGCAAAAGGTGTTCTGGACAAAATCGTAGAAAACTATGAGATCGCAGACGCACAGAACGTGCCGATCTGCCAGGATACCGGAATGGCATGTGTTTTCCTGGAAATCGGACAGGATGTGCACATTGCAGGAGGGGATCTTGCAGAGGCAGTCAACGAAGGTGTCAGAAGAGGATATGACAAAGGATACTTAAGAAAATCCGTTGTCAAAGATCCGGTCAGAAGAGGAAACACCGGCGACAATACACCGGCTATGCTCTACACCGAGATCGTTCCTGGCGAGCAGATCAAAGTTACCGTAGGCCCGAAAGGCTTCGGAAGCGAAAATATGAGTATGATCCGTATGTTCAAACCGTCCGCAGGTCTTCAGGGAATCAAGGATTTCATCCTGGAAGTTGTTGAAACAGCAGGCCCGAACCCATGCCCGCCTATGGTAGTCGGCGTTGGTATCGGTGGAACCTTCGATAAATGTGCACTGCTTGCGAAAAAAGCACTGATGCGCCCGATCGATTCCGAGAACCCGGATCCGTTCTACGCAGATCTGGAAAAAGAAATGCTGGAGAAAGTCAACAAACTCGGCATCGGACCGCAGGGCTTTGGCGGAAAAACCACAGCCATCGGCCTCAATATCGAGACAATGCCGACTCATATTGCGGGAATGCCGTGTGCAGTCAACATCAACTGCCATGTTACCCGTCATAAAACGGAGGTGATCTGATCATGGAAAAACATATTCAGCTGCCGTTAACAGAAGAACTGGCAAAAACACTGCATGCCGGAGATACCGTATATCTTTCCGGAACGATCTATACCTCCCGTGACGCAGGTCACAAGAGAATGTGCGAAGCGCTCGCAAGAGGAGAAAAAATTCCGTTTGATCCTACCGATGCTACCATTTATTACGTAGGACCGACTCCTGCAAAACCAGGCCAGGTCATCGGATCTGCAGGTCCTACCACCAGCGGCCGTATGGATGCGTATGCTCCGACCATGATGTCCGTAGGCGCAAGAGGAATGATCGGTAAAGGCGCACGTCTTCCGGAAGTTGTAGAAGCCATGAAGAAATATCATGGCGTATACTTCGGAGCCATCGGCGGAGCCGGCGCACTGCTTGCAAAATGCATCAAAAAAGCAGAGCTGATCGCATACGAAGATCTTGGCGCAGAAGCACTTCGCCGTACTGGAAGTAGAAGACATGCCGCTTTTTGTTATCATCGACTGCGACGGAAATAATCTGTATGAGATGGGAAGAAAAGAATACTTAGAAGCGCATAAAGAAGACTAAAGGTTACATTTGTAACGACGAAATACAAGAGAGACCATAGACCCGTCTGATTATTTCAGACAGGTCTCAAGCTGAAAAGACATCAGGGCATTAACACTTGCAAGCGACTTTCGGCAGAAAAAGAAATGAAAGAGGAAGAAAAACATGACTGTAGAAATGATAAGCCACTTACTGGAAGCACTGATGATCCTGTGCTTTGGCCTGTCCTGGCCGCTGTCCATTTATAAATCCTGGACTTCAAGAACAGCAAAAGGAAAGAGCCTTTACTTTGAGGTGTTCATCTGGATCGGATATATTTTCGGTATTGCCAACAAATTTATCAGCTATATGAACAACCCGGACAAAGACTGGATCTTTTTCCTTGCATGGGCTTTCTATTTCCTGAACATTGCAGAGATCACCGTAGATATGGTGTTGTACTTCCGCAATGTAAAACTGGATAAGAAAAGAGAAGCAGAGAAATAAAGCAGCGGAATACAGTTAAACTTACAGAATCCCCGGCGGTGCGGCATTTGAGGCGGCATCGGCGGGGATTCTTACGTTAAAAAGGTAAAGGGGTTCTTCTAAAAGAGGGATTGCGGGAACCGGAAAAGAACGGTATACTTGTGTATAGAATCTGCTTGACTTAAAGTGCACTTCATAGTTTAAAATAAAGAAAGCTGGAGATTTGCCGTGTCAGAAAAGAGAAGGTTCTGGCAGAGCAGAGGTTTCAGCTTTCTTTTTATGTTGTACCGTATGTGGGTGTGAAAGAAAAGGGAAAAAAGAAAAACGAGGTGAATGTTTTGGAGGCAAGAGAAGTATTAGAAAAAGTAAAAAACAACGAAATCTCGATCGAGGAGGCGGAGAAATATTTCAAAAAAGAGCCGTTCGAGGAGATGGGATATGCGAAACTGGATACGCACCGGGAAATCCGGAGCGGGTTCCCGGAGGTCATTTTCTGTGCGCGGAAGGCGGATGAACATCTGCTGAAGATTTTTACTCGCCTGTATGAGCAGGACAGAGAGGTTTTCGGAACGAGAGCCAGTGAGCACCAGTATGAGCTGATCCGGGAAAAGTTCCCGGAAGTGGTTTATGATCCGCTGTCGCATATTTTAAAAATAGAGAAGAAAGACAAAAAGCGAATTGGCAAAATTGCCGTCTGTACGGCGGGAACCGCAGACATTTCCGTTGCTGAGGAAGCGGCGCAGACGGCAGAATACTTCGGAGCAAACGTCGAGCGAATTTATGATGTCGGCGTGAGTGGTATCCACCGTCTGCTGTCACGCCTCGATACGATTCAGAGTGCCAACTGCGTTGTAGCTGTTGCCGGTATGGAAGGAGCGCTGGCAAGCGTGCTCGGCGGCCTGGTGGATAAACCGGTCATCGCAGTTCCGACCTCTGTGGGCTACGGGGCCAGCATGAACGGTCTTTCGGCGCTGCTTACGATGATTAATTCCTGTGCGAACGGAATTGCTGTCGTAAACATCGACAACGGTTATGGGGCCGGATATGTTGCAACACAGATTAACAGAATGGGAGTGCATAAAGATGAGTAAAAGTTTATATCTGGAGTGCGGGAGCGGAATCAGCGGGGATATGACCGTTGCGGCTCTGCTCGATCTGGGAGCAGACCAGGAGGTACTGGAGAAGGCACTGGCAAGCCTTCAGCTGCCGGGATACAAAACTGCCGTTACGAGAGTGAAAAAATCGGGGCTGGATGCCTGCGACTTCAATGTCATTCTGGATGCGGAGCATGAGAACCACGATCATGATATGGCGTATCTGCATGGGGATATGGCGAAAGCGCATGCACATGGAGAGGAGCATGTACACCATCATGAGCATACGCACGATCATGAGCATGTACATGACCAGAAACATACACACAGCCATGACCAGGAACACGCAGGAGAGCATCAGCACCATCATGAGCACCGCGGCCTGCCGGAGATTCTTGCCATTATCCGCCGCGGTGATCTGACACCGGGAGCGAGAGCTCGGGCAGAGCGGATTTTCCAGATTCTTGCAGAAGCAGAAGCAAAAGCGCACGGTGTGCCGCTCGATCAGGTGCATTTTCACGAGGTAGGAGCGGTCGATTCCATCGTAGATATTGTTGCCGCCGCCGTCTGCCTGGATAACCTGGCGCCGGATGAGGTTATCGTGACGGGGCTTTGCGAGGGAAGCGGCTTCATCCGATGCCAGCATGGACTGATTCCGGTTCCGGTACCGGCCGTTTTAAATATCGTGCAGACGCACGGCCTGACGCTTATTCCAACCGGAATCAAGGGCGAGCTTGTTACACCGACCGGTGCAGCTATTGTTGCTGCTATCCGAACAAAAGAGAAACTTCCGTCCTCATTTAAATGCACGAAAACAGGTCTTGGAGCCGGAAAACGGACGTATGAGCGGCCGTCACTTTTACGGGCTATGATGCTGGAAACCGAGGAAAATGACGAAAAAGATACGATCTGGAAGCTGGAATGCAATATCGACGACTGCACCGGTGAGGCACTCGGTTACTGTATGGGAAAACTGCTGCAGGCAGGTGCAAGGGATGTTCATTATATTCCGGTCTATATGAAGAAAAACCGTCCAGCATATCAGCTGGATGTGATCTGCGAGGAAGAAAAGCGGGAAACACTGGAGAATATTATTTTCACGGAGACAACCACGATCGGAATCCGTCGCTGCCAGATGGAGCGTACCGTGATGAAACGCGAATTTGCAACGATCACGACCGAATACGGGGATGCCGCTGTCAAGATCTGCCGTCATGGAGAGATAGAAAAAGTTTACCCGGAGTACGAGAGTGCCGCACTCATTGCTGAAAAAAGCGGTATGCCGGTTGGTGAGGCCGGTGCGTGGATCGTACAGAAATATAAAGAAGGAAAGTAAAAAACATGAGATATTTGAAACCACATTTTTACGATCAGTTTACATGCACAGCAGGAGATTGTCCGGATACCTGCTGCGCCGGCTGGCAGATTGTGATCGACGAGGATTCTCTGGAGCGGTACGGAAAGGAGCAGGGCGAGTTTGGAAAAACGTCTGCGCAATTCCATCGACTGGGAAGAGGAGTGTTTCTATCAGAAGAACCGCCGCTGTGCTTTTTTTGAATGATGAGAAATCTCTGTGACCCTCTACAAAGGCACTGGGCCCCGGGATGCGCTTTGCGATACGTGCCGTCTGTACCCGAGACATACGGAAGAATATGAGGGACTGCCGGGAGCGTTTCCCTGTCCCTTTCCTGCCCGGAGGCGGCGCGAATCATTCTGTCCTGCCAGGAGCCGGTGCGCTTCCTTGCGGAGGAGACCGACGAGGAGGATGATTTCGAAGAGTTCGATTTCATGATGTTCTCGCAGCTGGAAGATACCAGAGATGTTCTGTTCAAAATTCTGCAGAACCGTACGATGCCGCTGCAGGAGCGCATGAGGGCGGCGGAACAGCTTGCCGAACAGTATCAGATCTGCATGGAAGAACAGCGGGAATACGATATTGATGATCTGCTTCGGAAATATGAGAAGCATTTGGAAGAGGGAACCTTAAGCGAGTGCGCGGCGGAAAGTCTGGCCCAAAAAGGTGTGGACGCTGCGGGATTCCACGTATGGGAACGTCAGAGAAAAGAACTGGCTGTTCTCCGAAGCCTCGAGCGCCTGCGCCCGGAATGGGATGAGGTGCTTGACGGTACAGAAAAAGTGCTGTACCAGAACGGCGAATCTGCTTACCAGGCCATCTGTGAAGAATTTCACCGCACCTGGGGAGCGAAAAGCAGCCGTCGTGCCGAGTGGGAAAACATAGGCGAGCAGCTTCTGATGTTCTTCGTCTACACCTATTTCTGCGGTGCCGTCTACGATGATATGGTCTGTTCCAAAATGGAACTTGCCCTTTTCTCCGTTCGCTGGATCCAGGAAATCCTGCTTGCGCGGTGGCTGGAAAACGGAAAAACACTTTCCATGCATGACGTTGAGGAGCTTTCCTGGCGTTACGCACGCGAGGTTGAGCATTCCGACGATAACCTGAATGCGCTCGAGGACTGGCTGTTTGAGACTTACGCGCCGGAAGGATGTGTACTGGAAGAAGAACAGGAATAGAAGAGGAAGAAAAATCATGCAGGAAAAGCAAAAGAAATGGATGCTGCGTATTGCGCTTTATCTGGTTGGAATTATCGTGCTGGCACTTGGCATCACATTGAATACAAAGACGAACCTCGGCGTGTCGCCCATTATCTCCATGCCGTACGCTGTGGCACAGATTTTTGGCTATGAAACAGGAACGGCAGTCTTTGTGGCGTATCTGATCTTTATCGTATTGCAGATTGTGCTGCTGAAAGGAAAATTTCGACCGTTCCAGCTCTTACAGGTTGCGGCCAGCTACCTGACCAGCGCCTTTATTACCATCTTTGACCGGGTTCTCCCGGTACCTGAACAGATGGGAAGCCGGCTTCTTGTCCTTGCCCTTGCTATCGGAATGATCGGTGCAGGACGACCGGTGGGAATCGGAATCGGCACTGTTGTAGCCATGGTCTGCACGGGAAGAGTGATCGCGCTGTTTAACCATTTTGGAAAGAAGAAAATAGAAGAAATCACAATCGCATAGCACGCCAATACCCCTGTCGAAAAACCTTGAGTTTTCGGTGGGGGTTTGTTATAATGAAAGACAGCGAAAGAAAAATTTTTTGATTTGTCATAAGGCGTTTGTTTGCGTTATGAGAAGTGCGAAGGAGGAAGTGGCAAATGAACTTAGTTATTACGATGAGCCGCCGGTTTGGCACAGGGGCGAGTATTATTGCAAAAGAACTTTCCGAGAGACTGCATATCCCGGTATATGATAAGGACGATGTAGAGCACGGCATGCGTGAAAATGCCTTTGAATCTGAGGCGGATGCGATCTGCGAACTGGCAAAACAGCCGTGTATTATTATTGGACGGTGCGCTTCGGAGTTTCTGAAAAATAAGAGCAACGTCATTAATATTTACGTTTGCGCGGACAAAGAGGATCGCATCAATCGTATCATGAAGTTGTTTTCTCTGACAAGAGAAGCTGCTGAGGTGATGCTGGAAGAGACCGATAAGCAGCGTGCCGAGTATTATTACAAGAATACCGGAAAAACATGGGGAGATGTGAATAACTATCATATGATCCTGAATACATCGGATCTTGGCATCGAGAACTGCGCAGATATTCTGATGCGGTATTTTGAAATGAAAGATTATATCTAAACGAGATACAGAAAAAGTAAGAGATTATAAAAAATCAGGTGTTTCCCAAAAAGAGAAGCACCTGATTTTTTGATCCCATTTAGTAAGTCTGATACGTATTGCTGTAACTGCGGCCAGAGAAGTAATTCTGTTTCAGAACCAGAAACAGTTCGGCATCGGTTGCGTACTCATACGGATTCGCATAGAAGAGACCGACAAGACCGCAGGTGATGGAAGAGAGAATCTTCCATCCGATAAAGGAAAGATCCAGGATGAAGGCATTCATTTTTTCGCCATCCATCATTTCACGGCTGATCCGAAATGCGTCCTCTGTGGAAAGATCCGGGCAGTCGGCTAAAAGATACGGTACCATACGGTATTCATAAGATTTTACAATTCCAGGAATAATAAGAAGCAGCGACCAGAGGAAAGTGTAAAGCTTCATCAAAAACAGAGTCCAGACTGTTTTTCCGTAGGCGCCATTCTGGAATCCAGACAGCATATAGCCAAGTCCCGCTTTTTCCATTGAGTTTTCGATGAAAAACCTTGCGCCTCCGACTTCGAAGGGAGCCAGGATAAAAATGTCGATGAGAATAAATGCAAGTCCGATGATAAGAAGCACAATACCACCGAAAACAGAAAAAACAAATTTAACCGGACCAAGCGGGGTGAATCTTTCAGCAAAAGATGCAACATTAAGGTTATCGGAAGAAATGGTAAATCCGGATATACTGGACGTATTGTGCTGATTTCCATTATTGGAATTTCCGGAATTGGAAGTACCGCTTCCGACCAGCAGCGTCAGAATCAGGGCTGCTACCACACAGATCCAGTAATTGCGTAAAAATGCGGCTTTTCCGCGGGTTTTCAGTTGCTCTCGTGTCCACATAAAAAGACCTCCCTCTTAATGTAAGTGTAAACAGCAGACAATTCTGCCAAGTCACGATTATCTTACCATGGAGCAGGTGAAACATCAAGACAGCTTAAGGAAAGTTTAAGAAATTGGCAGAAAGATTAAAGTGGAAATGTGCATTCTTAAATAAAGATTTTACTTGTGAAGCGGGGATGAATGTGCTATAATCTCTCCGGTGCGTCAGAACGCAGCGGGCCGGGTTTCTCCGGGGTGCGTTCTGAAAAAAAGAAACCTGTACGTTGAATTGACAAAGAGAGCGAGGAATTTACGTGTATCTGACAAAGGACGAGTTTCTGCAGAAATTTGGAATTCTGCCGCAGGAATTTGAAGAAGCAGATATTTCCTGGGAAGAACTGCTGGAAATTGCGGATGATTATGAACGGCGCCGTCCGACGCTGGAAAAGATCCGAAAAGAATTTGTGGCAGAGTTTTTGCAGGACAAGGAAAAAGAGATCGGACTGCAGTCGTACCACAGCCGTCTGAAGGACACCGAACATCTGGTGGAAAAGCTGGTGCGCAAGCGCCTGGAAAATTATGCAAAATACCGGAAAATGGATGCGACAAACTATATGCGTTATGTGACAGACCTGATCGGAATCCGGGGACTTTTGCTGTATCGGGAGGACTGGGTAAACTTCCATAAATATATTACCCACTGGTTTAAAAACGATCCGGAAAAATACATCCGTGATTACGGCCGTGACTACGACAAAAATGCGTCGGGCTATATGGCAGAGCCGCCGAAAGTCCATACAAGACTTGGCGATTACGCCGACATCTATATGAACTGGATTCCGGAGGAGAACATTCTGGACCGGAAACATTACCGTGCGGTGCATTACATTGTCGTTTACCGCGGCGTCTACATTGAAATTCAGATTAAGACGCTGTTCGAGGAGGGCTGGGGAGAGATTGACCACAGCATTCTTTATCCGCGGCGCAAGGGAAACGCCATGCTGACAGAGTTTTCCGAGCTGCTGAACCGTCTGGCGGGCATGGGAGATGAAGATGGGATCGTTCTACCGCCGTCTCCAGGTTGTGCCGGATGAGAAGTTCCAGAGCAAGGAAACGATCGTGCGCAAGCGTGAATTAAAACCGCAGGTCAAGGCAGCGGTGGAAAAACGCGATCTGAACGAAATTCATACGATGGATGATGCCGTCTGGAGCATACTGAAAGAATAAAACTGCTTTTTAGACATGGGAAAGGATAAAAAATGGATGGAAGAAACACGGGCCGCATGGGCTTCTCTCATGCAGCAGAGGACTCTGCGGAGAATATGATGGCGGCAGTCAAAGCCGGAAAAATCCGAAAACATCTGATGGGAAATACTTCGCCGATCCGCTATGGAACGATGGAAAAGCGCGAGATGACCGAATATACCGACTTTGTCCGGACGAAACTCTGTTATGAAATTCTGAATCTGCCCGGGGAGGAAAAATGAATACAATAGAAAAAATATATACAAACTACGACGGACTCCTGGAAGAATTTTCTGAGGAAGTGATTCAGAGCCGTTATGCCGTTTTTTATGAAGAGATCGAGGAATTTGCCAAAAGTCTCGGCATTCGCGAGAAAATCCAGATCAGTGAATCGCTGTTAAGCCATGCGGTGCTGGACTATTTCACGGATATTTCCCGCCTGAAACATTTTCACCAGGCGAAACATATCAATTCGCTGAAAGTAATCTCCTATGAGACATACTGGCTGCTGCGGAGAAAACCGATCCAGATTCTGGTGGAGGATGAGACATCGGATGCGATGGCATTTCTGAATGAAAAATTTGTCTTTTCCCGCATTGCAAAGTATCTGATGGGTGACGGAAAACGAGTGATTTTAAGCCCGGAAACGAAAAAGGGCTTCTTGAACTATCTGGATTCCCTGTTTTATTACTTGAAATACCGCAATTACGATGCGGAAATGCTCGAGATGATGCTGATGGGCTTCAAAGCGGGCGTTCTGGTGGCGGACGATTTAAAAGAGCAGGAATCCTGAGAACGGGCGAAAGCAGAATACAGTAAAATAGGATGAACACAGAAAGAACCGGACGGGGCTGCAGGCCGCTGTCGGGTTCGTTTTTTTGCACAGCTCTGCATAAAGTGCAAAGAAAACGTTGTGATGTACGGGGAAGGAAAATGAGTGCAGACAATCTGGAAAAAATCCATGCATTTCTAAAAAAGGCGAATGAAATCGCCTGGGGGCCGCCGCTTCTTTTTCTGCTGCTTGGGACAGGCATTTTTCTGATGATCCAGCTTCGTGCGCTGCCGGTTCGCCGTCTGGTTTTTGCACTTCGGACAGCGTTTGGCCGCAGAGCGAGGCGCACCGGGGAACCAACAGAAGCAGGTGTTTCGCCGTTCGCATCGTTGATGACGGAACTGGCAGCAGAGATCGGGACAGGCAATATCGTGGGCGTTGCCTCGGCGATGGCACTTGGCGGTCCGGGAGCACTGGTGTGGATGATGCTGGCAGCGGTGATCGGGCTTGCACTGAAATTTTCGGAGAGCTTTCTTTCTGTGAAGTACCGGATGCAAAAGAAAGACGGGACCTACTGCGGTGGTCCGATGGTAACGCTGACGAGAGCCTTTCCAGAGGAAAAACTGGCAAAGGTGCTGGCTGTATTTTTTTCCGGGAGTGCCGTTCTGGTATCGCTCGGAATGGGAAATATGACGCAGGCGAACTCGATTGCGCTGGCGATGCAGGATACCTTTGGCGTGGAAAGAGAAAAAAGCGCACTGGTACTGACGATTCTTCTGCTGCTCGTTGTGACAGGCGGACTGCGTTCCATTGCAAAAGCGGCGGAGGTATTGGTACCGGGTATGGCACGTTTTTTATCTGGGCGGGGCAGGAATTGTGATCTGTCTGCATGGTGGAGAGCTACCTCGAACGCTGTCTGAGATGGTGCAGAATGCGTTTTCTTTCCGGGCGGCATCGGGAGGCGCAGTGGGAGCCGGAATTGCCCTGCTGCCGCCGGCTCTGCGGTATGGGATTTCCCGCGGTGTGGTTTTCCAATGAAGCGGGGCTGGGAGCAGGCGGAATCAGTGCCGCTGCGGCGCAGACGGACGATCCGGTGCGGCAGGGATATATCAGTATGACCGGTGTGTTTGTTGATACCATGGTAATCTGCCTTGTGACCGGTCTTGCCGTCGGAGTGACCGGTGCGGCAGAGCGGGCAGCGGAAGCGGAAAAAGCGGATGGCGCGGCGATGGTAATCCGGGCATTTGAAAGTGTGTTCGGACCGGCGGGAGGTTATCTTGTTACGATCGGGATTCTGCTGTTCGCGTTTGCAACGATGGCGGGCTGGGCCTACCAGGGGGAGCAGGCGTTTGTCTGGCTGGTGAAAAAGGAGAGTTTCGGAATGGTTTACCGTGTTTTCTTCTGCTTTGCAGCATCAGCAGGATGTGTCTGTATGGCAGAAATCGTCTGGAACTTTGCAGAGCTTGCCAATGCCTGCATGGCGGTGCCGAATCTGATTTGTGTGCTGCGGCTCTGGAAAACAGTAAAAGAAGGGGCAGTCAGGTTTGAGAGCAGCATAAAAAAGTCGGAACAGAGGAAAAACGGAGGCAGGGGAGGAACATGAGAAAACGTATTCAGGCAGATTTCACGGTGAGCTGGTTAAGAGAGCCAAAAGAATAGCCCATTTCTTCCCACTTTGTCAGCAGCTCATCGAGAATCTCCGCGTTGGTTGAGGAGGTGTTATGAAGCAGAACGATGGCGCCGGGATGAATGCGTCCGGTCAGCTTTTCGAAAGCCTCATCGTGGGTTGGCTGCTGATCCTGGTACCAGTCTACATAGGCAAGACTCCAGAAAAACGTCTGGTATCCGAGGTCCTTTGCCATCTGCAGATTCTGTGTGCTGTATTTTCCCTGCGGCGGCCGGTAAAATTTCACCATTTCCTGGCCGGTGGTTTCCTGATAAAGTGTGGAGACTCGGTTCAGTTCTTCGGAGAAGGCTTCCTGCGTGGAAATTTTGGACATATCCGGGTGTGACCAGGTGTGGTTTCCGACGATATGACCTTCTGCCGCCATGCGTTTGACAAGATCCGGCTGGTCGGAGAGAAAATTGCCGACGACAAAGAAAGCCGCGGGTGCCTGATGCTTCTGGAGTGCGTCAAGGATCGCCGGGGTGTTGCCGTTTTCATAGCCGCAGTCAAACGTCAGATAGATGATGTTTTCTTCCGGTGAAGCGGCAAACCAGGCGTTGTAGGCGGCAAGCTCTTCGGATGTGGCATTGCCGACGGGAGTCTTCCCTTTTTCCGGGAAGGAGAGCCCCCAGTTTTCGGCAGCAGAGGAGAGGACGGGCATCGAAACGGAAGAAACAGGTGTCTCCGGCGCAGCAGAGAGAAAAACTGGGGCTGCCTTTCGGAGCGCACGGCAGGTAAAGTGGGACAGAACAGAGCCAAAAAGGAAAGCGGAGCAGAAAAAAGCGGCGGCGATACCGGCTTTTTTCAGAATCCGGCGGGAAAGGGGTGAAAGAGAACGCATAAAATCCCCCTCCAGGACTTTTTGAGACAATATATGTATGGATGAAAGAAAACATGCGGCACACATCGGTTTGACTTTACCTGCAATCTATGTCACAATGGAGGTAGAGTGGATGGAAAGGGCAGAGAAAAACAAGATGACAAAATATGAGGTTTTAAAAAAGTACTTCGGTTACGACTCCTTCCGGGAGGGACAGGAAATGCTGGTGGATGCACTTCTTTCCGGGCAGGATGTGCTCGGCATCATGCCGACCGGCGCGGGAAAATCGCTGTGCTATCAGATTCCGGCGCTTCTGCTGCCGGGGATTACGCTGGTAGTATCTCCTTTGATTTCCCTGATGAAGGATCAGGTATCCACCCTGAACCAGGCGGGAGTTCACGCTGCATTTCTGAACAGCTCGTTGAGTGCAGCGCAGTACCGGAAGGCACTCGGCTTTGCCATGGAGGACCGGTACAAGATAATTTATGTTGCTCCGGAACGCCTTCTGACACCGGAATTTTTGTACGCGGTGCAGTCGATGGAAATTTCGATGATTAGTGTTGATGAGGCACACTGTATTTCCCAGTGGGGTCAGGATTTCCGCCCAAGCTACCTGAAAATCACAGAGTTTGTCGAGCAGCTTCCCGCACGGCCGGTGATCGGTGCCTTTACGGCAACGGCAACAAAAGAGGTACGGGATGATATCGAAGCACTGCTGTCTTTGCGTGATCCGGTACGTCTGGTCACAGGCTTTGACCGGAAAAATCTGAAATTTACGGTACAGCAGCCGAAAGATAAATTCGCAGCCGTGGAATCATTCCTTGCAGAGCACGAGGCGGACTGCGGAATTATTTACTGTCTGACCAGAAAAAATGTGGAGGAGGTCTGTGAGAAACTCGAGCAGAAAGGATATTCTGTCACAAGATACCATGCGGGTCTCTCTGACCTGGAACGGAAGGAAAACCAGGAAGATTTTATTTATGACCGGAAGCAGATCATGGTAGCGACAAACGCTTTTGGTATGGGAATCGATAAATCTAATGTGCGGTACGTCATCCATTATAATATGCCGAAAAACATGGAAAGCTATTATCAGGAGGCCGGACGAGCAGGCAGGGACGGCCTTCCGGCGGAATGTATTCTGCTGTATGCGGGACAGGATGTGATCACAAACCAGTTTTTTATCGAAAACATGGCGCAGGAGAGTGAGGATCCCGAGACGACAGCGCTGATCCGTCAGCGGGAGGAGGAACGGCTGAAGAAAATGACGTTTTACTGTTTCACCCATGAGTGCCTCAGAGATTATATCCTGCGGTATTTCGGGGAATACGGTTCCAATTACTGTGGAAACTGTTCCAACTGCCTCTCGGAATTTGAAACGGTGGATGTGACAGCGGCGGCAAAGGCAATCCTTGGCTGTGTGCGGGAATGCCGTCAGCGCTACGGCACGACGGTGATTCTCGATACCCTGCACGGTGCGAATACCGCGAAAATCCGCCAGTACCGCATGGATGAAAACTCCCATTACGGGGAATTGGCAAAAGAGCCGGTCTACCGGCTGCGGCAGATCTTAAATGAACTGCAGGTCCGGGAATATCTCTATGTAACGGCCGACACATACAGCATTGTGCGCCTGTTGCCAAAAGCGGCGGAGCTGCTGGATGAGGACGGCACGATGCTGATGAAGATGGCAAAAGAAGAAAAACGGATGCAAAAGGCTGCGAAAGAAAAAATAAAGACAAAAACTTCGGCAGCGGCAAAGGAGCTTTCCAACGAGGAAGCTGCTGTATTCGAAAAACTGCGGGCGCTTCGGATGGAACTGGCGAAAGAGCATAAGGTGCCGCCGTATATTATCTTTTCGGATAAAACACTGATCCAGATGGCGGTAGAGAGACCGTCAAATAAAGAGGAAATGCTGGCTGTTTCCGGGGTCGGCGAGAGCAAGTTTGAAAAATACGGGGAGCAGTTTCTTGCATGTCTTGCAGAAAGATAAAACAAGTCGTGTAAAAAAAAACGGGAAAACAACAGGAAAGGAAGAATACGCTTATGAAAAAAGAAAACGCAGTTATTTTTGGAGTGACCGGTGTTGTAGTTGCCGCCGTGCTGATTGGAGGCGGAATCTATATGAAAACGGAACGGGACCGAAATCTGAATGCAGATACAGCAAGTGTTGCAGCGGACAGCAATAGGGCAGAAGAAGTACAGAAAGCCGTATTTCTTGCAGAAGATTCCGGGTTATGGTACCTGGGAGATCTGGAACACGGAAACATCTATGTGACACATACACCGTCCGACACACTTTACGATGAAAATGGAAATGCCATTGATCCGTCCGAGATCAAAAAAGGAGATTTTCTTCAAGTGGAGGGCGACGGTATTATGCTGAACTCCTATCCGGGACAATATCCGGGTATCAGCCGTATTATGAGAATCAGCGGCGGTACGGAGGCGGATGCAGAAAAATTCGATGAGGAACTTTCCCAGATTCTGCCGGAAAAGGATCCATCGGAAATTCCGTTTCTGAATCTGTGCTACACACAGCCAAATGCCCAGGTGGCAGCTATGGCAACACAGGGAGGTTATACCTGGTCTTATGTTGATGAGGATGGCAATGGTCAGAACGTCGTTGCGGACAGTGCGTTCATTCTGGAATGGACGGAACTGAATGATCTGAATATAGAAAATGACGAAGGAAAAACCGATCTGGAGCTTGTCTTCTCGGAGGAGCCGGATTCTGTCACAGCAGAAAGATGGCCGGCCGAAGACCGGGGGCAGAACTTTGGCAATGGTTACCCGGAGGGAGAAAGCGTTTCTGTGGAGCATGCGGAGAGCTGGAGCATTCCGGGAGCCGAGGCCGGCTACATCTACGAAGTGGACGCGGTATTCGAAAATGGAACCGTGTCATACGGATTTGAAGTGAAAAAGTAAAAAAGACTTTCTTTTTCCGTGACATTATGCTATTTTTACTGTGAAAACAGAAAAATGCAATGTGCCATACGGTATAAGCAGCTGACTTTTCAAAAATCAGAATCCGTTTGACCGAAGGATGCGAGGAGGAATTTGTATGAAGTTAATTGTTGCTGTATTACGGAAAGAGGACGAGGCAGACACCATTGCCGAGTTGAACAAAAAAGGCTTTTTTGTGACGGAGCTTGCCACGACCGGCGGTTTCCTGAAGGAGAAGAACACAACACTGCTGATCGGAACCGATGATCATAAGCTCGACGCTGTGCTTGCGATCTTAAAACAGGAAGCAGGGCTTCGGAAAACAGTTACCTATGCGGCCACCCCGATGGAAAGCGGAAACTTCTGCCCGGGCGGAAATTACTCTGTTCCGATTGATACCCAGACAGGAGGCTGTACTGTGTTTGTGCTGAACATGGAACAGCTGGAAAAATTCTAAGACTCTAAAGATTTTTAAATTCCGGCATATGATCCCGGTAGTGGAGCGGCAGATGCGTACGCTGACAGTCGGGATTGGAACGCTCTTTGATGGCAATTGCGGTGAAAAATCCTTTCCAGAGTTCTTCGTAAGGATCCGAAGTGGATTCCGTGAGGGAAAGGCGTTCTATTTCATCCGGAGAAAGACGGGTCAGATAAAAGGGCCGGTCAGCGGGATGCACGACGGCAAGCTGCCGGTTATCATCGAGAATCATCCAGTTTTCTGAGGGGAGCCGGTCAGAAAAATGGGGAGCGACCAGGGTCAGCACATTGGCTTCCGGGGAAATATGCGAGACCAGGATCGGAAAACCGGAGGAAATATTTGCAAAACGGATAAATTCCCGGAACGAATGCGCTTCATTTGTGACCTGACGGGAAACTTCAAAAGCGTGGAATACCGCCGGTTCCTGCAGCATATGCAGGGTATCCTTTCCATAGGAAAAGCCGTAGAGCAGAAAACGATAAATGATGTCGGGAGCGTCGCTTCTCTCGGACATTGCACAGAGATAGACGAGCCGCCAGGCTGCTGCGCCGATCTTCTTTTGAATGGATCGCGTGACGCTGGCGGCTTTTTCTGTGTCCGGCTCAACATGGCAGTAATCGCAGAATAGCTCCAGATTGCCGACTGGTTCCGTCATCAGCCGTACATTGCGGTAGCCGAGACGGGAATTCCAGGCTTCATAGATGCAGGTCAGGATCGACGCAAGATCCGTGCTGCAGGTGTAAACAGTCATAATAAAATCCTTTCTGAAATCAATTGATACAGACAACAGCCTTCTGCAAAAAAAGCGCAGATACAGCAAAAAGGCTTTTCCGTGAGAAGAACGCCCGGGATTATATATGCCCAGGTACGGCAGCATCAAACAGAGAAAGCTGCTGATACTGTTCCGGATGGGAAACCTCCCAGTTGGAGGCGGCTTCCTCTCCCGTGAGCTGCCGGGTCAGAAACTGCTGTTCCAGCCGCATGTGATACATCATTTTTCCCTCGCAGGTGATAAAATATTTGGCGCGTTTCAGCACCACACCGATCTTTTTCAGGTGCTCAAAGGAAAGATGGGAGCTTCTGCGGCTCTTTACAATCCGCATGGCCGATTTCGGCCCGATGCCGGGAACGCGCAGAAGGTCGGCATACTCAGCCGTGTTGATCTCCACCGGAAACAGCTCCATATGGCGCAGTGCCCAGTCGCATTTCGGGTCGAGCTGTGCATGAAAGTTCGGGTGGGCTTCATCGAGCAGTTCATCCGCCTGAAAACCGTAGAAGCGGAGCAGCCAGTCTGCCTGATAAAGGCGGTGTTCCCGAAGAAGCGGCGGCTGGTTTCACGTGAGGGCAGGGCGGAATCCTCGTTGACCGGAATGTAGGCGGAGTAAAAGACGCGCTTCAGGTCATACTGCTGGTAGAGAAGCTGTGAGGTGGAGAGAAGCTGGTAATCGTTTTCCTTTGTCGCACCGATGATCATCTGCGTGCTCTGGCCGGCAGGAACGAAGGGAGCAGAGCGTTCCTTTTCCGGCAGCGACCGCGCGGAGGAGGAAGAGATCCAGCCCAGATCGGCAGCGGAGGCGGAAATCTGCTTTCGTGTATCGAAAATGGAGTGGGAGAGATAGCGGTTTCCCGAGGAACGCTCTAAAAAAGCGCTTTTCCCTGCGGTCAGCCGGTAATCTACAATACCGGACTGGATCTGGCGCATGGGTTTTAAAATCGCTTTCTGTGTCTTCTGCGGGGCCAGTTTCTGCAGCCCTTCTCCGGTCGGGAGTTCCAGATTGACGCTCATGCGGTCGGCGAGATAGCCGGTCTTTTCGATCAGCTCGGCGGGTGCGCCCGGGATAGCTTTGACGTGGATGTAGCCGTTAAAGCGGTAACGATTACGTAAAAGATGCAGAGTGCGGTACATGAGCTCCATCGTATGGGCAGGATTTTTGCAGACGGCGGAACTTAAAAAGAGTCCCTCAATATAGTTTCGGCGATAAAATTCCGTGACGAGTGTACAGACCTCCTCCGGTGTAAACGTGGCGCGCTGCCGGTCATTCCCGGCGCGGTTGACGCAGTATTTACAGTCGTAGATACAGTCGTTGCTCTGCAGAATTTTCAACAGAGAGATACAGCGTCCGTCGGAAGAAAAGCTGTGGCAGATACCGCAGGAGACCGAATTGCCGAGATGTCCCTGTTTTCCGGCACGGTTCACACCGCTGGAAGTGCACGCAACGTCGTATTTGGCCGCGTCAGCGAGAAGATTCAGCTTCTCGGAGAGAGAAAGTGTTTGTGATGATAACTGCATGGCAGAAAAATTCCTTTCTATGTCCAAATGAATACGAATAAAAGTAAAACAATAAGATAACAGGTATTTTATAAAAAGAACAACTGTTCGATAAAAGAAGTGTAACACAAATCGAACGAATGTTCAAGAGGAAAAATGAAAATAGTACAAGAAAATACTGGAAGAAAAGAAACAGAATTCGATCCGGAAAAACGTGAACAGGAAACAGCAGGGAAAATTTCTGTTAGAAAAAAGTTATACAAAAACAGCCGCACAGATCGGAAAAACAAATCTGTGCGGCTGTAAGCCAAATTTTATGGAATTGAAACGGAAGCAGAGCCGTTTACGCCAAAAGCGCCCCAATTGCCCCGAATACGCCGGAACTTGCAAGCAGCATGATGACGCTTGCAAGGAGAACACCGCCCATGATGGCGAGAACGCTGGTCTTAAAGTCCATATCGAGGATACTTGCGGCCAGTGTGCCGGTCCATGCGCCGGTTCCCGGGAGCGGGATGCCGACGAAGAGCAGCAGGGCGAGCGGAAGTCCGCGGCCGGCTTTTGCTTTCAGTTTTTCCCCGCCTTTTTCGCCTTTTTCCAGACACCAGGTGAAGAACTTTCCGATATACTTTTTATCACATCCCCAGACAAGAACCTTTCGAGCGAACAGGAAAATAACCGGAACCGGAAGCATATTTCCGATGACGGCGATCAGATAGGCCGGAAGCGTCGGAATATGGAAAGCTACCGCGTACGGAATCGCACCACGCAGCTCGATGAGCGGAACCATGGAAATCAAAAATACAATCAGATATTTGGTAATCATATACACCTCTCGTTTTTTTACAAAATGTTATCGTTTCTTAGTGCAACGCTCTTATTGTAGCGTGATGCCCGCCATTTGTCCAGTATAAAAAGAAAGAAAGGAGCGGGAGTAAAAGAAATCTTAAGAATTTCTGCATTTTTGTATAATTTTATAACTTTCAAAATTTGAATTTTAGAAAACGGTATGTTAGAATGAAGTGTACTGTTTGCAAAAGAACAGCAGAGATGCCCCCAATGACAGGGGGCGTGGACTGAAATAACAAACGAGGAGGACCCACCTATGATTGCACTGATCGATTATGATGCCGGAAATATAAAAAGCGTGGAAAAAGCCTTTCAAAGCCTTGGAAAAGAGGTTGTACTGACCAGGGATCCAGACGTGTTAAAACGCGCAGATCACGTCGTTCTGCCGGGTGTCGGCAGCTTTGGAGATGCGATGGAAAATCTGAACCGCTATCATCTGGTGCCGGTTATTCATGAAATCGTAGAAAAAGGGACTCCGTTTCTTGGAATCTGCCTCGGACTTCAGATCCTGTTTGAACGCAGCGAAGAGAGCCCGGGCGTTGCAGGCCTTGGTCTGTTAAAAGGAGAAATTCTCCGGATTCCGGACAAAGAGGGCTTAAAGATTCCGCACATGGGCTGGAATTCCATCCATCTGCAGAACGGTGGACGCTTATTCAAAGGCATCCCGCAGGAATCGTATGTTTACTTTGTCCACTCCTACTATCTGAAAGCAGAAGAGGAGGAAATTGTAAAAGCAACGACAGAGTACAGTACACACATCCATGCATCTGTGGAAAAAGAAAATCTGTTCGCCTGCCAGTTCCACCCGGAAAAGAGCTCAGATCTTGGGCTTGCCATTCTGAAAAATTTTGCGGAAATTGGAGAGGAGGACTGACGGATGTTTACAAAACGAATTATCCCATGCCTGGATGTAAAAAACGGAAGAGTCGTAAAAGGCGTTAATTTCGTCGATTTAAAAGATGCCGGTGACCCGGTGGAGATCGCAAAAGCGTACGACAAGGCAGGAGCCGATGAAGTTGTTTTTCTTGACATCACTGCTTCCTCCGATCAGAGAGGAACCGTCGTTGATATGGTACGCAAAGTAGCAGCAAACGTTTTTATTCCATTCACCGTTGGCGGCGGAATCCGTACCGTGGATGATTTCAAGATGCTGCTCCGCGAAGGAGCCGATAAAATCTCGATCAACTCCTCTGCCATCAACAATCCGCAGCTCATCCACGACGCGGCACAGAAATTCGGCAGCCAGTGCGTGGTCGTTGCGATCGATGCAAAGAAAAGAGCGGACGGAAGCGGCTGGAATATCTATAAAAACGGCGGCCGCATTGATGTCGGCATCGATGCCGTTGCGTGGGCAAAAAAAGCAGAAAGCCTTGGCACCGGAGAAATCCTGCTCACCAGCATGGACTGTGACGGAACAAAGGCAGGGTATGATATTGAGCTGACAAGAACCATCGCAGAAAGTGTCGGCATTCCGGTCATCGCATCCGGCGGCGCAGGAACGCTGGAGCATTTCTATGACGCTTTAACCGAAGGAAAAGCCGATGCCGCACTTGCCGCATCTCTGTTCCACTACAAAGAACTGGAAATTCGTGAAGTCAAAGAATATCTGGCAGGCCGCAATGTGCCGGTCCGCCTGTAAAAGGAAGGGAGAAAACGATATGCCGCCTCTTAGCGGAAGCTGGGCCAATGCCCTGAAAGGAGAATTCTCCAAAGATTATTATAAAAAACTGTTTCAGACGGTGGGAGCGGAGTACAAAACCCGCACTATTTACCCGCCGGCTGATGATATTTTCAATGCGTTCCACTTTACCCCGCTCGAGCAGGTCAAAGTGGTCATCTTAGGCCAGGATCCGTACCACGAGCCGGGACAGGCGCACGGACTCTGCTTTTCCGTAAAACCGGAAGTAGACATTCCGCCGTCTCTGGTCAATATTTACAAGGAACTCGAAGACGATCTGGGATGCTACATCCCGAACAACGGTTATCTCGAAAAATGGGCACGGCAGGGTGTTCTGATGCTGAACACGGTGCTGACTGTGCGTGCGCATCAGGCAAATTCCCACAAGGAAATCGGCTGGGAGCAGTTCACGGACGCGGCAATCAAAGTGCTCGCCGGGCAGGACCGCCCGATGGTATTCATCCTCTGGGGCCGTCCGGCGCAGCGGAAAAAAGAGATGATCCACAATCCAAAGCATCTGGTGCTGATGTCCGCTCATCCGAGTCCGCTCTCTGCATACCGTGGATTTTTCGGCAGCCATCCGTTTTCCAGAACAAACGAATATCTGGAAGAAAACGGTCTTGCGCCGATTGACTGGCAGATCGAAAATGTAATACGGGAGCAAAAGCATGAGTAAAAAGAAAAATACATTATTGAGAAATACTTCTATTTTAATGGCGGCAACGATTATCTCACGTGTGATCGGTCTTTTATACCGGTCACCGCTCGGCGAAACGATTGGAAATGAGGGACTTGGCTATTACAGTACGGCGAGTAATCTGTATACGATTCTGCTTCTGATCTCCTCCTATAGTATTCCGATGGCAGTGTCAAAAATCGTATCCGAACGTCTGGCATTAAAAGAGTACCGAAATGCACATCGCGTGTTCCACGGTGCCCTTCTTTACGCCGTGATCGTAGGTGGAGTTGCTGCACTGGTGGCATTCTTTGGCGGGAAATTCCTTCTGCCGTATAACCAGCAGAATGCACTCCTCGCCCTGCGTGTATTGGCGCCGACGATCTTTTTCTCGGCTGTTCTCGGCGTTCTGCGTGGCTATTTCCAGGCCCACAGCACGATGATGCCGACCTCAATTTCACAGATCATCGAGCAGGTATTCAACGCCGCATTCAGTATTGGCGCCGCCTGGTTCTTCATCCAGCAGTTCGCGACAAACGATACCGAACATGCCAAATTCGGTGCCGCCGGCGGAACCCTCGGAACAGGAGCCGGTGTCCTGGCAGGCCTCTGCTTCATGGTGATTGTCTATGGCGTAAATCGGAAAACCATTCTGCGGAAAGTGGCAAAGGACACGCGCCACCGCGAAGAATCCTACCGCGAAATTTTTCAGGTTCTTTTTCTGATGGTAACACCGGTTATCTTTACGACCTTTATTTATAACTGCAACGCTTACCTGGACAATTACCTGTTCTTCACCATCCTCGGATGGCACGGAGAGAATCAGAAAGCACTGAATGCCGCATATGGAGAGTTTTCCAACTATTATGTTACCCTGATCAACGTCCCGCTTGCTATGGCAAGTGCATCCGCATCCGCGATGATGCCGGAGGTATCCTCGTGTTATGCGACCGGTGATCTCGATGAGGCAAACGACAAGATTCTTGAGACGATCCGTCTGACGATGTTCATCTCCATCCCGGCAGCTGTCGGTCTTGGCGTCCTGGCATTCCCGATCACAGGAGTTCTGTTCCCGTCAAGCTCGAGCCTTTCCGGCAAACTGTTGATGATGGGTGCAGTCTCAGTTGTGTTTTCGGCACTGTCCACCATTACCAACAGCGTCCTGCAGTCCATCGGCCAGCAGAAAAAAGCCCTGCACAACGCTGCCATTTCCCTTGGAATGGATCTTGCCATCCTGGCTTTGATTCTCACAGTCTTCCCGAAGACAAATATCTATGCTGTTGTCTTTGCGGGAATCTTGTTTTCCTTAAGCATGTGCATACTAAATAATCTATCAATCCGCAAACACTTGAATTTCCGCAACGAATTCAAAAACACCTACGTAAAACCATTGATTGCAGCTGCAATCATGGGCGTCGTAACCTGGGTTGTTTACTATGGGCTCTTTGCCATCACCAAACGCCCATCCATCAGCATGCTGATCGCAATCCTGATTGCAATTGTTGTATATTTGATTGCTTTTGTGGTTGTAACCGGGACAACCGAGGCCGAAATGCGCCGCATGCCAATGGGAACAAAACTGGTAAAGGTTCTCCGTATCCTGCGGATTTACCGCTAAAACCAATAGAAAAGGCGGTCAGAGTTTTTCGACTCTGACCGCCTTTTCGGTTAACTGAATCAAGCAAATAGCAAAGCGGATTGCGAATATCCGCTTTGCTTGAAACTATGTAAATTTACACGTCTTTTTCTTCACGCAATTCCTGCTTCAGATTCTTATTTGCAGTAGAAAGCATCAGTTTAATACGGTTCAGCTGATTCACCTCCGAAGCACCGGGATCGTAGTCGACAGCCACGATATTTGCCTTCGGATACTCCTTACGGATTGCCTTAATCACACCCTTACCAACAATGTGGTTCGGCAGGCATGCAAACGGCTGGATACAGACGATGTTGTAAACATCACTGTGAATCAGCTCCATCATCTCGCCCGTCAGGAACCATCCCTCACCGGTCTGGTTACCACAGGATACAATCGGGGAAGCATATTTTGCCAGATCCCGCACATCGGCCGGTGGATCAAAATGCTCACTCTTCTTGAACTCCGCAACCGCCGCACTGCGCAGCCAATTGATCAGTTTAATACCGGTATTTCCCAACATCGAAGAACTTTTTTTGAATCCCAGGTGCTCTACCTTGAAGTTCGTATTGTAGAAGCAGTAACAGAAGAAGTCGATCAGATCCGGGACAACCGGTTCCGCGCCTTCACTCTCAAGCAGCTCCGCCAGATGGTTGTTAGCCGCCGGAAGGAACTTAACAAGAATCTCGCCGACAATACCGACACGCGGTTTCTTTTCATCGGTGATCGGAATGTGGTCGAAATCGCGAATCATCGTGCGGCAGATCTGTTTGAAGCGGGTATGGCTTAAGCGTTTTGCTGAAATAAAATCAATACAGATCTTTTCCCATTTCTGATGAATCCGGTCTGTTGTACCCTTCTTCTGCTCATAAGGACGCATCCGGTAAAGACATTTCATAAGGACATCACCAAATACTGCACCGTAAGCGAGACGGGTTGCAAGTTTTGGTGTAATCTTAAATCCGGGATTGGCTTCGAGTCCGCTTAAGTTAATAGAGATAACCGGAATAAATCCTAAATCTGCTTTCTTTAAAGCACGGCGGATAAATCCAATATAGTTGGAAGCACGACATCCGCCACCGGTCTGTGACATGATAATTGCCACTTTATGTACATCATATTTTCCGGAAAGCAGAGCCTGCATAATCTGACCGACTACCATTAAGGATGGATAGCAGGCATCGTTATTTACATATTTTAAGCCAACATCAACGGCTTCTTTGTTATCATTTGGAAGTACCTCTAAATGATAGCCACAGGAGTTAAAACGCAGATTCCAG